>Ga0114957_1005056_pt1 | contig 11078 bp, 6 predicted proteins | sample BantaG_FD_87175 | JGI IMG/M metagenome (GOLD analysis project Ga0114957, IMG submission 87175) | Marine algal microbial communities from Bantry Bay, Ireland - BantryBay_4 metaG | ecosystem: Host-associated > Algae > Red algae > Unclassified | place: Bantry Bay, Ireland | collected 2014-11-21 | reverse complement strand
TTGGATTTCAATTTTGTCGGCTCTCGGAATTACGGAAGTCAGACAGTAGACAGGGACCACGAAGCTTACGGAGGTATTAAGACATTGGAACTACGGGACCGGATTCTTGCCGACGATCTCGTGGTTAATGCCAACCCAGACGTTATCCTACTCAAGATAGGGACAAATGACATCCTGTCCGATGGCGCTGAAGGTTACAGCTACATCCGATCCAGCCTAATAGGCCCGCTTCTTGATACGATTGAAGCTCAATCTGGTAGCGCGAGCATCTTCGTTAGCCAAATAATGCCCTTCGGAGCGAATCTAACTGACTCTGAAATTCGAAATTCCTTGGTTAACGGCTTTAACCAGGCGCTTACCGATGAAGTCGCAACTCGCCAAGCGCAGGGGAAGTCTTACTTCTTGGTAAGTGGTAGTGGTTGGACGGCGTCCCTGATTTCTGTTGATGCAATTCACCCGAGTGATAGCGGTTACTCCTTCTTGGCCTCGAAGTTCAAACAGGCACTTGATGCCAACGCCTTGATCTTGCCTAGGCTTAATCGTCGGGACTTTAATCGGGATGGATACCCTGATTTGCTCTACCGCTCTTACTCGAGTGGTCAGGCAGTGATTCACTACCTCAGGAGACGTGAGTTTCTCGCTGGCGGATCCATCACTGCGATGTTGCCTCCAGTCTGGAAAATCGCTGGAACGGGTGACATGGACGGAAATGGGTATCCAGATCTAGTCTACCGGAACAGCAATACGAACATTGTTTCTTGTCACTACCTAGCGGCTCGAAACTTTCTTAGCTTAGCCGACTCCGCAACGGTCGTCGGCAGTAGTTGGTCATTGGTGTCGCTCGCGGACTTCAATCGAGATGGCCAACTCGATTTCGTCTATAGGAACAACGTCAGTGGACAAGCGGTTATTCACTACATGAACGGAATGAACTTTGTCGCGGGCGGTGCGATCACTGCGGTTGTCAATCCATCATGGGACCTCGTTGATGCGGCGGATTTCAATCGGGACGGTTACACCGATCTTTTGTATCGGGAGGTGGTGACCGGTCGCGTCGTCATTCACTATCTATACGGCAGGCACTTTAGAGCCGGTGGCTTCGTAACTGCGATCGTGCCACCATCTTGGGATCTCGCTTCGGTCGGCGATTTTGACCGAAACGGATACCCGGATATTGTCTATCGGAACGTCGCTGATGGTCGAGTGGTTATCCATTACCTCAAGTCTAGGGAATTCCTTGCTGGAGGTCTGGTCACGACGACCGTTTCAAATAGCTGGGAGCTAGTTGAATAGCGTTGATGGTTGGGAGGGACTCAGTTGCTTCTTACTGTCAGGTCCGAGACAAGGTGAGGGCGTCGCAGGAGTCTCTCCAATTGTTCAAACGTAGCTCGGGCTTAGCGAGCTCACCTATAATTTCAATTGACTTTAGCATCATGCCCGTAACTAGACGTGACATTTTTTTGTGGCGCGGGCTCTAAATTGCAACGACTATAGTGGTGTTGGGTGGGACCAGATCGTTTATTATTCCAATGAAAATACAATATCTCATTGCCGCGCTATTTGGCGTCCTTGCTAGTATTCCGTCTCAGGCTCAGCTTCGGATTCTACCAATAGGCGACTCGATCACGGAGGGCTTTCATCCTCAGCATGACTATTTTGGCGGATATAGGGAATACCTAGAAGACTCCCTTGAAGCGGACGGCATCGTGTTTGATTTCGTTGGCTCAAGAAGTGTAGGTAGCCGGACAATCGACAAGGATCATGAAGGCTACGGGGGCATAGAGACGTGGGAGCTACGCAATGAAATCCTTGCCAACAACCTTGTAGCGAACGCCAACCCTGACATCATTCTTCTAAAGATAGGTACAAACGACATTCTGACCAACTCTTTGCCAAATTACAATGACCTACGTGGAAACTTTTTGGCCCCACTCTTTGACGCCATTGAAGCCCAGTCAGGCAATGCCAAAATTGTCGTCAGTGAGATCATGCCGTGTGGCGTTGGTTTGAACAATTACGTGAATTACAACAATCTGGTCAACAACTACAACATCGCTCTTGTGGATGAGGTGTCTTCCCGTCAGGCGCAAGGGAAGCCTTACTATTTGGTCAATGATAGTGGTTGGTCTGAAGCGCTGATTTCCTTTGACGGAATCCACCCAGATGATAACGGATATGCGTTTCTGGCATCGAAGTTCAAGCAGGTGCTTGATGCCAATGGTCTTCTCACCCTTCCACCACCTCCGCCGCCACTTCCATCCTCAGGATCGGACTTCAATGGCGACGGCTCCCCTGATGTCATCTACCGAAATCTCACCACAGGTGCCACGGTCATTCACTATCTCGATCAAGGGCAGTTTCTCGCAGGAGGGACGTTCACCGCACCACAAACCCTGAATTGGCAGATTGTTGGCTGCGCGGATTTCGATGGTGATGGTGGGAAAGACGTGCTTTATCGAGACCCTTCTACTGGTCAGGCCGTTGTCCATTACATGATCGGTCGTCAGTTCATCGCTGCGGAGGCACTGGACGCGGTGGTGTCCCCAAGCTGGGATGCCGTTGGCGTTGGTGACTTCAATGCCGATGGCAAGCCTGATATTCTATTTCGTAACCAAACATCTGGTTTGGCTGTGATTCACTATTTAGACGGTGTGAATTTCCAGGCGGGGGGGGCTTTTACCTATGTCGTTCCCCCGTTGTGGGGCTTGGACGCTATTGGCGATTTTGACGCCAATGGATATCCAGATGTAGCCTATACAAATCCTGACGGTCGCTCGGTTATCCACTACCTACGCCGCCGCGAGTTCCTCGCCGGTGGGCTTGTCACGTACACCCGGGCACCATCTGAGGAATTGATTGGGGCAGCCGACTTCAACGGCGATGGATTTGATGATCTCCTCTACAGGAGCACTCAAACCGGCGTTTCCAAAATCGGCTTCATTATTGGCCGGTCTCAGATCGGTGTGGAGTTTCTTTCCGCTACCGTGCCGCCAAGTTGGAGCCAAAGCCTCTAACCGACTAAGACCACATTTGGTCCTCATGTGGATTTTTGGCGGGAAGACGCGCTGTGACGGAACTCTGTAGAGCTCGGTCTGAATCAATCCTATCTCCGGCGCATTACCACGAGGTCTTGAGGCCCCATCCCTTCGATGACATCTAGAATCTCGAAGTGTTTTTCCCAGGCTGATCTGATGTAGTTAGGAAGGTGGCCTGCGTTCCGGTAGTATTCGTCGTCCTCGATGTGGCCGAGAAGTTGCTTGTTCTGACCGAAATCGTAGAACCCATGCTCTTCCAACTTGCGGTAAAAACTTGATGGTGCCTTGTTGTTGGATTTCTTCATCTGAGGAATTTAATCAAATGTCATGTCTGAAGTTCTTGAAGGTTTGGCTAGCGAAGGAGGCGGATTCCGTTCAATCTAAGGGCCGAAGGTAGGAGGGAGAGCGTCGGGATCATCAGGTACCTCCCGGACGACGTCCTTCATATGATCCTCGAGGGCGGCCTTCTGCTCCTCTTCTGTCAGGATTACCATGTCTTGTTCCATTTGAGCTAAGGCCGCTTGTTGCTCCGCTGTTGTTAGGGTACGTATATCGTTTTCCATCCCAGGCGGGATGTCGATTGGGCTATCTGAGCCCTCCGGTGCATAGACCTCAAGATTGGGTCTAGCGCGGGTAGATCCGTTGCTGTCCATTTCGTTGAAGGTAAGATCCTGTTGGTTTTCCCTGCTAGCTTCGGAATGGCTACTTTCCAGCGAGCCGCTATCGGCGGCTGTTTCCTCGTCTGCCGAGCGAAGGCTACGGAGAACAATAAAGCCTATAACTGTAAGTGCGACAAAGATGGCGATTAAGTAGAGAGTTATTCGATTTTTCATGATCGGGCTGTGATTAGTGGGGGAGTTCACGCTTCCGTATCCCAGACTGCCTGCTCGTAGTTCTGCTCCTTCATTTCGTCTATCGACCAGCCGTTCTCAACAAAGATCTTGCGGTAGCTTTCTTCGTCTCCCTGCTTCATCGCGGATGTCGCTTGTTGGAGAAGGTGGTAGACTTTCGATTTTGGCTGGTAGTAGACCTTTAGGCCGGCCGCCCGTACAGAATCGCAGTAGAGACGGTCAGAGCGGTAGTGCCTTGCGAATTCAGACTCAAGGCTACCGACCGTATCCAGAACTTGCCGAGAGGCATAGACGCAAAAAAACGGGGCGAAGGTGAGTTCTACGGGCCCGGTCGGATCGACGAGAGATCCGGCGACCAAGTTTTTGTGATGATGGGAGCACGTGACGTCGATTTCGTATGCCTCATCGCAGTAGGGCATGTGTACCTTCATCGTCTTGGTGCCTGCGCAAAGGACTTGCCTCGGGGCAACGAGTCCAGCCTCTGGCCACTCATAAGCAGCCTCCTGCAGTGCTTCGAGCCATCCCTCGGTTGCTAAGGCATCGTTATTGTAGATGACCACATCGTTGGTGCCCGCCATCTCAATGCCGCGATTGATGGCGTAGGTGAACCCATGGTTCTTACCAAATACGCATGTCCTCACGCGACCTTCGGCCTCCGTTTCGATCCGTCCGAGAGTGCTCAGGGTCTCCGCGTCAGAGCCATTGTCGACGATGATGACCTCCACCTTGTCGGAGGGGGTGGTCTCAAGTAGGAGTTGAACAGCAAGCTCGAGCGTCTCTGGAATCCCATAGCTTGGTATGACAATCGAGACTTTCGAACTTAGAGCACGTAAGGACTCTGGCTGAACCAAGCGACGTAGGGCGAGAGATCGTGAATCGTCCTCCCCAATTGTGCGCACTGAGAGGCGCCCTCTTTCAAGATTGTCCCGGAGGGGCTTCAGCCCATTGGCACCAGATCCTCCTGTGGTGATATTCTCTAAGTCGTGATTGAAGTAGTAGTAGCTGGTTGCTACTGGGACAGGAACTGCTTCTAACTTTTCAGTGTAGCGCAGGGTTAGATCCCAATCGACTAGCTTCTTTAGTTCCTCATCAAAGCCGCCTTGCTTGAGATAGATCTCACGCGTATGGAAGAAACAGTTGAGATCGATGTAGTTCCGGTTCTCCAGCAATGCACGGTGAAATGGGCCGAAGCGCATTGCGTAGGGTTGTTCATCAGAGAGACGTCGGAAGAGGAATTGGCCAGTGTAGAAGCTCGGTGCTGACGGGTGGTTCTCAGAGGCGGCTTGGCAACATGCTAGATGGTCGCGGTGCCAGGTGTTGTCGGTGTCAAGATAGGCGATCAGAGGGGCGCTGGAGGCTTCCAGTCCGTGGTTCCTTGCCGCACTGACACCCTCGTTCTCATCCAACTGAATCAGCTGAATCCGTGGATCGCGATCAGTGAACTCCTGGATTTTGTTCACCGACCCGTCACTACTCCCATCGTCGACGACGACTAATTCCCAGCTGTCCATCGACTGGGACAGGATCGACTCGATGGCCCGGCCAACAAGATCTTCCCGGTTGTGGCAGGGCATGATAATCGAAATACGAGGGGCCGTGCCTTTCGCCATCGCAGAGGCTTGGCTTACCAGTTGCTTACGACGCGTCTCCATGAACGCAAAGACGGCCTTGTCTGAACTAGTGAACGGGAGCTCGAGAGTTCTGTTGAGAAACGACCAACTTAGGAATTCCGGATAGACACGGAAGTCGCGGTTGAGAACAAACACTCGTTCGAGCGGGTCAAAGACCGGGCATCCATCTCGTGGGTCCACAATCGTGATGGTGTGGGTGTTTCCATCGAAAAAGGACTCCGGAGGGACGAAGACGAAGCCGTGAAAGCCATCGGACCCATGGTGCTCTGCGAGGGTGGGGATTCGCAGGTCCGCCTTGGTTGCGGAAATTTGCTTGCCATCACAGAAGAATTCGAGGTCGAGGCTTTCGGCGGCATTGAGTGGATCGTAAACCCATCCGCGAATGCTTGAGGGAGTTTCATGGGCGGGAGTCAGCTTGCCTGTAGCCCGCAATCCAGGCAGATGTCCTACTGAATTGCCGACATGTTCTGGTGGGAGTTCAAGAAGGTCTTCGATTTCTCTATCCGACGGAGAAAACGAGTATTCCACCGGTTGAGGCTGAGGTTTCGCCTGAAGTTTGCTATGCCATTTGTTTAGGGTCCGGATGCTGGATTCCAGCCGCCCGTCCACCTTACGGCTTGCCTCTGCTGTAGCGGTTAAGTCATCGTGTGCCTTCTTCAGTGAATCGGCAACATCTGCCGATTGCTTGTGGTTTTTGAGCCGAATCTCATATTGCTTATCGATCGATTCGCCAAGCATCCGGTGGGCCTTGAGCAGGTCTTGGTGGGTGGTTCGGAGGGCGTCGCGAGTCCGCTTCCACCTATCTAGAAATTGATGGCTTGTTCTCTCGGTTGCTTCGATCCGTTGCGTGGATCGATCGGTCACTTGCTGCGAGTAGGCTTGAAGGTGTTGAACTTCTTTACGGAGTGTTGTGCTCTGGTTAGAGAGCATCAGCTGCATGGTGGAGAGCCTATTCTCGAGTTCTTCTACCTGACTCTCGAGTTCCTCCTTCTCGGTAGTGGTTTCTTGGTTCTCCAAGAGTTGTTGCTCTAGGGAATGGATGACATTCTTTGTCTTCTTTAGTTCCATCCGACTCTCTGAGAGCTGATTTCGGAGGTCGCCTTTTTGCTTCTGAAGAAGGGCTACTGTCTTGTCTGTAGCATCGATCTTGGGCAGTGTGATTCCCAAGGCATCGCCGATTTTTTGGCGAATCAAATTTGGGTCGAGTAGGTGCAGGCTCTCGCCGCCGGTTCCAAGAGGGTAGGCGTTTCCATTCTTTGGGACCTCGATGAGTCTGGGTGTCTTTAATCCCTCTGCCAGAGAGTAAGGGAACGATGGGTTGCCGATAAAGAGTTCGGCCCCTGCGAGAAAACTTACTAGTTCTCTCGTTGAGGAAAATTGCGCAACTTGGCCAGGGATGCCTCGCCGTTCGATCTGATCCTGTGGAAATCCGATAAAGAAGACGCGGTCCTCCGGGACGTCGCCGAGCAATTTCCCGTAGTAGTCTTCCTCAAAGCGACGGTATCGACCGGTCAGGCTTACCGCAATGTAAGGGCTCTTTGCTTGGAACTCTGGTTCCTTGGACTGCTTGGGGGTTACTAGCCAGGAATCGTTGGCTACGACCCAGGTAGAAAAAGGGAGGGCGTGGCGAAAGATCAGGTGCAGATTTGGCTCCGCTAGGTTGCGCCGAAATCGATCCAAGTTGAAGTCGACTCCGATTACGTCTTCTTCTAACCGATCAGCTGGTGTGCCGAGGGCAACGACACTGACCTGTTGCAGCCAGGGAAGCTCGACAAGGTACTCTGCTAGAGAGACTGCCGCTTGAGAGGTCAGTTTTCTCTTCACATCGACAGGATCGACGAAGGCGTTGAGTATGAGGTGGTCAACCCCTAGGGCTTCACATGTAGGCAGAGCGTAGACAATATCTCCGAGGTTCCCCGAATGAATGGCGGTCTTCCCGTTCGGTTTGGTTCCGAACGTGGCGAGTTGTTGTGCTTGGTCAAGAAGGGCCATGCTGGTTATGAGCAATTCAGTTGCCTTCGGAGATGTGTTAGATAGGTTGCTTCCGTCTGGTTGCGGAATTCCAAAAGGCCTGTAGGAAGGGCGGTGTCGGTCTGGTCGAGTTGCTGTTTCGCCCAAGAGATTGCGTCATCGACCGGAAGGGAAGCAAGAAGTTCGTGCGGAAAGAGGCAGAGGGTCGATGTGATCCGTTGGTTTTCGCTTTCACAGATCACTCGCGACGGCACGCCTAGCGAAAGAGCCCCAATGGCTCCATGGAGTCGCGTGCTGACAATTGCGTTGTACCGACTTAGGATACCAAGCAGGCGATCGGAAGCGTAGTGGTAGATCACCCGATGGGTGTTGCCAAAGAGTGCCTGAAATCTGGAATACTCATCTTGGTAAAAACAGATGATGTCGATTTTTCCGGAAGAGTCTTTGGAAAGGAGGTCTGTGATCTGCTGATAGAGCTGGTCCCCAATCGATTGGTTCCTGACTGCTGTGGATTGAACGATCAGTCCGATCCTTCCATTCTTACCTTCGCTTGGCAACTCCGATGGGCAACCTGAGAAGAATGCCGGACACGGAATGGGAATAGCTTTTTCCTCTCCGAGGTATTCGTTGATCTGTTGGGCCAGTACTTCGCTGCGGGTCGAGATCCACGTATTTTTTCTTCGGAGCACTTCCTCATCCAGTGGGGTGGGGCGGAACGGCAGTGAGCCGCCCCCCGCACCGACGACGAGAAACGGGATGTCGGGTTTCTGGGCGATCTCTTCGTAGAGCCGCCGCATCGGTCCGCCACACCACTCCGGCGATCCTGCTGCTACGACGAGGTTGGAGAACAGCAGGGCTGGATCCCGTAGGGAGTTGGTAAGAAAATCCGGGCGGAGGGTGGAATCTCGCCACTCATCGATGAATAGGTCTGGATTCCGGTTCCAAGCGGCCATGGAATCGACATTGACCACTTGGCGCAGGAGCCGTTCGACGCCCATAGCGATGAACTCATCGCCTGGATTCCACTGCCTTGTGGTGCTGAGAATGATCCGCCAGTCGCTCATTTACTAGAATTCAAGAATTTTCCAACACTGCGGGACGGCGCAGAACCGTTCCGAAAAGATCCAAACAACGGTTTCGGCGTGTTCAAGCGGCGAGGGACTGAGTTGAAGCCATTCGGCTCTAAGAACTCCAGCTCCGCCGGCTCTGTGGGTCGAGAATACCTGCCGTTTTAGAAGGTGCTTGAGGTGGGAGGCAATATCTGCACCTGCTCCGAGGTAGATTCTTGCGAAGCTATCGCCGATGAGTTGGACTGGGGAATTGCTGTGGTTGGTGTTGAGCCATTCTGTGCTGGCTGGATCATTGCCTTTGACAACGAAAATTGGAGCCTCTAGTGCGGGGAATTCCTTGGGGGCGCCTTTGGACTGGAGGAGGCGAATGTCCCCTTGGAAGGTAGTCACGAAGGAGGATTCGGTCAGAGCGACTTGAGATTGTGGCGTCTGGAGGTGGGGTGCGATCTTGTCTGCGATTGCTATTGCGGCTAACTTAACTCCGTAAGGTGCCCAGTGCGTGTCGTTGCGGTGGTAGGCAGTCTGAGTTTGACCGTCTTCCCCTTGGAAGTACCGATCTCGGAGCATTGTTTCGGTAAGGTCCAGAACGTCGACGCCTTGTTCTGAGAGCGCTTGCGCGAGGTCTCCGACTGCGAAGTTGACTCTGCCATCCAAGGTTGGGTTGTAGTCGATGTTTGTGGCGATGCCTGGGTAGATAGAAGTCGATTGCGGGATCAGCACCAACAAGAGCTGAATGTTTCGAGCGGCAAGTCTGTTATGAAAATCGACGGCGGTAGCGAAGATACCATCGAATGGCTTCGGTGCTGGGGTCTTCCAAAAGTCATTTGAATACTGCTTCCGGTTGCCTGCATAGAAGAAGAACTCTGAATTGACCCCCCCTGTGACGATGTCTCCCGCAGCTTCTAGGGTTTTGGCGATGATTTTCGCTCGATCTTTGCGCGCAATCGATGTTGTGATCTGAGCATTGCCGATAGGCTCGTTGAGAGACTCGTCGTCGCACCAGAATATTGGTAGGTCGAATCTATCAGAATCGTCGAGTCTCTGAAGTTGTTTCAGTTCATCGGAGACCTCGTCGAACGAGCGCACGCTGACGTTCAGCTTTGCGTCTTTCTGGAGGGAGCCGAATTTGGTCGGACGCTTCTCTCGAAGTCCGTAGCCAGCCAGAAGGATTTCTTCGCCCTCTGATTCGGAGAGCTTTGCCGAATGGACGACGATGACATGGGGATAGGCACCGATCTGGGACTGCGGAATCGTCTGGGACCTTGTGATGGTACAACTGAGCCGAGTGACAGGTTGGGCCGCCGTTGCAAGGAGCCATGGGAAGAGCGTTAAAAAAAACACCCCGATGACGGATCGATGTTGAAATCCAGATAAAATTACTAGCCTCACTTGCAGAATAGCATAGCCTATTTCGCTTTCGAAGTGGGTCAATCTTCGCTCCTCGAAATTCTGTGAAATAGTCGAATCGCTTAGTTCGGCTGGGAAGGCTACAATTGGAAAGAACTGGGAGAGGGAAGCGTCGTGCAACTGGTGTGCGGCAAGCCAGCGGGGGTGGCGGCCACTGGGTCCGAAGTTGTCCAGGATGCGGATACCATAGAGATCTTCATCTTGGCCTGATGTTAACGACCTGGCTTTGCGTAAAAGAAGACGGTCTTCTGGAAGGACTAGCCGGAATTAGTGCTGGATCAAGGGACTGACCTCTGGTGATTACCCACATTTGATTGGGGTCAATCATATCACACCTTACTTTCTTACTTACATCGATATCTCAGTGTAGATCAAAGATCGTGGCTGACGATACGCGTATTCTCCATTAGCCATTGGCGGTGACTGCCAGAACCTAAAAATGGATGGGATAGCGAAATGCCAGCCCCGCTACGGGATGGGTTCCGCGGGCTTTTGCCTAGTTAGAGGTGCTGGTCGAAGGAGAGGCCGGGGACCAGTCGAATCTTGCGCTGGTTTACGACTTGCCGTGCCTGAAGGTAGACAATCCTAGAGCTTCCGGTGATGGTGTCACGATAGACAAGGTCAGGATAGCCATCTCCATCGAAATCGTTTGCGCCGGTAATGTCCTCCGACGCAGGTGCTGTGAGAGTGACTAGCCCTCCTGCGACAAAGGCTCGGACGTTCAAGTAGTGGATAACAGCTTGTCCAGTGGTCGGATTCGAGTAGAGAACATCGGGATAGTCGTCCTGATTAAAGTCTGCGACAGCCGACAAATCCCATGTAGTGGATACCGTGGCTGTCAATGCTCCTCCGGCGACAAAAGAGCGTCCCTTCAGGTAATGGATCACGCATTGTCCAGATGTCGTATTCCTGTATAGAATGTCGGCATAGCCATCTAGGTTGAAGTCGAAGACCCCGTCAATGGACCATGAGTTCGGAACGAGAGCCGTTACAGCTCCGCCCGCGAGGAATGCTCTTCCCTGCATGTAGTGAATAACCGCTTGGCCGGTGGTCAGGTTGCGATAGAGCATGTCTTCATTTCCGTCCTTGTTAAAGTCTCCAGTGCCAACAAGG
>Ga0114957_1005054_pt1 | contig 11079 bp, 3 predicted proteins | sample BantaG_FD_87175 | JGI IMG/M metagenome (GOLD analysis project Ga0114957, IMG submission 87175) | Marine algal microbial communities from Bantry Bay, Ireland - BantryBay_4 metaG | ecosystem: Host-associated > Algae > Red algae > Unclassified | place: Bantry Bay, Ireland | collected 2014-11-21 | reverse complement strand
CGGATGCGCTGCGGCTTGCGGTGCGTACGCGAGATCAATTTTTGTGTGCATACTGCAAAACCGCAGAGCGAATTGTAGTAGGTGATTTTACAATTGATCACGTTGTGCCAGAGGCATGGGGTGGGCCAACGGAGCTAGACAATTTGTGCTTGGCGTGCTGGCGCTGCAATTTGATTAAGGGGCAGCGGATTGTTGGCGCAGACTCAGTCTCTGGCGAAGCGGTGCGTTTCTTTCATCCGGCACAGCAAAGTTGGCCCGACCATTTTGCTTGGAGCGATAGCGGACTCATTGTAGCGGGGTTAACGCCAACGGGGCGTGCTACAATCGATGGATTGAAGTTGAATCGGCCAGCTCTGGTAGAATCTCGCAAGTTGTGGATGGATGCGGGTTGGCATCCGCCTAATTTTGATAATTAAATATGAAATAGCTAAAGCGTCTAGCCGAAAGGCTAGGCGTTTTTTTGTGGCCGAGACTTAGACGAAAATAGATCATATGCGGATTCATCAAAGCACGATGATGAATTGACAATGTTGTGATTTTTATAGGTTGGATATGTTTTGATATAGCTTGGGAACAGAGCACTTATTCCTATTGTTAGATTGCCGATATATCCAATTAATGTTGTCTGTGTTATGCTTCTCGCATAGGAAAAGTGTACTATTTATTTGTTCATTTGTTATGCGTTATACTAGATGGAGCGGGGCATCATCCTTGTGACAATTAGAGGCATCATGTGGCGAGTGTAGTTCATGAAAAGATAAAGCGCTTATTGCTAGACGCGGAAGCGCAATACCATCGGCTGGTGCTGCTTGTGGGCGAATCAGGCTCTGGCAAGACACCGTTACTGCATTTGCTAGCCGAGGAATTGGATACCAGCGTCATTAATGTCAATCTTGCTCTCTGTACGCAACTGCTGGCATTACCCCCCAAACAGCGCGCCTTGCGCCTACCTATGCTGTTAGATGAAATCATCAGCGAACAGGCCATCTACGAAACAGGCAGTCAATCTGTCATCATCTTGGACAATTTAGAAATTCTATTTGATACAGGGCTGCAAAATGACCCATTGCGGCTGCTTCAGGGTATCTCTAAAAACCGAACGATTTTAGCTTCTTGGAATGGTAGGGTGGAAGAGAATCATCTGCTCTATGCAGAGATTGGCCATCCTGAATACCGTAAATATGGGCTAAATTCGCTCTTGTTTGTAACCACAGAATAATATAAGCAGGAATCATGAAATACGGCGATTTAATACAGTTTGAACCCCTTGAAACGGTCATCCAACTGCGTGATGCAGACCACTCCAGCGCTGCCCAAAAATTGGTCAGCACATACGTTATCTCGAACGAGATGGCCGGACATTTGACCAAACTGATCTTTCCTAATCTGCAATTTGATCAGCCCGCGGACAACAAGGGATTGTTGGTTGTGGGGAACTACGGTACAGGTAAATCCCACCTGATGTTGGTCATCTCGGCACTGGCAGAGGATGCCTCTACAGTAGAGATGTTGAAACACGATGATGTCCGCGCTGCGGCTCCACAAATTGTAGGCCGTTTCAAAGTGCTGCGCACCGAGATAGGTGCATCCACCATGTCGCTACGGGATCTCGTGATTTCGCAGTTGGAAATCTTCTTGGTGCAGAATGGCATGGACTACACCTTCCCTGATGCTGACACCATTCCCAACCACAAACGGGCATTTGAAGAGATGATGGACCGCTTTGAAGAAGTATGTCCCAGTCAGGGGCTGTTGCTGGTGGTGGACGAACTGCTCGATTATTTGGACTCGCGCAACGATCAAGAACTTAGCTATGACCTAATGTTTTTGCGTGAGATCGGCGAAGTATGCAAGGACTTACGTTTTCGTTTTATAGCGGGCGTGCAGGAAGCAATCTTCGACAGCCCACGATTTAACCATGTTGCCGACAGCCTGCGGCGGGTGAAAGATCGCTTCGAACAGGTTTCCATTGCGCGCAATGACGTAAAATTTGTGGTGGCCGAACGGTTGCTCAAAAAGAATGCTGAACAGCAGAGCAAGATCCGCGAATATCTGACCCCTTTCGCTAAATTCTACGGTGATCTCAACGAGAAGATGGATGAGTTTGTGCGCCTATTTCCGGTCCACCCCGACTATATCGACACGTTTGATCAGGTAACGGTCGTAGAGAAGCGCCAGATCCTAAAAGCACTTTCACTAAGTATGCGAGAGCTGATGGAGCAGGAACTACCAGCTGATACGCCCCAGATCATTGGCTTTGACAGCTACTGGAAGACCCTGCGCACCGACCCTTCATACCGAGCAATTTCAGAAGTAAAAGAAGTGCTGGACATAAGCGAGGTACTCGAATCCCGTATAGATAAAGCCATGTCACGCCCACAGTATAAACCAATGGCATTGCGCATTATCCACGCGCTCTCGGTACACCGGCTGACCACGAAGGATATTAACGCACCCATTGGGGCCACGCCAGAGGAATTGAGAGACCGACTACTACTCTTTGAACCCCTGATTGCCGAAATGGGTAGCGATGAGCCAGCCGAAGATCTGCAAACTCACGTAGAGACGGTTCTGCGCGAGATCCACAGCACGGTCAATGGCCAGTTTATCTCATCTAACCCAGACAACCGCCAATATTATCTGGATTTAAAAAAGACTGATGACTTTGATGCGCTGATCGAAAAGCGGGCCAAGAGCTTGAGCGATAACCAGCTTGACCGTTACTATAACGAAGCGCTACGCCAACTAATGGAGCGGACCGACGTGCCAACAACCCGGGAGGGCTTCCAAATATGGCAATATGAACTGGTATGGCAGGATCGACGGGCAGCGCGGTTGGGCTATCTCTTCTTTGGTGCGCCTAACGAACGCTCTACGACCACACCTAAACGAGATTTTTATCTCTATTTTCTACAACCCTTTGCACCAACTAACTTTAAGGATGAGAAAGAGACTGATGAACTCTTCTTCCGTTTGAAGGGGATGGATGATGATTTCCATACAGTTTTGCGCAACTATGCTGCGGCAGTGGATCTTGGCGCAACGTCGTCTGGGCAGGCTAGCGCAACCTACAACCGCAAATCACGCGGCTTTCGCGATAAGCTGACCCAATGGCTGCAGCAACATATGGATACGGCCTATGAGGTGACTTACCAGGGGCGAACTCGCTCGCTGGCCGAATGGCGTAAGGAGAGCAACCAAGCCAGCAGCAGACCGACCGAGACGGCAAACTTTCGGGATGCGGTTGATCAAGTGGGCAGCATCTGTCTGGGACCAAATTTTGCTAACCAAGCATCCGACTACCCGACTTTTTCCATCTTGATTACCAGCGAGAATCGCCCACAGGCAGTTCAAGATGCGTTGCGCGCGATTGCGGGCCAAAATCGAACACTGCAAGCCACCGCGGTGCTAGATGGCTTGGGATTGCTAGATGGCGAAGAGCTGGCTCCCCAAAAGTCGCGCTATGCTAAGATAGTAATGGACATCGTCCAAAGCAAGCAACCGGGGCATGTGATTCACTACGACGAGATCATCCAGCAGGCATCGGTACGGGAATTACCTTACATGGATCCGACTGGAGCGAGGCTGGAGCCAGAATTGGCAGTGGTGGTTCTGGCAGGGTTGGTCTACACTGGTGATCTGGTGCTGGCCATACCGGGCCAGAAATTCGAAGCTACTGATCTAAAAGCCCTTGCGGCCACGGGGCTGGATCAGCTCAGCAACTTTAAGCACCTAGAGCTGCCCAAGGATTGGAACCTGCCTGCTTTGACCGCGATCTTTGATTTGCTGGGATTGACGCCAGGGCTAGCGCGCCTGATTACCCAGAGTAAAGATGAGCCGGTGCAGAAGATGCAGCAGGCAATCGGCAAACTGGTTACGCGTATTGTCATGGCCCAACAGCGTGCACAAACAGGACTCTCGTTTTGGGGGCTTGATCTGTTGGCAGGGAGTGACTTAGCACGCCAGATTGGTGGATTGGATGGAGCCAAAAGCTTTCTTGAGTCGCTACAATCCTTTACCTCTCCTGGGCGTTTGAAGAACTTCCGGCATGGCGAGCCAGAAGTGATGAGCCATGCCGACGCACTGGTTGCACTTAATGACTTGGAGAGGGTGGCCAACTTTGTGGACAGCCAACTGCCGGTTACGAACTGGCTGATTCAGGCTCAAACAATTCTGCCCGGTGACCATGCTTGGGTGGATCAGGCCAAAACGCTGCAAAAAGATATTCATGACCAACTGCAAGCCGCGAGCGGCATTCTACAAGAGAAAGAACTTCGGGCGATTGCAACTCAATTAAGCGCACTGAAGAAAGCCTACAGAATTGCCTACATGGATCTGCACAGCAGAGGGCGTTTAGGCAAAAATGATGATGATCGCAAAGCACGCCTAACCTCCGATCCACGCCTGCAAAACTTACAGAAGCTGGTAAGTATTGATCTGCTGCCCCGCCCGCAGCTTACCGCATTTCAGGATCGACTGGGTGCCTTAAAAAGCTGCTTTACATTGATTGAAAAAGAGTTGGATGGCTCGCCCATCTGTCCTCATTGTCGCTTTCAACCAAGCCAAGAGGGCGGTGGACAGAGCAATCAAGCAGTAGATGCTGTGGAGAGTGAACTTGAAGCGCTCCACGAACGCTGGACGCAGACGCTGCTAGAGACCTTGGCCGACCCGGTGACAAAGGAGAATATTCAGGATCTTTTGACCCCTGACGATCGCCAGCGGCTTGATAGTTTCTTGCAGGCGGGTGAGATGCCTACGCCGGTAGACAGTGACCTTGTGCGGACGTTGAAAGAGGTGCTGGCCGGGCTGATCAAGGTTACGGTGAAACCAGAGCAGATCCAGAGTGCGTTGCAAGCCGCAAGCGGTGCAGCCACGCCCGATGAGATTAAGAGCCGCTTTAATGAATATATCGACGGGCTGACCCAAGGCAAGGATGTGGCGAAAGTACGCATCGTGCTGGAGTAGCGTTGGCTAAGACTGAACTACTTGCACAGCAAAAAAGGTATGAGTGAAATAAGCAACCGGACAGGTCGCCGGACAAGTCGCCGGACAAGTCGAGCCGTGGGTAATACAAGTGCTTTCATTTTGCCTAGAGTCAAAAAAACGTTCAGAAATTCAAGAGCACATAAACATTCGCCATCGAGAGACTTTCCAGCGCAATTATCTTGCTCTGTTGTTGGAGAACGACTGGCTAACCCGCACGATTCCAGATAAACCAACAAGTCGTCTGCAGCAATATCTAACTACCGAAAGTGGGCGAACCTTACTAGCCACTTCGTTTACCGAGGAAGATTAATTTATGGAACAGCAACCCCGTCTGGAACTGAAAGACCACGACGAAACAGATAAAGGTCCCGTTACCTGCTTAGGCATGACCTTTGCCAATGACGGCGAACGCCGCGCCCACTTTACCGAACTGCTTCGCCAGAAGCTGCAAGAGCCAGAATTTCGTCAAATTGAGGGCTTTCCCATGGGCGAAGACGAAGACATTTTGGCCTTGAGCGACCCGCCCTACTACACCGCCTGCCCCAATCCGTGGATCGCCGACTTTATTACCGAATGGGAAGGTCAGAAGCCGGAGAAGTCAGAGGGGTATCACTACCATCGAGAACCATTTGCTACGGACGTGAGTGAAGGAAAAAACGATCCGATTTATAATGCCCATTCTTACCATACCAAGGTGCCGCATAAGGCAATAATGCGTTATATTCTCCACTACACGGAGCCAGGAGATATTGTGTTTGATGGGTTTTGTGGAACGGGAATGACAGGTGTTGCGGCACAGATGTGCGGGGATCGCGAAGTGGTAATGTCGCTTGGATATAAGGTAAATAGCGATGGGATTGTCGAAAAGCAAGAGGTTGATGAACAAGGTAGAACCGTTTGGATGTCTTTTTCGAAACTTGGAGCACGAAGAACCATACTCAATGATATTTCCCCCGTAGCATCATTTATTACTTATAACTATAACTTATCGGTTGACGAAGAAGCTTTCAAACAAGAATCTGCACGTATTCTTAATGAGCTAGAAAAAGAAACTAGTTGGATGTATCAAACTAAACATGAACAGACCGACGAGTATGGAAAAATTATCTGTGTCGCGTGGTCAGATGTATTTGTATGTCCAGAGTGTGGTCAGGAGGTAAATTTTTGGGAATCAGCTATAGATAGGGAAGAAGGAAAGGTAAGGGACGAATTTCCGTGTCCCTATTGTTCTACTGTACTCACTAAACGAACTATGGAACGAGCTTGGGTTACCAAGTTCGATACATCTATCCAAAGCACTATAAAACAGGCAAAACAGTATCCGATTTTCATTGTCTACGAGTTTAACAATAAAAGACATGTTAAGAATCCTGATGAGGCAGATTTGAAACTCATCGATGAAATAGAAAAAATTGATGTCAAAGAGTGGCACCCACTTGTTCAAATACCAAATGGTGACAAAACCGGCGAGCCATTGCGTATTGGCTACAGTCATGTTCATCATTTCTATACAAAGAGAAATTTGATTGCTCTTTCGTTTTTACTGAGTTTGATAAATAAATCACATCTTAGCAGACTACTAAAATATCAGTTTGACAGTTTAATAATTCGGCAGTCAAAACGTACAAGACTGCTAGTATCTTATTTTTTTCATGGTGGTGGAGGTTGGGTTGGCACTCCATTATCTGGAAATCTTTATATCCCCTCATTTACGGTTGAAGTGCAGCCGTTTGAGACTTGGAAAAACAGGGTAAGTAAAACACTGGCGCGTGTGCGGGAGTTTTCACCGTGTGTTTCAGCCTGTACAAGTTCTACCGATACTAGAATACCAGATAATTCGTTAGATTATTTATTTTTCGATCCGCCATTTGGTGCGAATCTTCAGTATTCGGAACTAAATATTTTATGGGAATCCTGGTTAAAGCTTTCGACTAATAAGCAACATGAAGCTGTCGAAAACAAATCTCAATTGAAAGGTGCAGCAGAGTATAGACAACTCATGAATTTTTGCTTTCAAGAAGCATATCGCGTCTTAAAGCCAGGAAGATGGATAACTGTCGAATTTTCAAATACTAGAGCTTCTGTGTGGAACGGAATTCAGACCGCACTGACTGATTCTGGCTTTATCATCGCTAATATCTCAGCTCTAGACAAAAAGCAGGGTAGTTTCAATGCGGTAACAAATGCGACATCCGTAAAACAGGACCTAGTTATCTCTGCCTACAAACCGAATGGTGGGTTTGAAAAACGCTTTCAGATCGAGGCAGAATCCGAAGAAGGTGTTTGGGACTTTGTGCGCACTCACTTAGACTATTTAGCACCTCCCAAAGTTAAGAACTCTGTACTCCAGTTTATTTTCGAACGCGATCCACGCATCCTTTTTGATCAGGTAGTATCCTTCTATGTCCGTAAGGGCTATTCTGTGCCTATTTCCAGTCCTGAATTCCAGCTTGGCCTTGCCCAGCGTTTTAGCGAACGAGATGGCATGTACTTTCTGCCCGAGCAGGCTGCAGAGTATGACCGCAAAAAGATGACCGCCCAAGTGGTTCAGGCTTCCATCTTTGTCTCCGACGAATCGACGGCCATCCAGTGGCTGCGCCAGCTCCTCAAAGAGAAGCCTCAAGTTCAGTCCGACATTCACGGCCCCTTTATGCAGCAGTTGGGTGGTTGGAAGAAGAGTGAGGTCCAGCTAGAGCTAATCGACCTGCTCAACCAGAACTTTATCAGCTATGACGGCGTTGGTCCCGTGCCAGATCAGATCCATTCCTATCTCTCTTCTAACTGGCACGAGATGCGCAAGCTGGATAAAGACAATCCCGAGCTACAGGCCAAAGCCAAAGATCGCTGGTACGTCCCCGATCCACGCAAGGCTGGCGATCTGGAAAAGTTGCGCGAGCGGACGCTGCTGCGTGACTTCGAAACATATAAAGAGAGCAAAAAGAAACTAAAGGTCTTCCGGTTCGAGGCAATGCACGCGGGCTTCAAAAAAGCGTGGCAAGAGCGAGAGTATGAAACCATCGTCAGCATCGCCAAGAATCTCCCCAATAAAGTGCTAGAGGAAGATCCCAAGTTATTGATGTGGTATGAGCTGGCAGTTACGCGGTTGGGGGATGGGTAACGATGGAGCATGTCCCATCCTCTATCGCTACTTGGCTCTACTCCACCACCCACAATGTGCCCTGCCAAATCATCGAAGAGCAGACCCTATGGGGACAAAGCACCTGCCGTATTTGGCTGCCCAGCAAAGAGACGGTCGTGCGCGTGCCCCGTTCTACCTTGCAACCGCTTCCGGCCGAACTCAATCCAACAACCGAAGCACAACGCATCCTCTATGTAGCCAGCGCGGCCAAAGTGGCCAACGTGTTACAGGGAAGCCACACATCTGCCGATGAACAGGTGCTGCTGGCTCCCATGGAATCCAACGTCATCCCCCTTCCGCACCAATTGCAAGCGCTGGCCCGAGCCATCTCTGGCGACCGGATCCGCTACCTGCTGGCCGATGAGGTCGGCTTGGGCAAGACCATCGAGGCGGGGCTGATTATGCGCGAGCTCAAGTTGCGGGGACTCGTGCGGCGCATCTTGGTCGTAGCCCCCAAAGGGTTAGCAACCCAGTGGGTGTCCGAAATGCAGACCCATTTTAATGAGCACTTTCAACTTGTACTGGGCGAAGATATCGGCACCTTGCAAAAGATGGCCCGAACAACTCAAGCCACAGAGAGCGACGACGCCTCGCGCCCCAACCCGTGGCGGCACATTGATCAGGTGATTGTTTCGCTGGATTCGGTAAAGCCCATGGACAAGCGCCGCGGCTGGTCTGCTGAGCGCATTGCGGCATACAACCGCAGCCGCTTTGAGGATCTTGTCACGGCTGGCTGGGATCTGGTGGTGGTGGACGAAGCGCATCGACTGGGCGGCAGCACGGATCAGGTTGCGCGCTTTCGCTTGGGTCAAGGGTTGGCAGAATCGACCCCCTACTTTTTACTTCTCTCGGCCACGCCCCATCAGGGCAAAACCGATGCCTTCCACCGCCTGATGAGCCTGCTGGACGAGCGCACCTTTCCCGATATAGATGCCGTAACGCGGGAGCGAGTGGCCCCCTTTGTAATCCGCACCGAAAAACGCAAAGCCATCGATGCCCAGGGTGCTCCTCTTTTTCGGCCGCGGCGTACGCAACTGACCCCCATCGCGTGGGCGGCTCGCCATCAAGCGCAGGAACTGCTCTACGAAGCTGTGACCGATTATGTGCGAGATGGTTATAACCAAGCGCTACAAGAGAAGAAGCGGCACATTGGTTTTCTCATGATTCTGATGCAGCGGCTGGTTGTCTCTAGTACCCGCGCCATCCGCACGACGCTAGAGCGGCGCTTGACCGCTCTGAATGCAGATCATCAAGAGACCTTAGAGCAGTTGACGGTGCAAACGGATGAGTCTGTCACGGCAACGATGGATTTTGCGCGCATGGGAGAGCGTGGCGCAGAAGAGGATGCAAGTGATGCTGAACACCTCTACGACTTGGACGGTCAGGAGCTGCTAGAAACACTTACTCATCCGCTAGTCCAAAGCCAACTAGCCGCGCTGCAGAATGAACGTCTACATGTCGAGACGCTGTTAGAGGCCGCGCTCAAGTGCGAACAGGCCGGTCCCGATGCTAAGGCCGAGGCGCTGCTAGATTGGATCTACCAACTTCAAGCTGATGAGAATGAACCCGATCTGAAAGTGCTTATCTTTACCGAATTTGTGCCAACCCAAGCCATGCTCAAAGAATTTTTAGAGGCGCGTGGCATCTCGGTTGCCACACTCAATGGCACGATGAGCATGGAGGAGCGCAAGCTGGCCCAAGATGCCTTCCGCAACCAATCACGCGTGTTGGTCTCCACCGACGCGGGCGGCGAAGGGCTCAATCTCCAATTTTGCCATGTCATTATCAACTACGATATCCCTTGGAATCCCATGCGGCTAGAGCAGCGCATTGGGCGCGTGGATCGCATCGGTCAGCCCAAGGTTGTGCGCGCCATCAACTTTGTTTTCGAAGAGTCGGTCGAGTTTCGGGTACGCGAGGTGCTGGAGCAGAAGCTTGCAGTCATCTTCGAAGAATTTGGTATCGATAAAACTGGCGATGTGCTCGATTCTGCCCATGCAGGCGAGCTCTTTGAGGATCTTTTTACCAGCGCGTTGCTTGCACCCGATATGGTGGAAGAGTCGGTGGAGAAGACGGTTTACCAACTACGTGATGAGATCCATGCGGTGCGTGAGTCGGCGGCGGTCTACAGCGTTTCGGCAGAGCCAGACCAAGAGTCGGCAGAGCGCTATCGCACCCATCCACTGCCCCACTGGATAGAGCGCATGACGGTGAGCTATATCCGCTCTTGCAACGGCAGTGCGGCGCAATCTTTGTTGGGGTGGGCGTTACAATGGCCGAACGAAGCAGACCAAAGTCACGTGGTCTTTACAGCCAAAGAGGCTGAACGTCTGCCAGATGCTACATTGCTTAATCTAGAGGATAGACGGGTCCGCGGGTTAGCCCTCAGTCCGCCCCAGCTTGTTGCGGGTCAACCCATCCCCATTGCCTCTTTGGACGGAGTGCCCGCTACAGTGAGCGGTCTATGGGGCCTCTATGAGATCCGGCTTCAATCCAGTCACCACCAGCAGAGCGATCTGCTACGCATTCCACTTGTGCGGCACACTTATCTTAGCGTCTTTGTAAGTGACGAAGGCAAACATTATTTACCTACGGCTCGACACATTTGGGATTCACTTCAAAGCGTGGACCCCATAGTCAATGGTACATTGGAGAGTGGGCTGGCTGCTGCGGTACATGATCAACTTCAGACGGCTGTAGAGGAAACTGGACAGAGTGCTTTTGCCGGGTTAGAAGCTACCCATCTGGCTGCAATAACCGCGGAAGAAGCCCGAGGGATAATTGCCTTTAGCGCTCGCCGCAAAGCCATCGAACGCATTGGTCTGCTCGAAGTGCGCCAATATCGCCTCGCCCGCTGCGATGCGGAAGAGTTCGAATGGCGGGCAGAACTAGCCACCGCCCGCGAATTTATCCCCGAGATGCGCCCGCTGCTGATCGTACGTATTGTGCCAAGG
>Ga0114957_1005050_pt1 | contig 11082 bp, 6 predicted proteins | sample BantaG_FD_87175 | JGI IMG/M metagenome (GOLD analysis project Ga0114957, IMG submission 87175) | Marine algal microbial communities from Bantry Bay, Ireland - BantryBay_4 metaG | ecosystem: Host-associated > Algae > Red algae > Unclassified | place: Bantry Bay, Ireland | collected 2014-11-21 | reverse complement strand
TTCGCGGCATCATCAGTCAAATGCCAACTATCGAGCGAAACTGCTGCACCACTAGGATTGTGAATTTCAATCCAATCCACATACTCACCATCAGAGTCAGCTAAAACCGTATCGTTTGAGGTCAAGAACTCTGAAATAACAATCGTTTCGGTGGCCGCAGCTCGAAGTAACGGCTCTGCTTCTGCACTTTGCTGCACACCGTTTTGCTGCACACCGTTTTGCTGCACACCGTTTTGTTGCACACTGTTTTGATTTATGATAGGTAAAAAGAGCTGATTAGCGTTGTTCGTATTTGTTTCTTGTGCAAATAGCGCAGAAGGAACCAGAACAATTGGTGTAGAGCCAATAAGCAAGCTAAACAGCACGCAAAATATGACTGCGCTGTATCCAAAAGTTGATTTGCGTACTATGATGCGATCTCTTATATATTCGGTTTTAATCGTATTCATTAAAAAATTACCAGAGCTTCTATAGGGGGAATAGTTGAAAAAGATTTGTAGCGAGGATTTAATGCAGCGTGGAGATTCTCCGAAACTGTATATCAGTAGCTAAACGTGCTATATAACACGAACAAATTACTAATAGACGTTGGTATAGCTCCATTATGAAGATATTAGAACGATGAGTTAATTCCAGTCAATAAATTTCTCGCACTTCAATCATAGCAAATATAAGTGGGTTTGTGTCTTACGTTTGACTGTCAATATAATGGCCCTTCAAACGCAGTAAAATTATGTAATCTAAGCGTTCGGATCATATTTTTGAATCGGCCATAAAAATTAGCATCTTCTCAATATTATGGAGAAGTGATAGTGCAGGCTGAGCTTTGCACTGCGTACAAATGGTCGAGGCTAAATGGTCACCCCCATTTATTGAGAAGATACTAAACTTAGGCCAAAAGTTTTTGTGAATTTTGTATCTTTGTGACCGTTGTATTTTTCTACAGTAAATTTATTCTTACCCATATAAATCCACGCCCACTAATTCGCTTTTCCGTCGTTCCACAAACGCATCCAACTCCTCGCAGATCGCGTCATCAATTGGCGGTGCTTCGTAATTTTCGAGTAGCTGCTTGTAAATGCCGTTGGCGCGTTGGGCCGCGTCTTGGCCGCCTGCATTTTGCCACGGGTCGAAGCCTTGACGGTCGCTGAGACCAGGATCGTAAAACGCGGTTTCGAAGCGTTCCATGGTGTGGGCGGTGCCAAAGTGGTGCCCGCCGATGCCGATTTCGGCAATTGAATCGAGCCCCAATTCGTCGTCGTCGATCACAAAATTGTTGAGCATATGCACGAACATGGCAATACATTCAGCATCGATAATAAACTTCTCAAACGACGCCACCAATCCACCTTCCAGCCAGCCAACCGCGTGCATAATAAAGTTGGTATGCGCCATGATCGCGGGCCACATGGTCCACTGCGATTCGTAAGCCGCTTGCGCATCGGCCACCTTCGAATTGGTCAAGCTGCCGCTGGCGCGAAAGGGTAAATTATAGCGGCGAGCCAGTTGCGCGCCCACAAAAATTCCCCACGCACCTTCTGGTCCGCCAAAGGCTGGGCTGCCGGATCGCATATCCACATTTTGAGTAAACCCACCGTAAATTACTGGCGCGCCCGGGCTATCGAGCTGGGCGAGCGCAATGGCCCCGAGCGCTTCCGCATTTTGTTGTGCCAGCGCCGAGGCAATGGTGGCCGGACTGGTGGCACCGGCCATGATGAACGGCGTATTTGTGCTCACTTGACCGTGGCGTGCGTAGGCGAGAATGCCGCCGATCATGCGGTCGTCAAGGCGCAGCGGGCTGGTCACGTTGATAGTGCCACCGATGCAGGCACCCGGCAGGTCGCCACCGAATGCAATCTTCGCCATGGCGACTTCGTCTTCGGGGATAATATAGCCGTGCGCCACATCACGCACCGCCCGATCCGTGTGGGTGAGCATAACGCGCATCTTTTCCAAATGGCGCTGCGAAACCGGCACATCCTGCGGCTCCACAAAGGGCGCGCCCGCAATCTGAAAGAAGGGCAGGCTGTGGGCTAATTTTGCAAAATTGGTAAAATCTTCTAGCGTGCCCGGGCGACGACCGCGGTCGAGATCCGATGCGTAAGGCATACCCGAATTGGGGTTAAAGGCAATATGGTTGCCGCCGATAATCGTGTTGAATTCGGGGTTGCGTGCGTGCCACGTGAATTGGCTCGGAGCCTTGGCAACCGCTTCCATCAACAGCCCACGGTCGATCCAAACTCGCTCTTCTTTGTGATCAACTTTTGCGCCTGCTTTCTCCCAAATGTCCAGCGCTTGCGGATCCATAAAAGCCATGCCCACATTTTCCAAAATCCACATCGAAGCTTCGTGCAATTTGTCGAGCTTTTCTTGCGAGACCCAATTGACGGGCGCAACTGGATTGGTCAACTGCTGGAAGGACATCTTGGTCCAAGAAAGAGAGGGTTTGCGGCGGGCTTTACGCTCGCGTGTTCGGGTTGACATATGAACTCCGTTTTACATTAATGGAACCACAGATTATGGTTGCTGGTTTGCAGATTTCAGTAGTTTATTTTGTTGAAGAAGATATATATATCGTTCGCATCGACGTAAATCGAAACCGTTAATCTATTTTGTCAGTTTGTATTTACGCAGTGGGCGCTTCGCCAACCACATCAAAATTTAAAATTTTCTTATCCTGTCAGATTTGGTAGGACATAAATTGGTTCGAAGAAAGATGATTCAAACCTTTAGGGACATGATACATCGTGCCCAAGATTGATATTCCCGTCAACTATGCCAGACACAATGTATCATGCCCCTACGAACTAAATATGGGGTAAACTCGCAGAATGAATTCTGCGTCTGGTATGGGAAACCTGTTAAAACAGCTTCAAGATCGACACCATAACGTGATTTATCACGTTTTCCATAGCAGGCTGGAAATTCATTTCTAGTCAACCCCACAATTGCTCAGAGAGCCAGAAAAGCTTTTAATCTATGTAAATCTGCGACATTTGTGATTGAACCGCAGCTATTTTTTCCTTTACCGTTTTTGCAACACCGCATAGACAGCACCGGCATCTTGACCCGTCATGTATGGTCACGTTTCGAGCGCTTCGATGGTTACGACGTTAGCTGACTCTTGAGACTTGAGATATAACAACAAGATGATGTTGCTTAATCTATCAGGATTTTTTGGCTTACTTGCATTGCGACTCTTTGGATGAATAATGGGAGGTAAATTATCATGAAGGAGCAATTATTCTAAAGCACATCTTTCTTTGACAAAATCATGCAAATAAACAGAGAAACGCGCCACGTCCAGCTAAATCCACGCGATCCATCTTTTTACAATGACCCTTATCCAACCTACGAGATCTTGCGCGCCCAAACGCCGATCTTCTTCTGGGAAGAGTTTAACTTCTGGTGCTTTCTGGCACACGAAGATGTGGACGCGATTCTGCGCGACCGACGTTTTGGACGGCAGATTCTGCATGTGGCCACGCGGGATGAATTGGGCATGCCACCAGAGCGTGCGGATCTTAAGCCCTTCTATGATGTAGACCGTTATTCGATGCTCGAATTGGAGCCACCGGATCATACGCGCATTCGCAGCTTGGTGCAGAAGGCCTTCATGGCGCGCCAGATCGAACAGCTGCGCGGCGAGATCGAATCGTTGAACAATCGGCTAATCGATGCGATGTTAGAGAAAGGCGACTCGGTTGATCTGCTGGCGGATTTTGCCACGCCCATCCCCGTTCACGTGATCGCCAAATTGTTGGGTGTGCCCACCGACATGAGCCAAAATTTGCTCGACTGGTCGCACGCAATGGTAGGCATGTACGAATTAGCCCGCTCGCCTCGACAAGAGCAGAAGGCGGTGCGGGCAGCACAGGAATTTGTTGCTTACTTGCGTGACTATGTAGCCATGCGCCGCAAAAAGCCCCAAGACGATCTCCTGTCGCGGTTAATCGAAGCAGAGGAGGCGGGCGAAAAGCTGAGCGAGGATGAGCTGGTCTCGACCTGTATTCTGCTGCTCAACGCAGGGCACGAAGCAACCGTCAACGTGATAGGCAATGGCGTGCGCGCGCTGCTGCACAATCCAGCACAGCTAGTAGCGTGGCGGCAGGATCTAACGATCACGCCGACTGCGGTGGAAGAGTTATTGCGTTTCGATACGCCACTCCATCTTTTCAACCGTTGGGTGCTAGAAGATCTTACGCACAAGGGGCAACAGTTCGCCAAGGGGACGCAGATCGCGCTCATGCTGGGTGCTGCCAATCGTGATCCCAACATTTTTGATGCTCCAACACGGCTCAACCTTCAGCGCCATCCCAATCCGCATCTTTCGTTGGGCGGCGGTATCCACTATTGCTTGGGTGCGCCGTTGGCTCGGCTAGAGTTGCAAATCGCGCTGCCAATCTTGCTCAATCGCATCCCCACTCTTGTTCTCAAAAACGTACCAGCCTATAAAGATACATATCATTTCCATGGGTTAGAATCTCTTTGGCTCAATGTTAAATATCCTCAGTAAATCGCCTTACAAATTTGTCATCTCTTCGTCACACATTTCTCTAAAATATTGTTATATACTTGTCGCAAGTATAGTCTACATATTCACTTCGCAACACTTGCAGATAATGGCGCTTTTACTTTATAGACAATCTCAATTTCAAAATTACTTAAAGAGATGAGATAAAGTAGCGAATTCTATAAAGTAAGAGCCGCTATCTCCACAGATTCTCCATCATTTACCGACTATTCTTACCCACTTCGTCTATTGTTACTCGTTTATTGTTACAACGAAGCAGAACGAACTGTTGATTCCCAATCAATCGCTAGTTCTCTCTTTTAGTCATACTTTGCAGCAGTCCAACATAACATTTTTATCCGAGGTAGGCACTTGAGAAAAATGTTGCTTTACGGCGCGGCTAGATATAAGGCTAATTCAGAAAAGTGATTATATGGATTGCAGCGTTTTTTCAGTTTTGCTGCAGCTATACGCGTATATTTTATTTTTTGGACTATCTCTTCAAGATTGACGATAGCGTCGGTTGAGTACTAACCGATGACGTTATTGCACTGTGCAGCTGCGAACTATAGCGGCCAGATCGAAACTAACTGATAGGGACTGTACCGCTACTTATCGAGAAGATACTTTGGAATTGCCTAAATAGTGCCGTTCTAGCTAGCGCTTATGGATTTAACGATCAATTCGACGCAAATATCTACGCTTATTCGGATCAGCTAGCAGCGCCTGCACAGTCATGGTTTTCAAAGTTTGAAAACTATCACTGGGTGTGGCGAAAAGCAGAGCCAGATATCCCCGAGGACGTATATAATGAAAAGCCACAAATTTTTATCTTATTTCAATAACCGTTCGACAAGATTAACATCCGCCATCAAACCCTTCGCATCGATAAAATTAATCTTTACTTTAGCCATTGTGATCGGATTGCTGTTACTCACACAGACCATTGCTCAAGCACAGGTACCGACGGTACCAACTGTGCTGACTGTCCCGACGGTCCCAACCGTGCCGACCGTGCCAACGGTCTCAACTATCCCAACCGTGCCGACGGTCCCAACAACGATCCCAACGGTTCCGACTGTGCTGACTGTCCCAACGGTCCCAACAGTACCAACTGTCCCAACGGTCCCAACAGTACCAACTGTCCCAACAACGATCCCAACGGTTCCGACTGTGCTGACTGTCCCGACTGTCCCGACTGTCCCGACTGTGCTGACTGTCCCAACGGTCCCGACTGTCCCGACGGTCCCAACAACTGTGTCGACGGTCCCGACTGTGCTGACTGTCCCAACGGTCCCAACAGTACCAACTGTCCCAACAACGATCCCAACGGTTCCGACTGTGCTGACTGTCCCAACGGTCCCAACTGTGCTGACTGTGCCGACGGTCCCAACGGTGCCGACTGTTCCAACCATGCTGACGGTCCCAACTGTGCCAACGGTGCCGACTGTTCCAACCATGCCAACGGTCCCAACAGTACCAACTGTCCCAACAACGATCCCAACGGTTCCGACTGCTCCGGCAATAGTGCCGACCATACCTACTGTGCCAGTTGTGGCCTCTCCCACCGTTTCTCCTACTGTTTCTCCTACGGAAGTTCCAGGGGCAACACCTACAGCCGAACCAGTTGGCTCGATATTAGACTTTAAGTTCAACAAAAGTGCAGACTCATCTATGGTGACGCTCACGGGCGATAGGTTGATCCGTTACACATTGCGTTACACGAACACAGGCAGCATCGATGCACCAACCGTTATTATCGACGAGACGGTACCCGAACACACTACATTCCATCAAGCTGAAAGCGATAGCGGCTGGGATTGTGCCGACGGTAGCCCGGCAGGCACCCGCTGTGCATTTAATATAGGGCTGGTTGCAGCTGGGTCAAATGGTCAGGTAATTATTTCGGTCATTGTTGATCCACTTTTAGACGAATCAATAACCACTATTACGAACAACGCTTCCATAAGCGTGGGCTGGGTTATGGGCGCATCGGTTCTTGCGTCCACTCATAGTAGCAGCGAGGTTACAGTGCAACGCGACACTCTCTTATCTACGGATAATAGTACGGATAACACATTGCCGCAAAATCGTTCATATTTATTGCCAATTATTATTAGATAAGGCCATTTCAAAAAAGAAAATATACCGTATAGCCGCAAGCTAAATCAGAAATCGCTTCAATCTGTATACCTTTATTTTCCTAGTTAAGCCTAAATCGTTCAGTTGCAATAAAGCTGCACTATGCTTACGTTAAACTTGCATCTCTTTACGATGAAGACGATAAAACATCCGCGTAGCAGCAAGCTGAGTGAAACAAAAGGGGGTCAGCACCTCCCAACGGTGCTGACCCCCTTTTGTTTTGACCCCTTCTTACTAAAACCTATCCCTTCATCCGCTCATTCCCCGAATCCAACACCGGCTCCGCGGCCACGACCGCCGGATAACGCACATCGAAATACGAAATCTCTAGTTCCGTGCCTGGCTCCGTATATTCCGATGGCAGATAGCCAAATGCGAGCTGCTTACCCACCGTATAGCCATAATTAGACGTTGTTACGTGACCGATCACCGACCCATTCGAGTGGATCGGCTCGTAGCCAAAGAGCGTGGCCTTGGGATTCTCCAACGTCAGGCAGCAGAGCTTCTTTTTCACCGTCTCTTTCGCCGCTACGGTTGCATCGCGCCCGATAAAGCCACCCTCTTTCTTCACCTTGGCCGTCCAGCGCAGACCCGCCTCGTACAGATTGTACTCGGTATAAATATCGCCCCCCCACAGCCGATATCCCTTCTCCACTCGCATCGAATCCATCGCGCCCGAGCCAGCCGCAATCATCTCGAACTCACGGCCCGCTTCCCACAGCGCATCCCACACCGCCAGCGATTGGTCCATCGGAATATGCAACTCCCAGCCCAACTCGCCCACATACGAAATGCGCAGCGCATAGACCTTTGCCAGCCCAATTTCGATCCACTTGGCCGTGTAATAGGGAAAGCCTTCATTGCTGACATCGTCACCCGTCACCTTCTCTAAAATCTTGCGTGCGTTGGGTCCCCACAGGCCAATTGCGGAGTAAAGATTAGAGACGTCGCGTATAGTGACCGATCCATCTTCGGGCGCGTTACGCCTCACCCAATCCATGTCTAGCGGAAGCGTGCCTTCGCCCACATAAAACCAAAATGTATCGTCAGAGATGCGGCTAGCGGCCAAATCTCGCTTGATGCCACCACTTGGGGTTAGCCAACAGGTGTAGATCACCGAATCGATGGGGCGATCCATTTCGTTAGTGCAAAGATGATTGGCGTATGCCAGCGCACCCGGCCCGCTGATCTCGATGATCGACAGACCGGTCAAGTCGAACATGCCCGCATTTTCGCGCACTTCTATGTGCTCGGCAGCCGCAATCGGCGACCAGAACATGGCCCCCCAGCGATCTCGTTCGGGGATCTGATCTTCGTGCTTCTCTAGCAGCCGTGTATTTGATTTGAACCAGTTGGGCAATTCGATGCCTGCAAAGGGCACCATCTCGCCATCCAATTCTAGATGGCGCATATGAAAAGGCGTCAAGCGGGCATTGCGTGCCACAGTACGCGTTAGGCGTGGATGGATGATATCGTAAACTTCTGCATAGTTGCAATTAGAAAGAGTATTGATATATTTTTGCGTGGTCTGAAAATCGTGGAAGCGGTTGACGTCGCAGGCGCGCATGTCCCACTCCGTTTCGCCATGGGTCATCCATTCCGCCATGGTCTTACCCACGCCACCCGCATGCGTGATCCACGAAGCAACACAGGTCCACAAACCGTCGATGTGCGTCTCGCCCATCATGGGGTAGCCATCCACCGAGAACGCAAACATGCCGTTGAACTCGCGCTCGTGGCTCTTGCCCGCATAGATAGGGATCATCTCGTTAGCCAACTTGCGTGCGTCCACATAATCTTCGGGCGTAAAGTCGCGCATTGCCTTCTCGCCCACATCGTATGGGTTCACCGCCAGCGGCTTATGCCAATAAGAACCGATGCCCAGTTTGTTCCAGTGCGCCCGGTAATACATCGTCACATCTAAATCGCGAATCAGCGGGAAGGGGCATTCATCATCGCGATTTTCTGGGTCGTACATGCTCAGTTCCTCCAGCGGTTCCGAGACCATGTACTGGTGCTCAAAGGCCAACAGCGGCAGCGGCACGTTGAATTTATCGCCCAGAATTGGCCCCCAAATGTTGGTACAGATGAGCACATGTTCACACTCGATCTTTGGCATATCGGGGTTGCTGGTTAGGACAGCCGTCACGTGATTGTTTTTAATCTCAACATCTACAATCTCGGTGTGAGAATGGACAGTACAGCCGCCTGTCTTAACCGCCTCAGTAGCCATCGAGCCAGCCGCCCCCGCGCCGGAAACTAGACAGGTCGTTGGGATATGTAGGGCCCCTTTAAAGCAGTCGGGGTTAATAATCGGCCACAGCTCATCTTTGATCTCTTGCGCCGTCATAATGCGCGTCTCCACGCCAAAAGATTGGGCCGCGCTGTGCAGGCGGTGGATGTCTTCCCAGCGCTCTTGGCTACGCGCCAACTCTAGCCCGCCGGTGGCCGTATGCGTGCGCCGCCACTGGTCATATTCGGGCAGCTCTGAGTAAAGTTTAGAAGTATATTGGGCGAAATCGGTCATCAATTTTGAGTGATTAATCGCCCCCACACCGCCCGGCGCGTGCGAGGTCGAACCGTCGTTCTCGTACAGATCGCCTTTATCGACAAGATGGATGTCAGTCCAGCCCATTTTAGCTAGATGATAGGCACAGGAGGTGCCAACAATTCCACCGCCGACGATTACTACTTTTGCTTGTATGGTCATGGTTATTACTCCAACAATATAGGAACTTTAGTTCGTGATTTTAGCTGACCGTACACTTTATGGCACAACGTGTATGGTAACCAGTTCGCGATTTAAAATTAGTACTCAAACGGCTCAGAGCCGAGTACTAAAACATTTATGCCAACTCAAATTACAAAAACAAATTTTTGGTGCTTAAATATAATTTAAAGCTCCATTTCCTGCAACGTATCCGCTGGCAAAACAGGCCGTTAGCAGATAGCCCCCCGTTGGCGCTTCCCAATCTAGCATCTCGCCAGCGCAGAAAAGACCTGCATCTTTTTTCACCATCAACCACTCGTCAAGCTGTTCAAAACAGATGCCACCCGCACTGCTAATCGCCTCTTGTAGCGGGCGCGGGGCAATCAGATTGAGCGGCAGATGTTTGATCGCTTGAGCAAGCGTGGTTGGATCGGAAAATGCGTCGGGCGCAAGCTCGTGCAGCAGACCAATTTGGACACCTTTGAGGTTGGCTTTGCGCTGGAGATGGGTAGAAAGAGAGCGGGCGTTGCGCGACTGGGCAAGCTTTGCCGCAAGCGCATCTTGGCCGCGATCTGGGGCAAGATCGAAATGAATCACGGCTTTGCCACATTGCGCGATTCCATCCCGAATCGGCACAGAGGCGGCATAAATGAGGCTGCCTTCGATGCCGGTTTCAGTGACGACGCAGGCACCTCGTTTTTGGAAGCGCGCGCCATGGCTGTTTGCAAATGTAATTTTGACCGACTTGAGCGGCGCACCCGCAAACTTGTTTTGGAAGTGGTCGCTCCAGCCGTTTCTAATCCCCGCTGTGCGAGCGGTTTCTCCAACGTCGAATCCACAGTTGGATGGTAAAAAGTCTGCCACGTGGATGCTGCGCTCTCTTAGCCACGGCACCCACTCTCCGTCCGATCCTAGTTGGGGCCAGCTTGCGCCACCAAGCGCCAGCACCGTCGCGGTTGGGTTAATTGTCTTGGGACCATCGGGTGTCGAAAAGAGCAGTGCGCCAGTCTCGGCCCAACCTTGCCAACGATGGCGCACGTGAAAATACACGCCAGCCGCTCGCAGCCGCTGCACCCAACGACGCAGCAGCGGTGCAGCCTTCATCCCCTCGGGGAATACACGCCCCGACGAACCGACAAATGTTTCGATGCCTAGCGCACGGCTCCACGTTTTTAGTTGTTCCGGTCCGAATGCTGCAAGCAATGGTTCGATATTTGGCCGCTGCGTGCCGTAGCGCGCCAGAAACGGATCCAACGGCTCGGAGTGGGTCAGGTTGAGGCCCCCTTTCCCCGCAATGAGAAATTTGCGTCCGACAGACGGTTTGGCCTCGTAGAGATCAACGCGGATCCCTTCGTTTGTCAATACCTCAGCCGCCATCAATCCAGCTGGTCCGCCGCCGATAATGGCAACTGTTTTTTGGGCACTCATTGAAAGAATATTCTTATCATAACGGAAGACAAAAAGTTTTGGTTCAATCGGATCTCACGTGATTGCCAGAGTGCGACATGGAGGATCCACGGTGATTGATGGCAATGTCAACGACATAAACCCCGAAGAGCCAAAGTTTTATGGAAAAGTGCCAATCAATAGTACAGTTAGCTACCTCATCAAAGCTATCTCACAGATGGTATCAGACAATAGCTAAAAAAGGATGCAAGATGACCAATCAGCAAATCCCAACCGGAACCCAGTGTGTATGGGCGGGTGAAGATGAATA
>Ga0114957_1005047_pt1 | contig 11087 bp, 15 predicted proteins | sample BantaG_FD_87175 | JGI IMG/M metagenome (GOLD analysis project Ga0114957, IMG submission 87175) | Marine algal microbial communities from Bantry Bay, Ireland - BantryBay_4 metaG | ecosystem: Host-associated > Algae > Red algae > Unclassified | place: Bantry Bay, Ireland | collected 2014-11-21 | reverse complement strand
CGATTTATGATTTATGATTTGAGAAGTTTTTAGAAAATCGTAGATCGCCTTATCAAAATTATTCGACAAACTGCTCAAATCATAAATCATAAATCGTAAATCCGTCTTCCCTTCTTCCCTTTCATTCCACCACCGTAACATCCCCCACAAACCGCTCCGTCAATCCATCCTTAAATAAAATTTCAGCATGATAAATATAAACGCCACTATCCACTTTTTTTCCATTCAAGAATCCATCCCAACCAAAGCTATTATCATTAGGAAGAAAATTTTTCTTAGAAAAAACTACAGCACCCCAGCGATTATAAATTTCAAAACTAAGAATCGACGCCACATCAATACCTGAATTAATAGTGAAAAAATCATTGTAACCATCATTATCAGGAGAGAAAGCATTTGGAATAAAAATTCTACGCGTATTATCAATTGCAATTGTAACGGATGAACTATCCACACAACCTTTGGTATCAATTATAGTAACTTGATAAGTCGTCGTCTCCCCTGGCGTCGCAATAGGATTCAAACAATCATTGCAACTCAGTCCAGCTGCTGGAGTCCATATAACTTCCCCCACAGGAAGATTGACTTGAGTTGGAATGACATACTCCTCCCCTAGTAAAAGAAATTGGTCATCTCCTAGATTTACCATAAAGGGATTTGGATCAATTAGTTGAGTTTCAAAAGTCATCTCACAACCATAGTGATCCAAAATAGAAATAGTGTAATCTCCTGTTGATAAAAATTCAAAAACTGAACTCGATTGATAAGGATCACCATTCAAAGAATACAGATATTGCCCTGAACCATTTTGAACATTATCAACTACAATACTTCCATTGACATCACCTGGACAAAAAGGATTTACGCTTTCAATATCCGCAGTAATCCCCAAATCAGGAGCGATAGTCAAATGTGTTGTAACAATACTATCGCAATTATAGGTTGCAATCAAACTATCCAAATAAGTTCCACTTGTATTATAACTAGAAGGCCCGACCTGCAGCGTCAAGCCTTGACAAATCGTATCGTATTGAGTAAAAAAACTTGACGTAAATTCGATTTCTTTTTCATTTGAAATCACTCGACATTTGGGATTATCAATCGTTGCCGCAGAATTCGAAACCAAAAGTCGATATTGATCCCCTTCAACTGGAATCCCTAGAAAAAGTTCTTCATCATTTGCGCCAGCAATATTATTCCAAGTCATTCCACCATCTATACTTGATTGCCATTGAAAATATGGAGAATCATATTGAGTTCCAATAATCTCTACCACCAATGATGAAGACTCGCCTTCACAAATAAATTCAACAGATGTATTAATATCAATCTCTGGCCCACAGGCTCTAAATTCAAAATTATCCAAAGCGATATCATTTCCATTCCCACCAGGGGCACTATTTCTAACCGTCAATTTTAATTCGTTAGTTCCTGGTGCCGATACAAATGTGAATCCATAGGTATTCCATTGCCCATCCTCCACAATAGTTCCTGTTGTATATTGAACAACATCATCAATCAAAAATTCAAGATTTGGTTTAATTTGATTTAATCCTGGTTTTATTAAATTAAGAACATCCGCAGTAAATTGATAAGTCGTATTTTCACAAAGATTATCAACTGTATTTTCATAAAAAATCCCAGGAGAAAAACTTGCATTCACTACCATCATATATCCGTTGGGATCACCACTATTATCTCCTGTATTCACCCAACTCGCATTGGCAAAACTTCCCCAAAAAGTGGTATTATTTGTAATCGTATAAAATCCATCGTTAGGTGGAGGACTTGGTTGATAACTATAACCAGGAGCATATCCATTTACATCTGAAGGTAAATTCGTTTGAGTTCCTGAACCAAAATCACCATCTGTAAAAATATTTTCACCTAAAGTTCCATCGCAAAACATATCAGGACTAGTGGATAAAAGAGAAGGAGTATTTATTATTTCTTTTGAGGAAGAACTGTTATTAGAAGTGGTCCATTGAAATATGGAACCACATAATAATATACTATTTAATATGACAAGGAATCGTGTAAGCACTTTTTATGATTTGATTTTTAAAGATAAAACTAAAGTAGTAAAAAATTTCTAGCCGTTGTTATTTTGACATTGGAAATAGTAGCGATTTGTCATTTCTCTTTTAGTTGGTCTGAATTGAAATTCTAATTTGTTCTGCTAAATCTAACAAATTGAATTTTAATATTCTTTACATAAAACCACACAAAGCAAACAAATAGTAGGTTGCACGGCTTTCCGTCCAACCGTATTCCAATATAAGTTTTATAAAAAAAGCCGTACTTTGCCCCTTGAATCAAATACCAAAACTATGATTTTTCCAATCGGTGACGACCAAGTTAAAGGTGGTCATTTTCCACTTTTTGCCTATGGCTTTATTGCATTAAATATTTTAGCATTTGCCTACCAATGGATGGCAGATCCACCAAGCACTACAGATCCACTTACTTTACTGACTTGCGAATATGGTTCTATCCCCGCAGATATTTTAAATGGTCAAAACTATTTTACATTATTCACCAGTATGTTTATGCATGGTGGAATAATGCACTTAGTAGGCAACATGGTTTTCTTATGGGTTTTTGCTGATAATATTGAAGCAACAGTCGGAAGTTTTAAATTTGTTTTATTCTATTTGGCAGGTGGGATTACAGCCTCAGTTGCGCATATCTATCTTGGTGTGGGTACCGATATGGCAGGCTGTTGCTTCCCATGTAATAGCCTTAATGGCATTCAATGTTCGGAAGGATTAACAGAGACAAATTTATGCTCAGGTTCCATTCCTACAGTTGGAGCGAGTGGTGCTATTTCAGCAGTCCTTGGAGCCTATCTTGTCATGTTTCCAAAATCACAAGTGAAAGTTTTAGTATTAGCATTTTTCCAATCTTTCAAGTTACCTGCATTTATATTTTTAGGGTTATGGATTGCAATGCAATTGTTTAGTGGTTTTTCTGAAATGGGAAAAGCAGCTGGTGGTGGAACAGCATGGTGGGCACATATTGGAGGGTTTGTTTTTGGGATTGCGGCAGGTTTTATATTTAAGGAAAAAGGAGGCATCTTCTTAAAAAATGATAACGCCCCCGTACCTGAAAAACCAAATACTAATCATGATGATTTTGTATAAAAAAATTTGATTTACCACAAAAGGAATGGGAAGAAGGGAAGACGGATTTACGATTTATGATTTGAGAAGTTTGTCGAATAATTTTGATAAGCCGATCACCGCTTTTCGACATACTTCTCAAATCATAAATCGTAAATCCGTCTTCCCTTCTTCCCATTCCTTCCAACCACTCTAATTCCATTTTCGTTTTTATAAAAAAAAACAAAATTAGAACTATGAAATTTTTCTACCTATTGCTTTCACTATTTTTCTTTTCAGCCTTACCTGTATCCGCTCAAAAGGTTTTACAAATGGAAAAAAGAGGTAAAATAAATACTACAAAATTTTACCTCGGCGAAGAATTAATATTCCGACTTAAAGGAAGTCGTGAATGGTATACTGATATTATGATTGATATAAAAGTAGAAGAAGACATCATCGTTTTCTCTGAACAATTTGTAAAAGTTTCAGATATCACCATGTTAAAAAAATACAGAAGAGGTGCAAGGGTGGCAGAAGCAGGCTTATATACTTTTGGAGCATCTTGGTTGGGATGGTCATTATTAGGAACTTTAGATGGTGTTCCATTAAATGACCTGGCATGGAAGGTTCCTGCCTCATCAGTAGGTCTTGGCTTTTTAATTCGAAGATTATTCAATGTAAAAAAATATAGAATTGGAAAAAGAAGAAAATTAAGAGTACTTGACCTGAGTTTTAATAAAAATATGCAACTAGGTTATTAATGAATAATTAAAAATGAATAATGAATAATTTTCATAACACGGTGAATACGCAGTTTTGAAATTATTCATTATACTTTTTTAATTATTCATTAATTCCGGTCTTGAGCGTTATGCTTTTTTCTGTAAATATTTTAACTTGCTTTTGTTTGTTTCGCTTTAATAACTGCTCTTTCTTTTCGAGTAACTACGCCATCTGCTTTTGCAGCCTTTTTTGTGCGTTGAATATTCGACTGTTGTTTTTTTAGACGAGTAGCTTCTGCTCTTGTTAACTCTCCACTTTTCACTCCATGTTTGATAGGTTGATGTTGCTTCACTTGAGTTTTCACCACTTTCTTTTGGGTAGTTTGAGCTTGAGATGAAAAAGCAAATCCAAATAAGAACATTCCGATAATAAGCATTTTGATTTTCATGTTAAAAAGGTTTTTGATAAGTTTATAAAATTGATTTTAAATAGATCGCTAATCTTTTTTAACTAGCGAATTTGGTGGATTGGACTTGGAGGTTGAAGAAGGGTTTAATTAAAAATCGGTTCTTAATATTTTTTAACATATTAGATATAATTTTGAATGAGTTGAAAACCTTGTACTCACTAGGTTTTAAAATTCTCCGTACAAAGCTATCTAGCATAATATCTATTAAACCTTATTTTGTCATTTACGACATTACAACCTTATAAATTTACATTTCAGAAATTAACCCTCACCTGAATCTCAAAAAGGATTAGGAATAACTTACTTTTGCAGAGTTTTGTAATAAAAAATTGAATCATGAAAAAAATCGAACACATCGGAATTGCAGTAAAGGACCTTGACGCAGGTAATGAAGTCTACAAAAGACTACTCGGAAAATCTCACTACAAAATCGAAGAAGTCAAATCTGAAAATGTAAAAACTTCCTTTTTCAAAGTAGGCCCAAATAAAATTGAATTGCTTGAAGCAACTGATCCTTCAAGTCCGATTGCAAAATTTATTGAAAAAAGAGGCGAAGGAATTCACCATATTGCCTATGCCGTAAAAGATATTCGAAAAGAAATGAAACGCCTTGAAAAAGAAGGATTTATACTACTCAATAAAGAACCTAAACGTGGGGCCGATAATAAATTAGTTTGCTTTGTTCATCCAAAAACTGCTAATGGTGTTTTGGTTGAACTTTGTCAAGAGATTGAATAATTTTTGTTTATTTTTTTTCAATAAAACAAAACAATTGGAACTCGAACTCTACCATTATATCATAGTCATCGTAGGCTCAACTATTGCAGGTTTTATCAATACACTTGCAGGTAATGGATCGGCGATTACCTTGACCATCCTGACTGAAGTATTAGGGCTTCCCGGCACTATCGCCAATGCCACCAACCGAGTTGGAATCACTTTTCAATCATCCGCAAGTACATGGGCTTTTTACAAAAATGGAAAATTAGATGTCAAGCGTAGTTGGCAACCCATCCTTTTTATTTCAATAGGAGCCATTGCAGGAATCTTCCTTGCAGTATGGGTAAGCAATGAGCAATTCAAACAAGTTTTCCGATTTATGATGGTCGTCATGTTTTTTGCCATACTAATTAAACCTAAACGATGGCTTCAAAAAACTGATCCGAATAAAAAAATGAATCCATTAATAGCTATCCCTCTTTTTTTAGCACTTGGATTTTATGGAGGTTTTATTCAAATGGGAATGGGCGTCATATTTTTAATTGTTATGGTACTCTTTGCCCGTTACAATATTATTGATGCTAATGTTTTAAAATCTTTTGTTGTTGCGCTTTATACCATTGTAGCCCTAGGGATTTTTCATTGGCAAGGATTGATTGATTGGAAGATTGGTGGACTGATGGCTATTGGACAAACTGCAGGTGGTTGGTGGACGGCTAACTTTGCGTCTAATTATCCTCAAGCAGATGTGTGGGCGTACCGTGTATTGATTGTTGTGGTGATTGGAGCTATCTTAAATATGTTTGGTTTTTTTAGATGGATCGTTGATTTTTTATAAGAGATCTCATCTTTTATTTTTCTCTTTTTGTGTTCCACAAAAATGTCATTTTTTTCTTCAAAAAATGATTTGGTAAAGCAAATGTCATTTTTTTAAAATTAACATTCATCTATTGGTAAGTTGCATATATTTGCACCTCAATAATGAAGCAATTTATAGTCATATTATTATCTTTTTTTGTCCTTGCTGGTTCAGTAAGTGATTTGGCTATTCTCATGTCTTTTAAAATCAATCAAACCTTTATCGCCAACAATTGGTGTATCAATAAAGCATTCCCCAAAAGCAAGTGCCAAGGAAAATGTTACCTCAAAAAACAACTTAAAGAAAACAGGACTACTGACTCAGATAACAATACATCTCCAAATATTATTGAAGAGCGTATTAATTTCATTTGTATTAAGTTTGAAAATAATACTTTAAAACAACTACCCTTGTTATCTTTAAAAGGATTTCATTTTATTGATCCTGTTTCTCACCATTTTATTCACAAAATATACCATCCTCCAAAAGAATTATTTTCCTAAATAATTATTCTTTTTATTCATTTTAAAATTATTGTAATGGTAAGAAAAGTAGCACTACTTACCATTGGACTACTATTTTCATTTAGCGGATATTGCTGCGATTCTTGCGGTGGTGCAGCTAGTGGAAATACCTTTGGAGGCCTCTTGTCAGCCTACCGATATAATTATATTGGTCTCAGTTGGCAACATGCATCTTTTGGTTCAGCACATGCCAATGGTCATAGTTCTTATGATGATTTCCATTTTGTTGAAGCAAAGTGGAGTCACCATTTTACACCTAAGTTTAAAATGGTACTTCGCCAACCTTTTAGGTGGAATATTCGTCAGAATGAAGACGGAAGGCAAGAATTAAAAGGGTTTTCAGATACTAAAGTGATGGGTGTGTACACTATTTTCAATAAATTAAAGTTGGGAAAATTAGGACAACTTCTGCTGCCCTATTTTTCCAACAAGACATTTTCAAAAACTCAAAGGTCATTCCTTTTGCAGGTTTTTTCTATGAAAAAATCAATCAAGATAATTTCGCCAATGGCAACGTTGAAGTTGATACTGGAGGAAATGGACGATTTGCATCATTGGGAGTGAACTTTAAAATTAAAGATTTTATGTTGAGTAACACCTATTCCATTCCACTTCAACAAAGTTATGCTAACAATGAAGTGGAAGCTCAAAAAAGAATCTCTTTCGAATTAACCTATATTTTTTTTAAAAAACTTAAAATTATTCACATATGAAAAATTCATGGATTTTAGCATTAATCATATTAGGACTTACTTTCGCTTCATCATGTAAAGATGATGACGAAGAGGAACACAATCATTCTGATGGAACCTTCGAATATCATGCACATATCATGTCTCCAAACACGGAGAACAAAATGGTAGGCGATAGTATTCATCTTCATATTGATTTTGAAGAACATGCAGGACAAACCATCCATCATATCAATGTTAAAATTTATCAAAAAGATGACCCGACTAATATAATTTATGATAAACCTACAGAAGCCCACATTCATGAAACAAGTGGAACGTATGGTTATCATGATGATTTTGTTTTAGATAATGTTCCTGGCCATAAAGACTGGGTAATGGAAGCTAAAATATGGGCAGAAGAGGAAGGAAAAGATGAAGCAGTTGAAACGATTGAGTTTCATGTTCACCCGCAATAGTCGAAGTAGCATCCCTTAAATGAAAAAAGACTGCTCAAAATTATTTTTTTTGAGGAGTCTTTTTTTTGTCAATTTTTTTAGTTCAAATGTCTTTGCCCCAACCAAACCATATCTTCCAATCGTCTTACTTAAACAAAAGATAGTTTGAACAGTTCTATTTTCACGAAAGAAAAAATCTAAACGATAGTTTATTTCGTATATAATTTGGAGGATAAAACGAATTGGATTAATTTTTGAACAAGGTATAATGAATCTTACCTCAATTTTATTATCCAAAAAGTGTTAATTTTTTAATAAAGCTACCTAAGCACACTTGTTTTATCCAAATGTTTGTCTTATTTTGTAGTTATCATATTTAAAATCGACGGAATGAAGAAAATTATACTTTTTACTTTTTTATTTTTTATCTCTTTTGCGGCTTCTGCCCAATTGGCTCAGAATAATTCGGAGGCACCTTCTTTCCGTTTTCATAAGCCCACATTCAAAGTTTACCCAAATCCAGCTACTGAATTTTTTCAATTGACTGATGAAACTGAATTAGTGAATCAAATCAATGTATATAATATTGTAGGGAAAAAGGTAAAATCTTTTGAAGCAGAGTCTGAGAAAAAATATTACTTAGACAGATTTCCAAAAGGTATGTATTTAGTTCAATTATTAGGTCATGATAACAAAATCATCGCCACTCAACGATTGAATGTAAAAAGACCTTAAATCAAATATATAGTATTTCAAAAAAGGCTGCTTTTCAATAAAAAGCAGCCTTTTTTGTTTATACTTACTTCTTAATCAAAATCAAAATGTCAATCAAACATGAGTCATCCTATATTTTTAAAATTGAGATTCACATGAAAATCTGACAGAATTATTTGAGTTTGGTTAGTAGTTTATTTTAATTGAATATCCGCCACCTTTCTTTTTCTTTGGTTGATCTTTTGGGGATTGACTTGGAGTTATGGTATAACTAATCTGTTGTTGCTCTTGCTTTGGTTTTTCCTTCTCCTTGGGTAATCTAAAATGGATTTGAATATTTTTAAAAAATTTCACTTTTATCCCTCGATTCTTAGGAACAGTAAACTTTAATAATTTCACCACTCGAACCGCTTCTTCATCGCAGCCGTGTCCAAGGCTCTTTAAAACCTTCGCATCAATCACCTTTCCTTTATAATCAATAGTATATTTTAAGTAAACTGTACCTTCGGCCTTCTCTTTTAAGGCCTGTTTCGGGTATTTTTTGTTTTGAGAAATAAACGTTCTCATTGCTTTCAATCCACCTTCGTAGATTGGTTTCTTTATAAAATGTTTACTTTTTCTCTCTTTTTGCATGGATTTATCTCTTTTAAAGTATGAAGTTGAAAAATACGTTCCAAACTCTTGTTTATTGAGAAAGGAATATTTTTTATTCCTTAAAAATCAACAGTTAAAATCCGACTTTTTTTTAAAAAAGTACTTACCTTTGCATTTCATTTTTAAAAAAATTATAAAATTAGGTGATTTATGTTAATTATTGATGTAAAAGACAGCGACTCAATCGACAGAGCATTAAAGGTTTATAAAAGAAAATTTATCAAAACTGGTACGTTAAAAGAATTACGTCGTCGTAAAGAATTCACTAAGCCATCTGTAAGAAGAAGAGCAGAAATATTAAAAGCGGCTTACAAGAAAAAAAATTACGGAGAATAGTCAATTTGCTATTGGATAGGTATTTTTCTAATTTGAGTAAGCATTCAATAGAAACACTTACAAATAATTAGAATGAACATTACTGTTTTTATAAAATACCTTGAATTAGAAAAACGATTTTCACCACATACTGTAATTGCTTATCAAAATGATTTAAAGCAATTTTACACATATATAGAAGAAATTTATAGCCTTACTTCCGTCCAAGAAGTAAGGCATTTTCATATCCGCTCATGGATAGTCCAACTCATGGAAAAAAAAATCACTCCACGTTCCATCAATCGAAAACTCTCCACTTTAAAGACTTTCTTTAAATTTTTAAAGAAAAGAAAGAAAATTACTGAGAATCCTATGCTCAAAGTGATTGCTCCAAAAGTAGGTAAACGCCTACCTGTAGTGGTCAAGGAAGTAGAGTTGGGAAACCTTTTTGAGAAAATAAACTTTGGTGAAGGTTATGAGGCTGTTCGGGATGAGATGATTATGGAATTATTATATGCTTCAGGGATGCGTCGATCTGAATTAATTCAACTGACTCCAAATCATCTTGATTTCTTTAATCGACATGTCAAAGTTTTAGGAAAAGGTAATAAAGAAAGGCTCATCCCTTTTGCCAAGCCTCTAGCTGATCGGTTGAATAATTATTTGGAAGTAAGAGCGGATGAATTTGCGTTTGGAGATAATGCGCCTCTTTTTTTAACAAAAAAAGGAAAAGTTCTCTATCCTAAGAAAGTCTATAATATTGTAAAGAAATACCTCTCTCAAGTGACAACTGTAGAACAAAGAAGTCCTCATGTTCTGCGTCATTCCTTTGCCACTCACCTCTCCAATGCAGGTGCTGACCTCAATGCTATCAAGGAATTGTTGGGTCATAGCAGCCTTGCCGCCACTCAAGTTTATACTCATAATTCTATTGAAAAATTGAAAAAGGTCTATCAACAAGCCCATCCTAAAGCAAAAAAAAAGTCTGAATAAATTTTGCTGGGAAATTGTCACATTTTTTGAGAAAGAAATTAGAACTAAACAAATTAAAATATAACCTGTTTTATTATAACAAGGTAATGAATTAAAGGTGTAACAATTTAAATGTATTTTAATATATCATAATTTGTTAAAACAACATATTATGAAATAATTACTTTAACATTTGAGTTTTACATCACATAAATACCGCTGAGTATTTGTTTTTCGAAATAAATAACTTAGATTGGAGTCATCTTTAATAAATTACTAAACAATTATAACCTAAATGCCTATGTAGCACAACCCAAAAGTTTTACTTACCTATTTTTAACCTTTAAAAATTATACTATTTTATGAAAGTACACACTCAAGCGCTGCATTTTTCTGCAGATAGAAAATTAATAGAATTCATTGAAAAAAAATTAGGTAAACTCACTCAGCTTTTTGACCGAATAATTGACGCTGACGTTATTTTAAAATTAGAAAACTCAGGTCAAGTACGAGACAAAATTGCTGAAGTCAAAATAACACTCCCCGGAAGTGTTTTATATGTCAAAGAATCTAATAAAACATTTGAGGCTTCTATTGATGGCGCAACTGCCACCCTCAAACGCCAATTGATAAAATATAAAGAAAGAAACTCAAGTAGATAAGCTTAAAGAACTTATTGAAAAGAAGAAAAGAGTTTTCACGGGTTGTGAAAACTCTTTTTTTTATTTTTAGGTAGAATTTTTATTAGATCGACAATAATTTATCAATTATCATCTGCACCTTTTGTACATCTATTTTAAGTGCTTCAGAAATATATTCCACGGAGTGACCTGCTCTGTATAAATCTGTAATTTTCATTGCATTTTCTATTCCTTTCTCCATCCCTTTTTCCAAAAGTTCCTCT
>Ga0114957_1005046_pt1 | contig 11088 bp, 14 predicted proteins | sample BantaG_FD_87175 | JGI IMG/M metagenome (GOLD analysis project Ga0114957, IMG submission 87175) | Marine algal microbial communities from Bantry Bay, Ireland - BantryBay_4 metaG | ecosystem: Host-associated > Algae > Red algae > Unclassified | place: Bantry Bay, Ireland | collected 2014-11-21 | reverse complement strand
GGGCGGGCGGGGGCCGGGGGCGGCGCGTCCCCCCCCCCCCCCGCGGGGGGGCCTCGGCGGGCGCTTCGGGGGGGCCCAGCGGACCCCCCCCCCCCCCCTCCCCAGGAAACTCTTCTCGGAGAGTCCACCTGTCACTTTGTAGACAGGAAAATAAGGATCCAAAAAACTCTATATGATTATATATATATTTGGTGCGTGTCCCAAAAATCAGACATGCGCGTTTTCTGAAGGAATGACACATCACTGCACGGCGACAAGTGGGGTGGGGTACCACAAAATTCACGACTGGCCTCCAGTGAAAGAGCCTCTCCCGACGCGTTCTTGGCTGACAACTCCTTAGTACCCGCCTGTGGGCACTTTTCTGTGGACCTCTCAGATAGCCCCGATGTTGGAGCCAGTCTTTTTGAGGTTCTTGGGGCTAGAGGTTTGCAAAGCCAAAGCTCATGTGCTGGCTAAAGCTGCGGTGAGGGGTGTCCCAAAGCGTGTTTTCTTCACAGGGGGCTACATGGGGGTCTTTTTCACACTTTTACTGGTACGGTGGTGCCCTTTTCTTCGTGCACGAATTGTCAGCACATGCCTGCTCTAGTATCCGTGCATTTGATTGGGGCGCGTGATCGTCACCTGTCGAGGCTGCAATGAATAACACTTTCCCCCCTGACACGTCTGGAGGTGCCTCCTCTGCTAACACAGTCAGGGGCCTTCATGGAAAAACAGTGGGACCGAGTGGGTCGCATTTTTTTTTCGGACCTTTGCAAAAGGCCAGTGGGCCGAGAAAAAAAGAAAAAACCGCGATGTCTCGTTTTTGGGACACGCACCATAGCGCCCTCTCTCTCTATATATCTACATATCACACCCGAAAAACAGTATCGTCAGAATCAGAGGCCAAGACGGCAGTGCGTGGCACACCAGAAAAGTATCGCACCCCCAGCGCCTCGCACATGATAGGAAACATCCTAAACGAGACGGTACAGGGCGTGGTCTGTGCGAGCGGCGTCCCCCCCTCCGAAACCAATCGCCTCTCACGTAAAAACGACACTTAAAAATCACCAGATAGACTGGCAAGAAATTGGAATCACACCCGACGCTCAGCACAATCGCAAGAACATCAAAATCCGTCTCACTGTATCGGACGGTCTTCCCATGGGGGCTTTCTTGACAAAGGCGATTCAAATAGTGTGGTCACCGCGACGAGAGACTGACAGCGACTTAAGTTGTAGTCGCTCCGGCTAGGGTTCGGCCCAGCTACAATTAGCGACCATCGCCTGCTGTTTCGTGCTTTCTGACATAGATGGAACGATGCTCCAATCAGCGAGCTTGTCGAGCCAAGCTGCATCAGATCAACTTGACAGAGCCCGACTTCACGAACGACGTGGCCGATGCGACCGAATCCGCGGCAATAGTGAAGTAGAAGTCCGGATCAGAAAGTTCACCAAGAGCGCGAAAGGTCGATGGTTTGGGGACGATATGGACTTAGGCACCGTCGCCGGGCGAACTCCCGATGGTGGCCTGATCAGTGAGTCGATTTGGAAAGCCGAGCCCGTGAGGAAGTCCTGATGATGACGTGAGGAAAGCGCTAAGTAGAACGACTCGTCTGGGTAACGAATACTCGTTTGACCAGGGTAGGTCGTCCACAGGACAACGTTGCCCGATGCAGTTTCTGACGTAAGTACAACCGGCGTGTAGGTCACGGTGGCGGACGTCAGGATGGCGCACATGGATGAGGAACTTAAACCGTCAAGGTTCTTTTTGAAACCGCTTGGCCTTTCTTGTGCAAGCCCAGAAACGCCAGCACGTGAGGATACTTCACCACAGGTTGAGTTGGGGTTCGGCTGGCGAGAAACGTGATTGGGCCTAGCTCTGAGGCGGGCCACATGACGTGACCCGCGGACGAGAGGGTGTTAACGAACCACTCCTGGGCGGCCTGGCGGCCCGACAGCCCCGCCGCAGTCCCAGTCGCCAGCACCGTCCGCAGGCGCATCTCCGCGCCGCCGTGGTCGTCCCCGTCTTCAATGACGATCACCTCGTCTAGCTCCATGGGCGGCAGCGACGGCGGCAACGGCGGCCGCAGCGGCGGAGGTGGTGGTGGAGACGGCTTCCGTGGCGGCGGCGTCGGAGATCGGTCGGGGAAGGGTGGGCGTCCGCCCCAATACGACCCCTCCCAGTCATCGCCGCCACAGTAGCCGTAAAACGACGGCGGTTCCTGATCGTCCTCAGACGACGGGTATGTGGTCGGTGGCCCGTCATCCCCGCGGGAGGGCCCTGCCCCCCAACTCGCGGACGCGGCCATCGGCAACATCCCGCCCCCCAAGGCGCGGGTGCCGCCACCTTCAGCATCGCCACGGGGCGAGCGGTCCCCGCTTTCCAATGCGCGGGCGCCGCGGGCGGCAGTGTCGCCAGGCACGCCGCGGGTGGCGTCGAGAGCGTTGTGCGGGAGGGCGCTGAATGTGAAGACCTAGTGGTGGAACGTAGCCCCACCAGCCACGCCGCCGGCGGAGTCGGGAGCGTCGCGGGGAGGGGCGATGACCTCTCCGGCTCGGCCGCGGTCGGTGACGTCACATGCCCGGTCGCGCGCGGTGGCCCCGCCAACCAGGCAGAGGTCGGCGGCAGCGCCGGACAGGCCGCGGGCGGCAGCCCCGCCCGCCAGGCCGATGGCGGCAGCAGTGCCGGTCCGGCCGCGGGCGGCGGTAGCGCCGGCCAGGCCGCGGGTGGCGGCGGCCCGACCGCCGACATCGAACGCTGCCGCGTCGCCAGCGGGTACGAGGCGCCTGGCGGGGTGCCACCCGAGGGCGCCGACCGCCGCCTGTTGCGGTGACTGGCGGCGCCGGCGAGGACCTTGTTGGCGTCCTTGTCACGATGAGGATTCTCCTTCTCCCTCGCGCGAGATTGCTGGACGCGCAGCCGGGACGCAGCGCGCTGCGCCTCCGATGGTGGTGGCGGCATGATGGGCGGTCGGACGTGGCGACGACGAGGATGGAAGCGGCGGGGACGGGGGCAGGGAGTGTGGGGTCCACCGCGCGAGTGGCCGCATATTCGCGGCAGCAGGGCCGCAGCGGCGGCACAGGTTGCCGATATACTGTATTGTGGTCGGTCAACTGCCTTTCATGATGCAGGCGGAGGGGAGGGGAGCAGATGAGGTGCTGCTGTCAACGGACGCGCCGCGCCCACACGCGTGCAAGTGACGCGCCGTGTGTCGCTCGAGATCATAAGCGGCCCGACCGGGGAGACACGGATACCGGCGCCAGCAGTTACCACTCGGCCGCCAGGACAGCGCCCGGTGCGCACGCGTGCCCGCGACACACGCCCCTATCTCTACCCTGTCCCCACACTGGCCACCGCTAAACTTTCTCTCGCAGTCGGCACTGACTACGGGGTGCCAGCGACGGCGTCGGCACCGCCTCCGGCGACTTTTGGGAGCACGCGTGGCATCTCTTGTCGCCCAAACACGATATTGGCGGAAGCGGCGGCGCGGACGCACTTGCTGCAGTCACAACCTTGCGCTTCCTTTGGTCCACGCACACCGCATGAATTGACCAGCCACTCTGCAATTTCAAGTTTGGAGATCACCAAAAGCGGCACGACGATTTGGCGAACAAGGAATGGTCCCGGAATCTGATTGGCGCGCTGCATGACAGATGGCCACCGCAAGAATGACTGGAAATACGTGTCGCGGAAAGAACGGAGCATGTGATGATGATTGGCGGGCTTTTGTGCTCAGTTGCGCCGGCATGGGAGGAGAGAAATCGCCGCGTTTGAGGAGTCATCTAGACGAGGGGGTAGGGCCAGCATGTATGGTGCAATATAATACTGGAACAAGGGCACGGTCAATGTATCTGACTGGCGTGCACGGTTGCGGATACACACGCCAATACTTGCAGTACGTAAAGATCATCGAGTCCTCATTGGCCTTCCAGGGCCGCTGTGCTATCGCGCCACCGTCCGGGCGTCGTTCGAGCCGGAGTGGCTCATATAAATGAGGCCGCATCTGCGCAGGACGTCTTTCGCCCTTTGTCATATCCACTTATGCAGTCCTACCGTACCACCGCCCTCCTCCTCGCCACCGCGGTGGCCAGCTGCACCCTCGCGCCGCACAGTGTCTCCGCGGGCTAGGACGACCGCCCTGCCCGCCTCCACTTTCTTTCTCAGATACTTCCGCGGCAAGATGCCTCTGTTGTGCGCGTTTTCGTCCGATGTGAGGCGGGCGTGCGTGTGGTAACAAAAAAGGCGCGAACAAATACACTGTAGCAACGCTGACAGTACAAAAGAGAAGGACGCAAAGGGTCAACCTACGGAGAGGACCTAGACGGCGCAAAGGCGCGCAAGGGCTAAGAATCGAGAGGGACACCAAGATTTAGGTGGCGAGCAAGACGGGGCGGCGCGGGCCGTGGCCGGCGAAGAGAGAACAAGACAACAACATACGAAAAAGAGAGACGAAAGAGTAACCCCGGGCCCGAATAGGGGGGGCTACTTCGAGAGGGACGGCCGTCCCGCAGTCCGCAATCCGAAGTGCAGAAAGACGGGCGCGAGTCCCGGTAGGGCCCAAATGATTAGAATTAGCCCGTGCCAAACGCAACAGTGCGAGCGCAGCGCGAGGGGCGCACTTGCGAAGGAGTGGGGCGGAAAGTGGGGACGAGTTGCGTGCAAGGCCTGGCTCGACGGGGCAGGGGACCAGTGCGGTATTCAGCTGGGGCCGATTGGGAGGTTCAGCTCTGTATTGTGATTGCCATAGAGGTAAAACCGTTTGGATTGTGGGAGGCGTAGTTGTTTGTGACGCGCACCCGCGCTGAAGGAAGTCGATCAGTAGCGGCGGTTTCTGTTGGTGTCAGTTGCTGATCTGGATCTGTTTGGCGTGTGTGGCGTTGTCCCGTGATCAAGCTTGCGGACCGCGATCTCGGTCGCAAGGCGGCGCCGTCGACGACAGAGTAATACAATCAAATAAAAAGGAATGATGTCTAAACGCGAAGGAACGACAGGTCTTCTGGCTTCTTGGCTGTGCTGGTGCGCCATCAGACGGTTGTTCTACGGTGGGTGACACCGAGCCTTAAACCGGTCGCTCCACAGGGCGTGGGCTAGTGGTGGCCCGCCGCAATGTGTACGTGGCGCTTGTCTGACTCCGACCGCGAGGGGCCGACGCATTTCTGTGCTAGCCTACTCTCCAGTTTACGTAGTGGCCGCTTGGCAGCTTTACGCTCACCTGAGAAGAGAGGTCTTAAGACGCGTGCCTGCCTGTCCGGGAGAGAGGGTACGAATGAAGACGAGCGATCATTTTATTGGAGTGCCGGCCGCATCTCTGCCCGACACGTGCGTTTTCGCCATCCAAGTCGCGGTTTTTCAGGCCCTCGATAGAACATTTGTCAGCCAGAGCATTCATCTGTCACGTCTCAAGCGCACGCGTCCTTGTTTTCCTAGAGAAGGCTGGTGAGGGGGGGCAAAGAGGTTCTAACAGCTGTACGCGGCGGGATGGACCTATGATTGAACGGCGGCTGTCATCGAAGTGGATGCACCGTGCTCTGTATCGGGTGCATGACAGGTTTTGTGGACGCCGGCCTCGCGTCGGATTGTCGTCTGTCGTTATATTCTGGGCCATTGCGTATGGGTGTCGGCCGGCCGCCACTGAGCGCATCCGTTGCCTCTCCGATGACCTTACGGCTCGCACAACACAGGACACTGCGCCCTCGCTTCGAGTCGCAGACGTCTGTTGTGGTCAGAAGCTTCCCCACGGGAAACGCTGAGCAGCGCCGCCCTTCGAGCGACTCATGCGTTTCCACTCGGTTGTTTTGAGACTTTGCATGCGAGAGTAAACACAGAGCCAGTGTGAACTGTGCAGCCGTCGGGACTTGCTGCCGTCCATAAGAAGTTCGTAAAGGAACGACTTGCGCTGGTCATATCCTGGCTTGTCGGTGGCAGGTTGACCTAGGAGGATATGGCAGAGCTCGGGGGAGTCAGTGTGGCCACTTTGAGGCGGTGGTATCGGGTGTTGCGTAGGACACTTGCCTTTTGGCCTGATGAAGCTCTAGGTCAACAACATTACGACATCACCGTTTTACCCCAACTTTCTGATCGCGGTGCCGTCGCTAATTGTCGTATCCCCGGTGGCCGTTCTGGCTAAGATCTCAGAGATCTGGCTGAAACTCTTGCATCTTACAGGCCGGGAAGGGCCGCCCAACTGGCCTTCCACCCTTTCGCGCGTGTTGCGCGCCGTTGGGTACACCAACAAGCGCGTCCCCAAGCACTTTCACCGACGCCGTGCTCATCGCCAACGTAAGCCCGCGCAAGAGATACGCTGCGTGCCCATAAAGTGCATTGTCAGCATGGTCGAGGTGCACAAAGACGGTTCAACATGCTATCGTCAGTACGGCTGGGTGCTGCGCGGTGTGCGCGACGAGGTCATAGTATCAGAGCCCCGCAAGAGCCCCCGCTACTCCGCGATGGCAGCTGTGAGCATCGACGGCGTTTTTGAGGGGATGAAGTGCGCTGTACCTCCATCCTACGCCGCTCTCGTCTACGCGCTCTTCTTACAAGCCCTGGCGCCATCCATGGGAAAGTGGAATCCGGACCTACCCACCAAGTAGTGGGAGGCGCAAGGTTTCTGCTCTGTCCTTCTCATCGAAAATGCCGCAATCCACATCGATGAGGCCGACGACCTGGCGTGTCAGTACGGTGTCATTGTGCTTCGGCTTTCTCCGTACTCGCCGGATTTGGCAGCACTGGAGGGCGTCTTCACAATCCTGAAGCAGTGGAGTGCGGCCGAGTCAGCATAGTACCGGCTAGCTGGTGTTGTGATGCCCAATTGAAAGCGCATGGGCAAGTGCGTTGGCTTGATTGAAGACATAGGCTTAAGATGGTCGACAACGGCTCAGTGTGCCAGCCAGTTTGAGAGATTTTATTGGGAGTGGCTTCGTCAAGACGCAGCGTATGTAGGCGAGAGCAGTGGTGGGATAAACGAGGGGATAGAACAGGGTATGCACAAGAAAGGATAGGGAGGATGTGGGCATGATGAGTGGGCAGACGAGGATTTTAAGAAAGCGAACTGAGCAAATGGGCAGGCAAAGTTCTGTTCAAATCGTCATGTTCGAAGTGCATCCGATGCCAGGGGGCGAAAAGGATCTGTACCAATGCAGATGGCACATCGTCCCACCAGTATGTCGACGATGGAGTCTGCAGTGACCGTGGCGGCGTAAGCGCGGCGATGACGCTGCCGCAGCCCCACGGGTGAGTCATCTGGTCGAATTCCACAAGCATATGTCGGAATTTTCTATAGACGGTCAACCGACACTCGATCGTAGCATCAGCGGAGCGGCGGTCTGTTCTGAATCGGCTCTGACTCGTGGCGCCACTCGGAACGAACGACTGCACCCTTACTAGCTTTATCGTCTTATTCCGTTCGTTCGGCTTTTATCGAGCTTCATTTTTTCTGGCTTGCTGCTGGTGGCTTCAGTCCGCCACTGCGCGTAGAGAGTGCATGTGGGCAAGACATTCGTGCAAAAATCAAGGAATTGTCTGCTGCCCTGCTGCTTCATAGATATAAAATGATGTGCTGGCAGACGGAACACCATTGACTGGCGCTTATCCCCATTTTACGGGCGCAGTACAAGAGGCCCATCTTCTGTGCAGCTTGTCAGAAGAGCAGCCAGCAAGGGGAGGAGAAAGAGCGGCCGTCATGCCGAGCTCAATCGGCGAATCTCGCCATGAATTCCGCCGAGCGTGGCCAACCGCCTGTGCCCTCCCCACTGCGACAGCGCAGCTCAAAGCGAAATGAGGCCGAGCCTGGGAAATAACGGCCAATCACGATAGCGTCCACATGTACGGACGGTATAGTGGAGGCTTTTTACCAGCCGTGCACGAGTGAAACCCATGTGAGGGTTGTAAGGAGTCGATATAGCCGTCATGCCGCGAGACAGGGGGCACCAAGTCATGGACAGTATACGTGCAGCCCACGGCGTCATTCTTGACAGCACATAAATGGCGCACAGGCGTGTAAGAAGCCTCTTGAGTGTCAGGAATGTCATATGATAGGCTCACAGGCATCTAAGAAACACAGCCTGTGCCACCGCTCTGCATGGCGCCGTTTCGTGATGCAGCGCCGCTGGAGGCCTGACTCTGTGCGCTTTAGTTCGGCCTCGCATACTTGATCCAAATAAGCGTCCATGACCAGAAGCCCGACCAGAGAGTGCACCATAGGCTAAGGAGTGTCCAAAAAAAACGCTTTGACTGCGGAACGATTGGCTAAAAGGCATCCATAATATCTGTTCAATTCGAAAGCACTGGGCGGTCAATGGTCCACAGGAGAGAATTGCAAGGCCAACTGCTCCATGCGCGGATGCAGCTCACAGAGTCTCTCTGAGCGCCTTGGTCGGCAACCTGACCTGTTGAAATCCCGGAAGACACGGTTGCCGACGTGTCGACTTTTTCGCGCCGATCACTTGCGGGGCATGACAGGGGGACGACCACCTGATGTGGCAGGCCTGAGTCTGGACGAGAAGGCGGTCTGGGCTCACACCTACAGCTCGGCGTACAAGTGGGCCTGGACCGCGGCTTCCAGTGCTAGCATGCTGACGCGCCGCCTGGAAATACGAGGTGACGTCGTCGGAAGGTCTTCGGGCTTGCCTCTGCTTCCAGAAGAAGTGGCCATGGCTGCAGTTCACGAGGAAGGTTCCCGTTTTAAGGCGGCACATGATACCTCTCCCCGCGCACCGTCGATGATTGCCACCAACGCTGTCGTCTCGCAACTTTCGCTTCCTTCCCTCCCGTATATGGCACTTGTCGGTGTGCCTGCTCCAGCTCCCTCGCCCCCCGCTCGCATTTCCATCTGCCTCCCCCCCGCACTCCCTCGATTTCCGCTCGTATTGATCCCCAACGCCCTCCCTGTCGGACGGGGACGTGTTCGACTTAGCGGAGTTTGCATCGGTTTGTGGTGCGGGTGCCCCAACATTACGAAACGCCCGCGCACTTTGTGGGCCAGGGGCATGCCCCAAAGCAGTCGTGGTGCCGTCTGTCGACGCAACTCTGGCGGTCTCTTGTTGCGTCGAGGCCATTCGCGCGGGAACCTGGGCGCTGAGTGGACCCTTGCACAGGATGCGCGAGGCGCTCATGAAGGGCAGCACTGGCTTCTGAGTGTTTGGCGGGGGAGTCGGTTGGAAGCAGGTGAATGTGACGCTTGGAGAAGCAGCGCAAAAGTTTCGAAACCCGCCTGTCGTAATCTTCAACAAGGCCGTAGCGGCATAGGCGACGGCGCGCGGCACCAATCGCGTCTGCGGTCGTCGCCATCTCGAGCTGGACAAGGGGTGTCCGGCGCGGCTCGGACTGGTGCCCAGGTTGCGGGCTGGTCTGGCGGCCATGGATGGCATGTGGTCGGTGCAATCTCACACTCCTTCTACACCTCACTGGTCATACTACTCTTTTTGGCTTTTTTCAGAGACACGTGCCGCGCAGCAACTCGCGCACTTTGACGCCGCGCCCATTTCGCTGGTCGGGGCGGGTGCTCCCAAGCTTCTTTGTTTCCTTTCGGATATCCAGGACGACAGTCGGAAGCTGAATTGGCCTGGGTCGCAGTTAGCCACCGTGGAGAGTGAAAGGGGGACGTCGATGGCAACGAACGCCGTGAGAGCGAGAGGCCGGGGGACGGAAAGGGCGAAGAAGGGAGAGCGAGAGAATCACAGGGCCGGAAGGACGCGAGACAAGGGCAGAACCTAGGTGGTGGCGCTCGTGGTTGATAACTATGCGACGTTTGCTACCACTGAGGGGCAGAACCTAGGTGGTGGCGCTCGTGGTTGATAACTATGCGACGTGTGCTACCACTGAGGAGGACAGTTCAGTGTTCCGGGTGCGGGTAGCGTGCCTTGCTGATTTCAGGGATGATGCAGTTCATGCTGGGGCCGAGAACCTCACCCAGACAACGCACCGGAGGTTTCATGATATTTGCTGAGTGAGGGCTTGTCCGAGCTTGAGTTGCTCCGGGACATCAACAATGTTTCCTTGTAACGAGCGGAAAGTAGCTGTCCTCTGCGTTCTTTCTCTCTACGAGCTCCGCCCCTCATACCCGCCCACATTCCGCAGCTGCCCTGCCCGCGTCGACCGCCCAGCTGTCCAAGATGGCGGTGACGATGTCCAGCCCCGTAGCCACCTCTGCAGCGACCACACTCTCGGCCGGCGACCCGCTCACCGCTCGCCCCGCGTTGGCGGCGGTGACCACCGTGCCGCCACCGGCATGGCCGTCCTTCGTCCCCCCCGTCATCTCGGTGGCGGTGCCCAATGTGTGGTGATCGGCACTGCCGCGACCCCCCGCCGTGCAAGGTCAGCGACTGCCCGAGTCGCCACCGCCACATCCGCCGCCGCCACCGCCGCCGCGGCAACTGCCGCGGCTGCTGCCTCCGCTCCCATGGACGCAGCCGCCGCTGCGCTAGTCACCGCCGCCAGAACAGCCGCCTGGTGACAGATATAGCCCCCCCCCGAGAGGTGGAGGCTCGATACATTACGGCGGGGGGACAACGGAGAGAGAAGTATCGTCAAGATTCGCCTGCGGACAAGCGGGTCGCGCCAACGTAGCCAGGACTTTCCAGGTCGCGCGACGCGTGGATGAACGCCAAATTCGTACTCAGCTCACTGATGGTCCATAGTTTTTGTCGGAACTTGATGTTTATCTCTCCGTCGTGGCAATCATCCTCGTCTGGGCGTCTTCCTCTTCCAGCTCGATCGCCGATAAAAACGTCCACCGCCCCATCCCACCGACGGCTCGGTGCATGGACCACAACAGCACAGGCAGCCATCGATACGAACAGAGCTTCCACTCAGGGTGTCGATGTTGATCACGAGGTGTGGAGTTGGATCCTTTCATCTGAGACTTTCAATCGAGATCCCTCGCTCGATCATCGGCAACTACGAGCCTCTTGTGCCTCCCAGCAGGCGGGTACGCGCAGGCGAGAAGGGCTGGGGAGCGGGTGGCGAGAGAGGGGATGTTGGCTGGGGGCAATGGGGGTGGCTGGGAGGGGGGCGGATGACGGGGGGGACGGCTGAGGGGGGGGGGGGGGGGGCAGGGGCGGGAAGGGGTCGCAGTGGGGCGGGGGGGGGGGCCGGGGGGGGGGGGCAGGGGTC
>Ga0114957_1005043_pt1 | contig 11090 bp, 10 predicted proteins | sample BantaG_FD_87175 | JGI IMG/M metagenome (GOLD analysis project Ga0114957, IMG submission 87175) | Marine algal microbial communities from Bantry Bay, Ireland - BantryBay_4 metaG | ecosystem: Host-associated > Algae > Red algae > Unclassified | place: Bantry Bay, Ireland | collected 2014-11-21 | reverse complement strand
AGCCAATTCCCTCACGCCCGGAGATTCCGAACTGGAAATTGCGGAGCCTACCCCCAACGAAAAAACAGACCTGGAAGTAGAGGCTCCGGTGGCTATCAATGTAGATACAAAAAATCCATTCGACAAACCCGACATGGTGATTCAACACGAAAATGACCACAACGAACCGTATGACCCTACGCTAGAACTGTCTTCCTACGAGCATCCGGTGCTAGCTTTATTGTACGACTACGCAGATCAAAAAGTAGAAATTGACCGCGCCGAACTGGAACAAAATAAAGACCAGATTATCGAGACCTTACTCAATTATAAAATTGAAATTATAAAAATTAAAGCGACCATCGGACCGACCGTTACATTGTACGAGATTGTCCCGGCACCTGGTGTTCGTATTTCTAAAATTAAAAACCTGGAAGATGATATTGCCTTGAGTCTCGCGGCGCTCGGTATTCGAATTATCGCACCAATTCCTGGTAAAGGAACAATTGGTATTGAAGTTCCAAATAAAGCCAAGCAGGTTGTTTCACTAAAAGAAACCTTGATTTCTGATAAATTTAAGCGAGCCAAAATGGACTTGCCGATTGCTTTCGGGAAGACCATTTCCAACGAAGTATTCGTGGCGGATTTGGCCAAGATGCCGCACTTGCTCATTGCAGGTGCTACGGGTCAGGGTAAGTCGGTTGGTATCAACGTGATTCTGATTTCTTTGCTTTATAAAAAACATCCATCGCAAATTAAGTTTGTGATGATTGATCCCAAGAAGGTGGAATTGTTTCCGTACAGCAAAATCGCCACGCACTTTCTCGCGTACCTGCCAGGACTGGATGAGCCCATTGTTACGGATACCACAAAAGTAGTACATACCTTAAATTCGTTGTTAATCGAGATGGATCAGCGGTATTCTTTATTGAAAAAAGCCAAGTCAAGAAATATTACGGAGTACAACGAGAAGTTTGTGAGCCGTCGACTTAACCCAAATAACGGTCATAAATTTATGCCGTTTATCGTATTGGTGATTGATGAGTTTGCGGATTTGATTATGACGGCGGGTAAAGAAATTGAAATGCCGATCAGTCGTTTGGCGCAGCTGTCGCGAGCGGTTGGAATTCACCTGGTGATCGCTACTCAGCGGCCTTCGGTAAATATAATTACGGGTACGATCAAGGCCAACTTCCCGGCACGAATTGCTTACCGGGTAACGTCCAAAGTAGATTCCCGCACGATCCTCGATGCGGGGGGGGCGGATCAATTGATTGGTCGTGGAGATATGTTGTTGTCGTTTGGTAGTGACTTGATTCGATTGCAATGTGCGTTTGTCGATACACCGGAAGTAGAAAAAGTAATTGATTTTATCGCCGACCAACCTGGCTATCCGGAACCTTTCTTTTTACCGGAATTTCATGGTGATGACGATGGCAAGGGCGGCAAAAATTCCGTTAGTACTGATGACCTGGATGCAAAATTTACGGATGCGGCGCGATTGGTCGTTCAGAATCAGCACGGTAGCACCTCGATGATTCAGCGAAGATTGAAATTGGGCTATAACCGGGCGGGCCGAATTATGGACCAGTTAGAGTCTTTCGGGATCGTCGGCCCGGCAGATGGTAGTAAACCACGAGAAGTTTTAATGTACGATGAAGTAGAATTGGAACGGTTCTTGGAGAGTATATAATTAGGAAATAGGAGGCAACCTTGTGAGTTAATCACGAGGAAAACCACACCCGGTAGGATTTATTCTACTGGGTTTTTTTATTATCAGGAATGCGAATTAAGGCTAAATGTAGTTTTTAGATAAAACATACCTTTTTTTGCTTACCAGATTTTTTGTTATTTGCTTCTTGCTATCGCGTTAAAGTAAAGCAAATAGCAAATAGCCAGAAGCTAGTAGCTTTTTTTAAGCACACGCTAATTGGTTTAGTACCTCATTGCTGACGACTATAGAGTAGCCTCAATTTTGATTAATTTCCGAGGAAGATCCTGCGCAAATTCGAAGAACACATTAATGGCTTGATATTTGCAAAGCACATTACATATATTAGATTTTATTCTAGTACGAGTACACGCCGAATTATCAATCACCTATTGGTAAAGGCGCTCACCTCTCGTTTTACCACGTACCTAACCTTTTTACAATATAAAAACGGCCTTTCGCTCAGTTTTCTTCTTTATTGTGTAGCACCTAAAACTGAATAGCTTTGAAAATAATTTCTGGCAAAATATTTATAAGAATAGCATTTGTCGGTTTATCCCTTCTCTGTAATTGCTCTCAGATCAGTGCTCAAATAGATAGCCTGTTAACCATTCTAAATAAAACATCCAATCCAACCATTCGAGCAGATTATTTACTACAAATTGCCAAAAGTACGTACGAGCAGAATCACGATGATTATTTGAGTTACAGTCAAAAAGCACTCAACGAAACAACCCTTCCACAATTTGAAGATGATACGTTAAAAATGAAAATCCTCAACAACGTAGGATGTGCCTATTCTGAAATCAACGATGCGGAAAAAGCAAATAAACATTTTTTCGATGCGGCAGCCCTCGCTATTAAAATCAATGATCAACGGTATTTGAGCAATTTATATAATAATATCGGTCTCACCTACGGGAACGTGCAGGAGTATGACAAAGCAATTGAATTTCATTTAAAATCATTAAGCATAAGAAACCTAAGAAATGATTCTTTGGGCGTTTCTATTTCTAACACTAATATTGGTGCCATTTATTATGCGGTGAAAGACTATCATAAAGCCAAGGTGTCTTTTGAAAAAAGTTTTACCATCAGCAAACTGATTAATGATACAGAAGGTATTGCATTTGGTTATACAAATTTAGCGGATGTTCTTTTTGTAGAAGGAAAACACCTTGAAGCACTTGCTTACTATCAAAAGTATTTAGTGATGGTTACGGAAATGAATTATAATCACAGTATGCTATATGGTCATAAAAAAATTGGTGAAATCCATTTAAAACTAAATAATCTGGAGAAAGCGGCCTTGCATTTGGAGAAAGCCTATAACATGGCCATCGCCTCTAATTACACTTGGGAATTAACAAATATCTGCCTTAAATATGCAGCCTTAAAAAAACAGTTAGGTGATCCTGATTCGGCACTGGTCTATGCGCAAAAAGCAATGGAGCATTTTCCGAGTTCCTCCTCCAAAGAAAAACTGGCAACCATTCATCGTACCTTTTCTGAAATATACGAATTGGATAATAACAATACAATGGCTTTGCACCATCTTAAAATTCATCTTTTAGAACAAGACAGTGCTTTACAAAAAGAAAACATGGGCGCTTTTGCGGAAATGGAGGCAAAGTATCAGCTGACGATAAAAGAAAAAGAAAATTATTTTTTAAAGCAAGAACAAATCTTAAATGCGAAGATAATCTCACAGCGAACCATCGTTGCACTAATTTGCCTGGTGGGTGTTTTCCTGCTCGGATTATTGGTCTTTTGGCTCTACGGCATAAAAGAAAGAAAACATCAACTTAATATTGAACTGGAGAAAAAAGTACAGGAACGAACCCAGCATTTAAAAAATATGAACCAAAAAATGGAACGGGCGAATACGGAACTTGAACGTTTCTTTTATATTACTTCTCATGATTTAAAAGAACCACTCCGTACCATCATGAGTTTTTCTACCTTGGCAAAAAGACGACTACAACAAAATAGAATAGACGAAGCCAGCGAATATCTTGGCTACGTTGAAAATGGTACCAGCCAGATGAATACATTATTAAAAGGCATATTGGAATTTTTTAATATTGAAAAAAAGAATTTTCACCAACTAGAGTCGCTAGCAGTAATTTTACAAAATGCGGAAGAACAGTTAGCATTAGAAATTAGCAAACCTCAACTTCTTTTTCCAGCCGGCATCCGTAATGAAGCCACTGTTTTTCCATGGCCTTTAAACCTGGTCTTTAAGAATTTGATTGAAAACGGTATAAAGTTTAATGAAAATAAAGTGCCGATTATAAAAGTTAATTACTGGGATAACGGCACTCATTTCTATTTTTCAGTTGAGGACAATGGCATCGGCATCCCGGAGGAATACGCTCATAAAATATTTGAAATGTTTAAACGGTTGCATTCTCGCGATAAGTTTGTTGGTTCTGGAATAGGACTTTCTATTTGTAAAAAAATATTACAACAATTAGGCGGAGATATTGTCATTAAGAAAAGTGACGACGAAGGAACCATTTTTGAATTCTGGATCAATAAGACATTCTGTAAACAAGACTCTACTTCGTTTACAAACGCCTCGCCTACTGACCAGATCGTTTCCAATTCGTAAAATGGCGATAAAAAACAACCTCCTCTTTAAACCTCCAACTAAACTTTTAGGAATGGCGATTAAATGGATTGAGATAAAAGGCATAATATTTTTTCATCAATCAAGGCGCTAAAATGAGCGTTATGCACCGCATAATAACCATTTTAGTAACCCTGCCCGATCCGACAATCTGTCCGGCGGGGAAGCGTGATGGAAAAAGAGGAAGCATATTGTCTTAATTTATTTTATCAGCATTTCTAAAGCATATTGTCTTATTTATTTTATCAACATTCCTTATCTTTACCTCAAAAAATTGCAGCTTCTCCCTGACTTTCTAAAAAACAAAAAAATCCTTTCGCACCACCCCATCACCGGTGGCGACATCAACGAAGCCTGGCGTGTCGAAACGACCGAGGACACTTATTTTTTAAAACAACACCAACAACCTCCGACACCCGACTTTCTAAAAATAGAAGCACAGGGACTTTGTGTCTTGGAAAAAAGTAAAACAATAAAAATACCTGCTGTTTTTGCTTCGGGAAATATAGATGGATCAGCTTATCTCATATTGGAATATTTGCCCTCGGTAAAACCTGAAAAAACTGGTTGGGAAAATTTGGGAAAACAATTAGCAGCATTGCATCAAGTAACGCAGGAAAATTTTGGACTGGATCACGACAACTTTATCGGGAGCCTTCCACAAGGCAATCAACACCAAACAACCTGGTCGGATTTTTATGTAAACAAGCGATTACAGCCGCAGATCAAATTGGCTATGGACCAAAAATATTTAGCGCAGCGTGATTTGAAAATATTTGATAAATTATTTATAAACATTGAAAATATTTGCCCAAAAGAACCACCCGCATTGACCCACGGAGATTTATGGCGCGGCAATTTTCTAATGACCAAAAATCAAATTCCTGTATTGATTGATCCAGCCGTCAGCTACGCGCACCGGGAGATGGACCTGGCCATGAGTAAATTATTTGGTGGTTTTGATCCGATATTTTATGAAGCTTACGCAACTGCTTATCCGTGGGAAGCAGGCCTGGATGAACGGATACCACTTTACCAGTTGTATTATTTACTGGTACATTTGAATTTATTTGGAACTGGATATTTAGATCAGGTGCGGTCCACAGTGATACGGTATATTTAAAAAACTGCTACGCCAATCGCTCCACTATCATATCACTAATCTCTTTCCACGCGGAAGTTTGCGGATAATGCACCGCCGGATGTTCCATAAAATTGTCGATCAGTTCTTTTGCACTGCTTAATAAAACATCAGAAAATATACCCGTATGAAAATAGACTAAAAGATAATTAAACTCGTGAACAACCATATCTTCGTTCAGTTCAGGGCCGTGGGCGGCAATGGGTCTGGGAGCGATTTTATCCCAGTCGAGGTCGAGGCTTAATTCCAGAACGCGGAGATTTCTGAGCGCTAATAATAGATTGCCACTTTGAAAATATTGCTCAATCATCGGGGTGATATTGACAAAGAAATTTTCGTTGAGTACTTCGCTAATATCTTCTAAATAGTCTGCTTCGGGATCTTCATCGGTTACCTCCCATTCAAAATTTTCAATTTCTGTTTTTATCCGCTGGGAAATTTCGTTGAGCTTTTCGATGAGGGTCGCTAAATCATAATTGACGGGCGTCGGATTTAGATAATTACTATAGGCATTTCGAAATAGCTCATCACGGGCAAACAATTGTCGTAAAAAAGCTGCCTTTGTAGCGTCGGGAGAGGGAGAAAATATTTGATCGTAGAATTGGGAAGCAGTAGCTGGGGTATCCATTTTTTTGGTAAAAATAGGGTTTGTCGATTGGATTTTATTTATTCTCCTCTTTAGTATTCTTATACCAAGCATGGAAATTAACTATCGGTAAAATAATTGGGGTAAAACCCGCGTCTAAAGACAATGCTCGTATATGCTGTCTAATGTAAGGAAAGATGATTGCCGCAGCATTGACCTTAGCAAATTCCTCATCAGATAATTTAGTCTCGCCTACTTTTTCAAAAATCCCTACTATTCCGACTTTCAGATAAAAATCACTATTTTCAACTTCTTCTAATTCATTTCCGATTTGAACACTAACGAGTGTATCAAGAAAATTTTCTCTAGCATCATAAGTTACTTCTAACCCAACAGGTAAATCTTGTAAACTTGGATTTTCAAGATAATTATACCATTCGAATTGAGAATTAACAAGTCGAATAAATTTTAATTGAACACCGGATTTGGCAGATTCTATAATCATAATTTAATTTAAGCAGCCATGGCGAATGAACGTTCGTCATTAGCTAAATCTAAGAGCGACAGTTCTTTAAACATCTCTCCCTTAAAACTAATTTTGACCTCATCTTTTGATGAAAGCACAACTCCCCCATTCAATCGTCCTTTATTCTCATTGACAGCAGAAGGGTTAATACTATTTTGAATTTCAAAGAAATCTTTATAACTAGTTTTTATAGCAACTGCTTTAATAAAAATTTCAGGTTGATCCAATTTAATCAACGCATCATTATCAATAATACATAGCTCGGAATCAAAACTTAAATCATTAAACTCATCGATTATTTCAAAATATAAGCTCGAAAAATTTTTATCCTGTAAAATATTATCTGCTAATACTTTAATAAAATGTGTGTCAGAACTGTTTTTGTACTGATAACATAGTTCAAATTCAGGATATAAATTATTGATCTTATCCAGTGATTTTTTTATATATTCCTTTATTTTCATACTTGAAAATTTTGTTTAGTGAGCAGATGAAAACTATTCATGTACCTCTCTGCTTTATCAACCATAGTCGGAGTGACCTCTGTTTCTCCGTAATCAGCCTCTAATCTTAATGCTTTCAATTGTTTTAAGTTATTATCCAGTTCTACCGCATTTTCTAACCCAAAGTTACTACGAAATTGTATAATAAATTCTTTTATACATTCTGTATGCATACTTCCCTTTCTCCGCTCTTTAAGTTGCTGATGAATTACTGCCATTTCGGCTGGGTAGTATTCGTTGAGAATATGCGACACCTTTTGAAAGCAAGAATAATACCCACAATGAACAATCGCGGCAAAAACCTCTTTATCCTTTAAATAACCAAATGCAAGCTTGTTTTGTTCTGATTTTTTCAAAAGTATAGACATGGACAAAGGATGCTATTATTTAAGGTAAGAATACAGTTATTAGTTCCAAACTAATATTAGAGATCAGTAATTTGCTACAAAAAAAACAATATATCCGAAAATCACAATACTTAATTTAATAATTCCTTAACACTTCCTGACAATCGACCATTAATCTCACACGTTATATTTGTGTCTAAATTCCGGATTCAATCAACAGAATAGACTTTATTCTAATAAACAAAAAAGAAGATGAAGCATTTCCTATTTTTATTCGCCATGACTTTTAGTATCACCGCCATTGCTCAGAATAACCAGTTTTCTACCGCTGCGGATTCTGATCCCGCATCCGCTAAAATTTTGGAAGCGATGAAAGATCAGTACCTTGGATATACCTCGGTAGAAGCTGCTTTTACACTGGTCATCGAAATGCCGGAAGAAGATGCAGAAATTCAAAAAGGATCTATTCAGCAACAAGGCGAAAGCTACAACCTGACCATGAACGACCAGCATATTGTTTCTAATGGTAAACTACTTTGGTACCACCAGATTTCTTCCAAACTGGTACAAATCAATAATGTTGATCCGGATGAAGTTTCTGAAGAAATGTTTGCTCCTCAGAATTTTCTAAAATTTTATGAAGATGGCAAATTTGTCGCCGCGCCTGCTACCGTAGCCAAGGAAGATGGCCAGCCTGTCCGCTGGATTGAGCTAAAACCCGTGGATAGCGACAGCGAATATTTTAAATTCCGGATTGCCCTGGATATCAAAAAGAACGATCTCCGGAGCATCAAAGCTTTTAGCCGTGATGGTTCCCGCTATACACTAAAGGTTGATAAACTGATCCCTAATAAAACATTTACTGATAAAACATTTACTTTCGACGCCAAAGATTATCCGGGTGTAGATGTTGAAGACCTTCGGGTAGATTGAGCATAAATTTTATTCAATCTAGCTTTAGGAATGGCGATTAAATAAATGTAAAAATTTCTGCGACCACGCTGTGGTCGTTCTTTTAATGTACTACATTAGCTGTAGCTGTGGTCATTTTCCGATTTTTGTGCCATTTTCTAAAGCGAATTACTTATCTTTACCTTGATAGCGTTTCCAATCAATTCCTTCCGTATTTTAATAAAAAACATACTATGCAAGGTGTAAAGTTTGCCCGTCCCGATACTTCGCAGTTTTCTGCTACCCTCCGAAAAAACGTCAACCGTTATTTCCAGGAAAATAATTTATCCAAAAACGGAGATCACCGAATGGTTGTAAAAACCATTTGTATGTACACCCTTTATTTCGGTCCTTATTTACTGATTATGCTCGGTGGATTTTCGACCTGGGTAATGGCCGGACTTTGCCTGGTGATGGGTTTGGGACAAGCAGGAATTGGATTTTCGGTGGCGCACGATGCGGGCCACGGGGCATATTCAGAAAGTAAATTCTGGAATAAAATTCTTAGCTATTCTTTTAATGTCATCGGCGGTAGTTCTTTTACCTGGGACATCCAACACAATGTTTTACACCATACGTATACCAATATTTACGAACTGGATGAAGACATTCACGACAAACCTTTTCTGCGATTGTCGCCGCACGGCAAGTTGAGTGGATACCATAAATACCAGCATTGGTACGGTCCATTTCTGTATACCCTGGCGACGGTGAGCTGGTTGACTAAAAAAGATTTTGCGCAGATGGCGCACTATAATAGTAGTGGTCTTACTGAAAAAAGTGGGCATCAACCTCGCCGTGAAATGATTGTCATGGTGCTCAGCAAATTAATTTACTTTTCTTACATGTTGGTACTACCAATACTGCTTTTACCTGTCGCCTGGTGGCAGGTATTGCTCGGATGGTTGTTGATGCAGATGGTGTCAGGTTTTATACTGACCATTGTTTTTCAACTAGCGCACGTCGTAGAAGGGCCCACCCACCACAAACCCGTCATGAGTGGCACCATGGAAAATACCTGGGCAATTCATCAACTGATGACCACTGCTAACTTTGCACGTAACAATAAAATTTTATCCTGGTTTGTTGGTGGTTTAAACTATCAAATCGAACATCATTTGTTTCCGCACATCTGCCACGTTCATTATAAAAATATTTCTAAAATTGTACAGAAAACTGCGGAAGAATTTAACCTCCCTTATTTTGATCAGCCTACTTTTCGGGCCGCAGTGGGGTCGCACTTGCGGGTGTTGAAGGAGTTTGGGAAGGGGTAGGCGGATTGATTTTTTTTGTTGTATAAATATATGCTTGCCGCAATTTAAGTTTAAACTCAACAAGTCGTTCTAAAAACCAATTCAACATCTCCACAATACGATGTTCAACCTTTATCTACAACTCGGCTTTGAGCACCTGCTGGATTTAGCAGCGTATGATCATCTACTATTTGTGATGGCGTTGACGGTTGTCTATCAAATAGCGGAATGGAAAAAATTATTAGTGCTCGTCACTGCTTTTACCCTTGGTCATTCCATTACATTGGCGCTCGCAGTACTGGACATTATTCAGTTTCCTGCGAACATTATCGAGTGGTTGATTCCCATCACGATTCTACTGACGGCGGCTTATAACTTATGGACCGTTAACCGAAAAAATACTGATTTAGACACTCTAAATAGCAATTTGACTGTAAAATATACTTTCACTTTGTTTTTTGGCTTGATTCACGGAATGGGTTTTTCTAACTTTTTCAGATCCGCACTCATGCCTGGCGAAGAGCATCTATTAATTTGGCAATTACTGGCTTTTAATCTGGGTCTTGAAATGGGACAACTGGTGGTGGTTGGAATAGTTATGTTGGTGAATTTTTTGATCCTGAATCTTTTAAGTATAAAAAAGCAAAGCTGGATTACAGTCGTCAATACGGTGATCATGGGCTTTTGTATTTGGATTATCAGGGGGTTGATAGAATAATAGCGTGAATTATTACTGCTGAGTGAACTTTCAGGTGTTCTCCACAACGAAACGGGCGTTACCAACGTTTTACGAAAGTATTTTAGTTTTTTAAAAATCTTTAAATGATCTTATTCTTACAAATTCTCGGCCTCTGGTTTGCCCACGACATTCATCTGACCAAAGCGCAGGTAGACGTCAACGCAGCGGAACAATCGGTTCAAGTCAGTATGCATATTTTTCTGGATGATTTGGAAAAAGTGATTCAGGAAGAAACGGGTTTTACCAATAAAATGCATTTAGGTACCGAAAAAGAAGTTCCCGAAGGCGACTCTCTACTGGCCGTTTACCTTAGCAATCATTTTCAGATCACTACCAACGATCAACCACTTACACTCTCTTTTATTGGTAAAGAAAATAGCAAAGATTTACTCGCCATCTGGTGTTATTTTGAATTTCCACTCACGGATATTCCTACTAAAAGTTTAACCTTAACCAATAATGTATTGATGGAACTTTACAACGACCAACAAAACATTATCACCTTACAAGGGCCCAATAAAAAAAGAGATTATTTATTGTTTAAACCCGACAAACCAACAGCTAGTTTTAGTTATTGAAAAAGCGGTTGGCTATTGGCCAGGGTGTTCAATCTACACTGTACACTGTGTAAGCTAAAAATTTCTTATGCAGTTTTTATTACGTTTTTTCGGATTGATCCCAGAGGGATCACATTATGTTAGCCGAGATTCGAGGCCCGCAGT
>Ga0114957_1005042_pt1 | contig 11092 bp, 9 predicted proteins | sample BantaG_FD_87175 | JGI IMG/M metagenome (GOLD analysis project Ga0114957, IMG submission 87175) | Marine algal microbial communities from Bantry Bay, Ireland - BantryBay_4 metaG | ecosystem: Host-associated > Algae > Red algae > Unclassified | place: Bantry Bay, Ireland | collected 2014-11-21 | reverse complement strand
TTATTTTTAGTCTGGTTGAGGCAGGAAATCCGGAGCTATGCCGTAGCATAGTGAGGAATTTTCTAACGAAAAGCAGGCGAAAAATAACAAGCATAGATTGGTATGGATTTACGGGATGAGGCAGTAGGGCAGTTATTTCAATTATTGAAGTAACTGCCCTTTTTTATTATATGGATGTACTTTTTTTACAAAAAACTTTATTTATACACCAAATTTTGATTAAATAATAAAAAAATATATCTTGGGTTTATCTTTTTTTCAATAAAAGTGCTAAATCCCGACCGAGGAGGTAATTCAAAAATCTGTGTCTTATCCCCGATCGAAGGACTTGGCTTTTACATTCACATTCTATAATTTAGCAATCATGAATAAAATTTTACTATTATTTTCACTAATGGCTTTTAGCGCTTTCTCCTCTGTGGCACAACAGCGGAATTTAGGGATTACTGGACCTAAAATAAACAAAACGGTCAGTGAACGAGGTGTACAATTTGACGGATCAGAAGTGCTCTCTGGTCCAATTAGAATAACTGCCCATCAGCAGCAATTACTCAATGGTGCAACCCCTAACAACGAAGGCGCGGAAGAATGGATCGGAGAAACTTATTATGATCTTCAGACCAATGGTACCACCGCCAATCGTATTATCGCAGAACCAGATTGTGAAATTTCTGTCGTATGGACTGGGCACAGTCAAACGGAAGACAACACTTTTCCTAATCGTGGTACCTTTTTTCAGGAAGCGGAGAATTGTGGACCTTTTCCTGCAAGTCCAGGCGCAAGAATCGAGCCTACCTCTCGTACTGGATGGCCTAATATTTTAAAATTAGCTGATGGAAGCAACGTGGTAATTAATCACACATTTGCTTCGACCAACCAAACCTTGCTAGTCCGTCAAAATGCGGATGGTTCGTGGACTGAAGAAAGTACCCTTCCTGCTAATGCGGATCTTGGATTTCTCTGGCCAAGAGCCGTCGCAGTGGGACAAACGATTCACGTGATCGGCGTAACGGGACCCAACGATGCTGATTCTCCCGTATATGAGCGTACGTACGAAGGGTTGACGCAGGCATTGTTATATTTTCGTAGCGATGATGGTGGGCTGACCTGGCCTATTCAAAATTATATTATTCCCGGAATCACCAGTGCTGAAATCAAAGGTATAAATGCCGATGCGTATTCTCTGGTGGCCGATGATAGCGGTAATGTAGCGATCGGTATTTTTCTATTGACCGAAGATGTAATACTTTTAAAGTCCACCGAAAATGGAGACATCGGATCATGGACATCCAGAATTGTACACGACTTTCCGCTTGATCAGTATGAACTGGGAAGTTCTTACTCATTAGAAGACATCGGTGGAGTTGACCCACGCGGACCTGGTATTTTCTATCAGAACTCAAATCTAAGGGATTCCATGTTTGTTGGAACCTGTGACGGAACTGGTTCTATTACCCTGGACGCGAATGGTATGGCACACATTTCTTATTCTGAACTATTTATTTATTCTGATAGTACATTGCAGGAAGGGTTTGTAAATTTCTATTATTTACCGACTGGAATCGCCTACTGGAACGAAAGTTTTGCGGATAATGACGTTAATTATATCGAGGCGGTAGAGGTTGGACTGGATGTGGACGGAAGCGTTAGCTACGATTTTCAGGACAATGCAACCTATGTAAATGGAATCACTTCGCCTGTTTCGTCTTCTAATATTGAGGTAACCGACGAAGGAGAGATAATTGTTACTTATCAACAAGCGATGGAGAATCTATTGAGCGCGAATGCTACACAACCGCAGCACTTTTCCCAGATTCACGTAACGGCTTCCGAGGATGGTGGTGCTACCTGGGCTTGTCCTTACAATATTATCAACAATGATCTTTCTTTATTTGGATTTCTCGTACCTACTACCGAGGCTATTTTTCCTCATACTACGCTGATTGAAGAAGATCACCTGGCTATCTGGTATCAGTTTGATGATGAACCGGGTTTAAATCTGGATGCCAACGAAGGGGACCCTATCAATAGTAATACGATCGCAGAATTATCTATCCGTGTAAATGATTATCTGGATACAGATGTGAATTGTACCTTTACAACCGATGTACTGGAAGTAGTGGATGCCGAAGCCTTTTCCTTATCCATTGCTCCGAATCCAGCAAAAGATATTACCCGCATTAGCTACTCCGTTGATGCGTCTATGGAAATGCAGCTAACCCTTACCTCCATCACTGGACAAGAATTAAGCGCCGCTAGTTTACGTCCCAATGCACCGGGTACTTATACGTATGATTTAAACACCAGTGACCTGTCTGTCGGTATCTACTTGATCAGTTTAAGAAACGAAGAGCAGGTAGCAACGACTCGTTTGATGATTGTTAAATAAAAAAATTATGACTATTTTATTGGTCTGATTTATATTCAAAAGCATTGATAGCCCTGGTTGTCAATGCTTTTGATTTTCTATTAAAAAATAAGGCTAGTGCCTCATCCCGTAAATCCATACCAATCTATGCTTGTTATTTTTCGCCTGCTTTTCGTTAGGAAATTCCTCACTATGTTACGGCATAGCTCCGGATTTCCTGCCTCAACCAGACTAAAAATAACGTAGCCTAGCTTACCATTTACTTACGGGATGAGGCACTAGTGGTTCGGGTACTAAATTAGTATGTACTTCAAATTGTTAAATTTTCCTAGACAAAAAGAACAGTTGATTAGTGATTCGTTAATCGGTTCTCCCAACGCATAGGTATCGCATTCTAAAGTATTTGAAAAACTCAAAAAAGACTGCCGAGAAGGTTAAGTTGACAGATCAACGTAGGAACAAGGCAATGCCTTGTTCCTACGTTGATCAATATACCCAGTTATTTAATGCCCAAGGCACTATTAACCACAGACCGTTTCCATATCTAACCCGACTTTCGTATTTTACCGACTACAATCGTTTCCTATATGAGCATGATTAGCTATCCAGTTGTATATTATACTTTTCCTTCTGATCAGGTGATCGGAATGATTCCCGGTGCTGGACACCAATTGGTAGAACGGGATCTCAGAACGTTAAAAAGTAAATTTCTTGATTTTTTACAAAAAAATTATAAGAAAACGGGGCATTATCCTGCCTTTGATATTCTGGAACCCAAAGTAAAAGAATTTGAGGTGAAAGTTCGACCTTCTTATAAAGATCAGACTGGAAATTATCCGCTTAGTGAAACCATCAAAGTTTCGGTGCTCGCTATTTATGGAGATACTGGACAAGGGCACTATGAATGTTTTCTACCCGCATTGGAAGAAGTTTTTTATTATTATGATAAAAAACAATTTAAAGCCATTTTTACACATTTCTGTGTAAGTATTTTTAATAATTACTCTCCGGGCCAATTATACCATTATCTTTCCATGGAAACACCACAAGTGGATTTTATAAAATTCCGGGTAATGGAAAACAGGGTGGTTAAAGATCAGCGTTTTATGCAAGCGGTAAATCTGGAATATCTGGATCAACTCGCCATCAAGTTACCCGCTCCCCGTCGGAATAAAAGTCGACAGCAACTCCCCGATGCTGCCTGGGAACTGGACGATAAAGTGGCTGAAATCATGGACAAAATCATGGTTGGGAAAACGAATGTATTGGTAATTGGAGAATCGGGGGTCGGAAAATCTGCCGCTTTACGGTTGGTCATTCGAAAATTGAGTGCGCCCAATAGTCCCGTCGGAGATCGTAGTTTCTGGGAAATGCGTGCACAGCGATTCGTAGCGAAAGCAAAATATATGGGAGAGTGGCAGGAAATCTGTGAAGCCATTATACGAGATCTTTCGAGGGTCAATGGTACACTGTATTTACTGGATGTTGTCAGATTGTTACAAATTGGTGGCGCATCTCCGGAAGTAAGTGTAGCTGCTTTTTTACAGGATTTTCTACAAAGTGGTGAGTTGACCCTGATCGGCGAAGTGACCATTCGGGAGCTGGAAAGTATTCGTAAAAGGTTACCTGGCTTTGTAGAGAATTTTCAGCTGGTAAGAATAGACGAATTAACAAAACCGAAAGTTCAATCGGTATTTCGCCAGTTTGCTGATTACGTAGAACAACAAATGTCTATCAAGATTTCAGAAGAGGCCTTATCCGAAATTTATCGATTACTCTATCGTTACGCACCCTACGAAAAATTTCCCGGCAAGGGTATTAAATTTTTGGCCAAAGCCATCAGTGAAGCCCGTATAAAAGCGGTGAGCAGGATCACACGTAGAGATGTCCTGAATCAGTTTGTGGAACAAACCGGGATGCCAGAATTATTTTTAAGAGATGATCTTCGACTCAATACCAAAGAATTACACGATTATTTCAGTAGTCAAATTATTGGGCAACCCAAAATTCTGGATCAACTGGCGGGCATGGTAAAGGTCTTTAAGGCTGGATTAAATAATCCTTACAAGCCTATTCAGACATTGCTTTTTGCGGGACCTACCGGAGTTGGAAAAACGATAAGTGCCAAAGCACTGGCCAATTATTTTTTTGGAAAAGGACAAAAACAAAGCCCGCTAGTACGGATCGAAATGAGCGAATTTCAACATCCTTCCCAAATTAGCAAGTTTATTGGTTCGGGGAACGAAGTAGGAGCGCTGGTAAAAAATATTCGAGAAAGACCTTTTTCTGTATTGTTGCTGGACGAAGTAGAAAAGGCCCATCCGGGTGTTTTTGATGCCTTGATGACCGTACTGGACGAGGGAATGATGGTCGATAATTTTGGACGTATTACCAATTTTAGAAACGCTATTATCATTATGACTTCCAATCTCGGCGCCAGTAGTAGTAAAGCAATTGGGTTTTCTGAAAATTCGGGAGAAAAAGTTTATCAGGCAGCAATTGAAAAATTTTTCCGTCCCGAATTTGTCAATCGAATCGATGGAATGGTCTTTTTTAATAACCTGGATCCTGCCAGTATTTTAAAAATATGTCGTAAGGAACTCAAGGCACTGGAAAAGAGAGAAGGGCTTGCAAAAAGGAAAATAACGCTAAATTTTACCGAAGCGTTAGTTGATTTCATCGCCAAAGTTGGGTATGATCATCGCTATGGTGCCCGGCCGTTGCAACGCGCGATTGCGATTCATATTACGGAAAAACTGGCTACTTTTTTACTGGAGAATTCTGGCATATCAAATACGCTATTTAATATTGATTATCAAAAAGAAGTAACGATTACACCATCAAAAAAATATCAATCATGAACACCATAAAAACACTTTTTTTAATGCTGGTACTTTTTTCGGTAACCGAAAATCTTCTGGCCCAAAAAATATATCTACACTGTGGTACCCTGATTGATGTGGAGGCCAGGACAGTAAAAAAAGAACAGACTATTGTTATTGAAAAAGACAAGATTATCTCCGTTGATCCGGGCTACCTTTCTGCTTCGGGTGAGCAAACGGTGATTAATTTAAAAGATAAAACGGTCATGCCGGGTTGGATGGATATGCATATTCACGTAGAAAGTCATCCTTCCAAGCGATCTTACGAAGAACGATTTCGTATGAATCCCGCTGATGTGGCCCTCCGTGCGACGGTCGATATGCGGAAGACCATCGAAGCGGGATTTACAACTGTTCGGGATCTTGGTGGCTCTGGAGTAAATGTATCCATGCGCAATGCGATCAACCGGGGTGATGTGGTCGGTCCCAGAATTTTTACGGCCGAAAAAAGTCTTGCGACCACCGGTGGACACGCCGATCCGACCAACGGTTTTCGTCGTTCCTTGATGGGTGATCCTGGTCCCAAAGAAGGGGTTGTAAATAGTATCGAAGATGTTCGAAAAGCTGTTCGTCAACGCTATAAAAATGGCGCGGATGTCATTAAAGTAACCGCAACGGGAGGCGTACTTAGCGTTGCCAAAGATGGTCAGGGACCACAACTTTCCGAAGAAGAATTACGGGCCATCGTCGTCACTGCCAAGGATTATGGTATGACTACCGCCGCACACGCACACGGGGATGAGGGAATGCGCAGGGCCGTCGCCGCCGGAATTACTTCGATTGAGCACGGGACCAAGATGCGTACCGAAACCATGGATTTGATGAAAAAGATGGGAACCTGGTACGTACCCACCATTACCGCTGGAAAATACGTCGCTAAAAAAGCGGAGGAGCCCGGGTACTATCCCAACATCATCGTTCCCAAGGCACGGGAGATTGGTCCGATGATTCAAAATACTTTTGAGAAGGCGTACACACGCGGCGTTAAAATTGCTTTTGGAACCGACGCGGGCGTATTCCCCCACGGCGAAAATGCAAATGAGTTTATCTACATGACCGAGGTCGGAATGCCTGCGATGGAAGCGCTGCGATCCGCTACACTTCATTCGGCGGAGCTGCTGGGGCAACAGGAATTATTAGGTTCTATTAAACCGGGAAAATATGCAGATATTATTGCGACCGACGGAAATCCATTAGAGGATATTCAATCCGTTTTAAAAGTGGATTTTGTGATGAAGAGTGGAGTGGTTTTTAAGAAATAGCTTGAGCGTGTTGAAACGCTTCGCTTGTTAAGGTGTTTAATCGTTTCGAGTACATTAGCGCAGCATTCAACATTTCAACAAATGCAGCGTTTCAATAATTAAAAAAATGCCCTACCAGTCCACCACCAGTTACCGTCCTGATTTCCTGTTTCGCAACAAACACTGGAATACGATTTACCCTTCAGTTTTTAGAAAAATTCCAGAGGTAGTATACGAGCGGGAGCGGATCGAATTGCCGGATGGTGATTTTATAGACGTGGACTGGTCTCGAAAAAAAGGTCGGAATTTAGTAATTGTTTTACATGGATTGGAAGGCAGTGCTGACCGTCCCTACGTACGGGGCATTATTAATGTTATGAATAAATCGGAGTGGGATGGTGTTGGATTGAACTTTCGGGGATGTAGTGGAACTCCCAATCGGTTGGCGCGAGGATACCACAGCGGAGATACGGGAGACATCAAATTTTTGCTGGAAAAAATATTGTCAGAAACAGCGTACGAAACCATCAATCTGGTCGGCTTTTCGTTGGGTGGAAATGTGACCATGAAATTTTTGGGAGAGATGGGAAGCGATTTGCCCGCTCCCGTAAAACGGGCCGTGGGCATTTCGGTCCCCGTAGATTTGTATGGTTCTTGTCTGGAAATTCAGCAATTACACAATCGAATTTATCTCAACAGTTTTCTAAAGAGTTTAAAAGAGAAAGCACGATTAAAAGCGGATATTTTAAAATCTCACGTAGATGTAGAAAAGGTATATCGAGCGAAAGACTTTTTTCAATTTGATGATTCGGCTACCGCACCACTGCATGGATTTTCCAGTGCAATTGACTATTATAATAAATCTTCCAGTTTAAATTATTTACCACAAATTACCATTCCGGTGCTGTTGATCAATGCCCTGAATGACACCTTTTTGAGTGATACCTCTTATCCGATAGCGCTAGCGAAGAAATCCAAAAATATCCATTTGATAACACCAAAGCACGGTGGTCACGTTGGCTTTGTTACCCGACATCCGGAAAATATATACTGGACCGAATCGATGGTTCGGGATTTTTTTCTACAAAAATAAAATACGCTACTCCTCGTAATCCCCTATATCCACTCGGGGAAAACCCCCAAATTTATTATAAAAAATACTAATTTAACAAGAGGCAACGTTTTTATCATAGTGACGTAAAAAGGGTACACCCTGAAACACTTCACTATTTATTTAACAAAAAACTAAACAATTATTTATGAACATCTTAAAAAATCGATTGTCGGGTAAACTATATTTTGCACTGACTTTATTGCTGGGACTTAGCTTATTTTCAACTGCCATTCAGGCGCAAGAAGGTAATCTAAAGCCAAATATTACCCCCGTCGAGAAAGTTGCAACGGATACTGAATTTACTGAAAAAGGTGTAACTGTATGGTCCGAAGGATCGGTCGTTTCCAATTTTATTTTCAATGACATTAACAGTAAGAAATTTAAACTCTACGACTTGCTAGACAAACCGTTGGTCATTGAACTATGGGAATTAGACAACACCCTTGCACCGAAAAACAAAACGTACCTAAAGAAATTTTACAGTCAGTACAACATCAATATATTGAGTATCTGCTCAGAAGATTACCCCAACGAAATCAGAAAATTAACCAAAGAAGCCGATATTAAATGGTCGGCCATCTATGATGATTACCGTCGCTTTAACGGAAAATCATTTACTGAAACCCACGGCTTAAAAGGCGCAGGATTTGTGATCATTACTCCGGATAAGAAAATTAGAATGATCGTCGACAACACAGCCAACATCGGAAAAGTAGGCGTCTATCTACAACAATATTTTGCAGCACAGAGCGAGTAATTAGAAAGCGGAAATAACGTGTTCGTTTAAAAATCCCCAGGTAACTCCGGTTGTCTGGGGATTTCTGTTTGGGAAGGAAAATGATTGAATGGACACTAGTCAGAAAGGGAATGGCGCTATGGTAACCTGAAGTGGGAGCGGACGAGGGAATGTCACAAAAGTGAGAACGAAAACCGTTTATTGATATGATGAAAGAAAGCAACTGGTCAATAATTATACTTCTATAAAGGAAATGCTAAGAATTACTTATTCAAACCATTTTGCTAACTCGACCGCGATAAATGCTTTTAGATACACAGAAAGTTTATATTTATACCTTATCCCTTATTTTATTTTTTGTAGAATATGATTATCTTGGTGTAGATTGAGCTTAAAAGTAGGCTTGGTTGGTAGGAGGCGGATGTAGGGTCAGCGACGGACTATTATCCGTTTGGTTGGGAAATGCCGGGGAGGACGGACAACAACAAAAGTTATCGGTATGGATTTAACGGGAAGGAGAAGGATCAGAATTTAGAGTTCGGAAGTCAGACGCATTATGATTATGGGTTTAGGATTTATAATCCGGCGGTGGGGAGGTTTTTGAGTGTTGATCCGTTGGCGTCCAGTTATGCAATGCTGACTCCTTATCAATACGCTAGTAATACACCAATTCAAGCAATTGATGTTGATGGAAAAGAGGGCTTATTAGGAGCTATTATTGGTGGAGGTTTAGAGTTCATTGGCCAATTTTCAGTAGCTATAGCGTCAGGAAAAACTCCTAAAGAAGCTGTCGCGGGTATTGATTATTTTGATGTTGCAGTTTCTGCTGGTCAATCTTTTCTATCACCTACGGGAACCATCCAAGCAATCCATAAAACTACCACAAAAATTTTGATCAAAGGAGCAAAAGAATTAGGTGTAGAAATACTCAAAGCTTCGGTTGACCTTTCTAATGATAAGTTAGACTTTATTGGTCAAGAGGGTTCGGATAAAACTTTCGGTGGTGTAATTTCTCAAGCATTGGTAAACTTTACTGTTAATAAAGGAATGGAGCATACCTTAGATCCGTTCTCACAGTTTATATCAAAGAAAGCAAAGGTGAATTTAGCTAGTGCAAACAATGAACTTATAACTAGAAGTAAAATTGCAGAGAAATTTAAAAAATCTGGAAAATCTGTAGCAAAAAGAGTTGAACAAAAAATTAGACGTGTTGAAAAGGCAATGAAAGGAGTTGATGCTGCAAAAGGTGTTGTAGATAGATTAGAGTCAATCACACCGATTACAGAAGTATTTTCTGAAGGGGTTAAAAAAATAATGAAGCCTGTAATTGCTGAACCTATTGGAGATAGGATAGATAAGGTGAAATCGAATGTTGAGAGAGTAATAACTTTTTCAGGAGATAGAAATAGTGTAACTGTTGAACAAGGTGGTCAATCTCGAACATTTATTCGAAGTGCTGATTCTGGTGACTTTGAACTTCAAAATAAATAAAACTTGTATGAAAAAAGCCAGAAATTTTATCTTGGTGATAGCTGTTTGTTTATCAATACCTTTTTTGATTAAATGGCATTACATGAAAGATGGAAGTATATATACTAGTGCTGAAATTGTAGAGATAGTTCGATGTGCCAAGGGTAATCGATGTTTTAAGTATACTTATGAAATTGGTAATAAAGTCTATGATGGTGAAATAAGTTTTGTTACAAACCTAAAAATCGGATCAAAGATTAGAATAAAAGTTTCTAAAAAAGATCCAAGTGTAAGTTATCATAAAAAATAAAAGAATGAACTATTTAATTTTTTTTACAAGTCTACTTATATCGTTCACAGGCTATGGTCAATCATCAAAGTCCTTTTTCATGCCAGATGATAGCACTTTCTGTATTTTAGTTGATAACAATATAGAAAGAAGAATTGCAATAGATACTTCGACTTTTGAAGAATATTATCTTTTTAAGAAATTAAATGAGAATAAAGATTTAATTGATTTTTTTATAATTCAATTTAAAGATAAAAGTATTGAAGTTAATTTAGAAGAGTTAGTAGAAAAGAATTTTTTTGACTTTGAAATTAATAATTTTGACTTTGCGATTTTTAACGGTAATAATTGTGTTGTCTTTGATTCACCGTATAGAAATTTCACTGAATTTGATAGCCGAGGAATAATAATTGAGAGAGATGATAATTATTTTATCCTGTTATTTACCTATAGAAAAAATAGTAAAAATTCGGAGGGTGACTTTGAAGAAATATTAAATTCATTGCTAATTAATTAGTGTGGACTCTCTTCTACTTAACAGGAAACAAGGCGTAGCCACCAGTAGCCCCTCCGTCCATCACCGCGCCAGCTAGGAATAAATCCGTAGCTGTCACGGTGTTGGGTTCGGTGCTACTGTTGTCCTTTATCTATAAACCTTGATATTTCTTCTTTCCGACCCATCCTTTTATTTTTCAATTGAATTTTATTACCTTGATTCTGTGAGGCGGTACCATCGTCCAGGAGAATCACTACTACCCGTTTGGTTTGAAGATGGAAGGGAAGTGGGCACCGCAGATTGGTAAGGAGAATAAGCGGCAGTATAACGGGAAAGAACTGAATGAAGAGTTCGGCTTGGATTGGAATGATTATGGGGCGAGGTTTTATGATCCGGCGATTGGGCGTTTTCCTACAATAGATAGATTTGCAGAGAAATATAGTTTAATGACACCTTATCATTATGGAGCAAATAATCCCATTAAGTTTATTGATGT
>Ga0114957_1005041_pt1 | contig 11094 bp, 11 predicted proteins | sample BantaG_FD_87175 | JGI IMG/M metagenome (GOLD analysis project Ga0114957, IMG submission 87175) | Marine algal microbial communities from Bantry Bay, Ireland - BantryBay_4 metaG | ecosystem: Host-associated > Algae > Red algae > Unclassified | place: Bantry Bay, Ireland | collected 2014-11-21 | reverse complement strand
GTTTCATTCCCGTACGTTTGAAGACTCCATCCATTGCCAACAAAGGTCCCATTCCCATTCTTTCAGGCTCTAGTCCATGAAAATGATAATCAACAAACCTAGCAACAGGTTTCAGTTTATACTTCTTAACCGCTTCCTCACTGGCCAGTAGCCACATTGAGCCCCCATCAGTAAGTGGACAACTGTTTCCTACTGTCACTGTTCCAGTTCTTTTCTCAAAGTACGGTCTCAATTTTGCTAATTTCTCAAGGCTGCTGTTTCCTCTAGGGCCAATATCTTCTCCTAGAATTGAGTCTCTCTTTTCACCTACTGCAATAGGAAGAATTTCATTATTAAATCTTCCCTCTTGCTGGGCCTTAACAGCTCTCATATGAGACTCTTGTGCGTACTCGTCTTGAGCTTCACGAGAGATTTTAAATTCTCTTGCTAAAATCTCAGCAGTCTCTCCCATATTCTTTCCACAAAATGGGTCCGTTAAACCTTCTTGAACCGCAATCACAGGTTTAAGAAAATCAGGTCGAAAGCTAGAGATAATTTTCATCTTATCCACAGGAGTTTTTGCCGACATCATTCCAATAAAGAATTCAGTCATTTTCTTTCCATAAATGAGAGGAAGTTGAGACATATTTTCAACTCCTCCTGCAAAAACTAACTCAGCCCTTCCCAGTGAAATTTTATCGTATGCTTGAGACATTGCTTCCATTCCAGAAGCACAATTTCGGTGGACCGTATAGGCACTTGTTTTTTTATCAAGTCCAGCTTCCAAAGCCACAACCCTACCGACGTTTGCATACTTCGCAGGAGTTCCAGTATTTCCAACAATCACTTCATCGATAACATCATTTGGAAGTTCAAATTTATTTAATAAATGACGAACAAGATAATGACCTAAAAATGGAGAAGCAATCTCTTTAAGTTTACTTCCCGCTTTTGCCTGAGGTGAACGAATTCCCTCGACCAGATAGACAGCTCTAGACATTTTATTTACCCTTGATACAGTTTTAGATTTCTTAGCAAAAAGTATATTCTAAAAGGTAAGTTCGCGCTAGTCTAAGCTTACTCGTAAGTTCGGCATTGCCCGATAAACCACTCCATCGAGCCTCTTTCGCTTAAAATCTCATTTTGATTAAAAAGAGCTATTCTAAAAAGCGAACGAATTCCAAAGTCAGAAACTTCCTTCGTATTAACAACATAGAGATACTGAGTTAACCTCATCCAAGTCACATTTGAGCTAATCCCCTCACTAGTTCCTAGGCATTCATCAATCTCTTCACTAAAGCTCTCGTAAAAGTTAACATGCTCTTCATAACTTAGAGCTCCGTCCCTATCAATATCATAAGTTGTAAAAACTTCTTCGACTGAAGGAAGGTTTGGAAATGCACTGAGGCTTAAAAATAGTACGGCAAGACTAAAGGCTTTATTCATTATTCAACTCCTTGAAAGATTCAAAGAAATTCTACCGAACAGACTATTTAAGTCAAACGCTTTTTGATCTTTAATTAATTTTAATTTAGTTTTAACAAAAAATGTCTATTTGGTTATTATCAGGATCTAGTAAACTCGCATAACGCTGTCCCCAGAAGGCATCCCAAGGTTCTTTTAGTTCTTTCGCACCAATAGAGCGTAAAGCTTCAAAAACTTCGTCTACATTAGGCTTAGAATCTTGCTTAAAACACAAGACTAAAGGAGATCCTCCAGAAGCTCTTTTCCAATTTGGATACAGCTTTTGTATGAGCTCTACAGAGTCTAGCATAATCCGGACCCCTGAAAGAGTAACTCCCTCAAAGTGATCAGCTGAGCTTTTCTCAAACTTGAGTCCTAGCTTAGTATAAAAATCGATTGATTTTTTAAGATCATCGCAAACGATTCCAATTGCATCTAAGCTCATTTTTCTCTCTTTTCCTAGCTGGAGGTTTATAAGAAAAATGCTTTCAGTAAATTTGCTGAAAGCATTTAGTAAGAATTATTAATATGACTTCTATTGTGACGAAAGTATTTCTTCAATTTCACTTTCTAAAGACTTAACCTGCTCATCTAATTTCAATGCTTTATCAATAGCATTAGGTTTTTTGTATAAACAAGAGTTAAACTCATCTTCATCCTCATCAAAATCATTTAAAACTGACTTTGTAATATGTGAATGACTATCGCTTCTCATGAAAGTGTTTGAAGAGATTTCATCTTTTATCTCATTTAATTCACCTATAGATATTGAAGTTAAATCTAAATCTCCAAAGTTAGTATTAAAGTCTTTTGCTTGCTTTTCTAAGTTAGTAAAGTTTTCTCTCATCTCTTCACAGTTTAAAAAGCGTCTAGACATCTTAATACCATACTCGTAGGTTTCCATGACTGCATTTCTAAGAGCATCTAGCTTTAAGTCTGTAATGTGACCTGATCTACTACGAGAAGACATTTGTGAGTCAATGAAACATTCATATGCGTCTAATATTTCGCTTCTGTTTATGCCTCCGACTTCCACTTCAGAAGGTACAAAATCACAATCTTTTCTTATTCTATCTTCAACTTCTTTCTCTACTTTTAAGTCATAAGAATTCAAGCGCCCTTGGATTTTGGCCAATACATCAACACTTGCAAAGTATTTTTCTTCAGCTAATTCTCCATCTAGCCGGTGATTTTCAACTATTCCATCCATTTCACCTGAAAGCATCATTGCTTCAAATAACCACCGCCCTTCTTTATCTTTTGTTTTTACTATTTTCTCGAGCTCTGAAAAACTTCTATTCAAGCGTGCAGAATCTAGTTCTGAGTGAAGCCCTATCTTCTTAAGTTCAATACTTGCCTCTTCATATAACTTACTTGCTTCACTTTCTAGTTCATTATTAGCTTTATTTTCCTTTGAACAAGAGAAAGTAAGTAATAAAGAAGCCACTAAAAATAGTCTTTTCATCTGTAATCCACCTTATATTTATGTTTTGAGAAAAGTTAGGACACTAGAGAAAATTTGTCTATATCCATGATAAATTTTACATGCCACAAAGCGCAGAATTTGCTAAAAATATGAGTATGGGAAATACACCTAAAAATAGTAATCTTGGAAAAGAAGTTGGCTATATTGATAAGTACGACAGCTCCTTACTCTATCCGATCGCTAGACAAGATAAACGCGAGGAACTCCAGATAAAAAAAGAGCTCCCCTTTGAAGGAGTTGATATCTGGAATGCCTATGAGCTTTCTTGGCTAAACACTACAGGTCTACCGCAAGTAGCTATAGCAACTTTTAAAATAGATTGCACAAGCACTAATATTATTGAATCAAAGTCTTTTAAATTATATCTCAACTCGTTCAACCAAACTCGATTTAAAAATATTGAAGAAGTTCAAAGTAGTCTCCAAGCAGACCTCTCTAACGCAGCTCAAACAAATGTAGAGGTTCAGGTAAAGTTGTTAGAAGGCTTTAACTTTACATACTCTCCAAATATTTCTTCAAGAAACATAGATAATCAAGAGCTTCAAATTCACTCTTACTCTCCACCTAACCCAGTACTCCTAAGCGTCTCAAGTGAAATGGTTTCAGAATGTATTCACTCACACTTACTCAAATCAAATTGTCTCGTTACCTCCCAGCCAGATTGGGGAAGTGTTTATATTAATTATGTAGGGAAAAAAATAACTGATGAATCTTTACTACGCTACATAGTCAGCTTCAGGCAACATGATGAATTTCACGAACAGTGTGTTGAAAGAATTTTTTGTGATATTCTCAAGCAATGTCAGCCTGAAAAACTTACTGTTTATGCAAGATACACAAGAAGAGGGGGATTAGACATCAATCCTTTCCGCTCAAATTTTGAGAAACCTTACTCTAACTTTAAACTAACGAGGCAGTAAGATGAAAATTGAAACTTTTCACTTCGAAAACCAAGATTTGTCACTTTGTACAAATCACTCTCTTTTTTATCACTCTCAAAAAGATTACAAAAAAAAGTTAAAAAAAAACACTAAAGACCTAAAGATTATCCAAGAGAAACTTTACGCTCATGATAGACATAGCGTTTTGGTTATTTTCCAGGCCATGGACGCAGCGGGAAAAGATAGCACAATAGAACATGTCTTTTCAGGATTAAGTCCAATCGGTCTTAGTGTCAAATCTTTTAAAAAGCCTAATTCTCAAGAGCTTGACCATGATTACTTATGGAGAACAACTAAAGCTCTTCCTCCTCGAGGTGAGATTACGATTTTCAATCGGTCTTACTACGAAGAAGTGTTGGTCACAAAAGTCCATCCTGAAATAATAAAAAATTATCAAAAACTCCCAAGCACCACGACACAGAACCTTTCAATACTCTTTAGCCAAAGATATACAGATATTCTAAACTTTGAAAGCTTCTTAAATAATAATGGAACAAAAATAATAAAGTTTTTTCTAAATGTCTCAAAGAAAGAGCAAAAAGAAAGATTTAAAAGACGTATTAGCCTTGAAGAGAAACACTGGAAATTCTCTTATAAAGACTTAGAAGAAAGTGCACTATGGCCAAAATATATGTCTGCTTATAAATCCTGCCTTGAGAAAACCCATACTCAAAGTAATCCTTGGTACGTCATCCCAGCTGATGATAAAAAAAATATGAGATTAATTGTGTCTAATATTATTCTCGAAGAACTAAAGACTCTTCCGATCCATTACCCTCAGTTAACCAAGCCAGATAAAGACTTGTTGGCCAAGGCACGAAAAGAGCTTTTATAAAAGATTTTTTAAATACTAAGTTCTTTATAGATAACCTCGCAAGGATTCTGATCATTTTTTTTCTCTAAAGGGGAGCTCACTTCTTGTTCTCGTAGCGCGCTGAGAGTTTCAGGTAAGAAAACTCCCTTTAAATCATCTTCTTCTATAATTTCAACCCTAATATGTTTGCTGGCCTCTTGAGCATTATGAAATTGTTCATTTCTTTGTGCAATCTTCAAAGGGATGAAAACAACCTTCTTATTGAGCGCCATAAGCTCACACACAGAACCAGCTCCTGCTCGAGAAATGACTACTGAAGCGGCTTTGATAAGACTAATTAATTCTTCACCAATGAAATCAAAAACTTTGTAATTTTCACTTTCCATTTTCTGATATTCAGTAACAAACTTTGAGCCGACTTGGTGGAAAATTATATAGTCGTCAAGAAGTTCACTTTTAAACTTTAAAATTAATTCATTAATAACTTGAGCCCCATTGCCTCCTCCTGTGACAAATAGAATTGGTTTTCTAGAATCTCGTAATGAAACTCCTTTAATGACTTCAAAATTGGCACTATTACTTAAAATATCTTCTCGAAGAGGATATCCACTAAAAATAACTTTATCTTTTGGTAAAAAAACTCGACTTGATTCAAATGTAATAAAAACTTTATCTGCAAATTTTGAAATTATTTTATTTGCAAGCCCCAGGCGAGACGTTTGCTCATGTAAATAAACTTTGCGACCTAGTACCCGAGCAACCACACATGGAGCAACTGAAACAAAGCCTCCTGTTGAGAAAACGATCTCCGCCTTCTTAAGCTTTGTAAAAAAAAGAAAAAAACATTGAAGGAAACCAAGTAAAACTTTAAAAACATCTAAAAAATTTTCTAAACTGAAATATCGACGAAGCTTTCCTGTTGAGATCTCATGGTAAGAGACATCATTTTGCAAGCAAAGTATTTTTTCGAGACCTTGATGACTTCCAATATATTCAATTTTAATACTAGGTTGTCTATTACGAAAATATTTGATTAAAGTGATGGCCACCATTGAATGTCCACCACTTCCTCCGCCTGTAAAAACAATCACTATTTTAAAACGATATTAAAATCAATATCAACATTATCGTTAATTACTTTATCTCCAAGGTCGCTAAAGAATGACCCTGATCCATACTTCACTCCATAGTCAGTTCTATTAAAGACCATTTGTCCTTTGAAAGAACCCTCATTCTTAGAGTATGTAAAGGTAATCGGTTTTTTTACACCTTTGATTTCAAGTTCTCCACTTCCTTTGCTTTCATCCATTGCTTTAATGACGAGTTTTGCAGTAGGATATTTTTCAACAGAGAAAAAGTCGTCTCCTTTTAGATGTCCTGTAAGCTTACCCGCTCCTTGAGACATATCAATATCTTCAACCGACAAAGAAGTCATATCGACAATAATCACGCCGCCTACGATAGTATTTCCTTCCATTTTCAAATTAGCAGATTTTAACTTTAAGCTCCCAAAATGTTTGTCACCTATTTTTTTTGTTCCCTGCCACTTGATTGTTGAAGCACCTAAGTCAATCGCTCCATGGTGACCTTGTGTTTCATGTGTTCCATGAGTATTTGTCGCAGCCTTTGCTGTATTTATCGTTCCTTGAACAACCTCAGTTCCTACATTCTTAACCATGCTTGCTTCTTTTGCACACGACACTACTAACAATAAACTCAATACCAATTTCATTTTATTCTCCTTTTAGATGAATATTTATTTTTTTCTCAGAGCATCTTTTTTATAAATCTGATGCTTTGTATTTTTTAATTTTTTATTATAATAACGATCTGTTTTCATCCACAATAATCCTGTCAGCAACATAAAAACAGCCAGGATCCAAAAAGCTTCGCTCTTAAAGACTTTCATTAGCATGCCTTTCAAAATCATTAAGAGCAAGTGGATTTGAAACTGCCTCTAAATTATCTGGCTTTTTGCCATTAATGAGACGAGAAACAAGAATCTCCATCTTCTTGCCGCTTCTTGTATAAGGAATATCACTCACTTGGTAGATCACTTTTGGAACATGTCGAGGAGTCGCTTCCTTTTTAATAAGGGCCTTTATTTGCTTTTTTTGATCATCACTCAAAGTCGCTCCGGCCTGAAGTTTAACAAACAAAACAACCTCGGTATCTCCACTTTTCGCTCGTCCAATGCAAACACTGTCTTTAATAAAAGGAAACTTTTCAACTTGTTGATAGATTTCTCCTGTTCCAATTCTAACTCCACCTGGATTCAAAGTCGCATCCGAGCGCCCCATAACTTTAATAGTTTTTCTCTGTGTTAAAGTCACAAAGTCGCCATGGTGCCAAGTATCTTCATATTTGTTAAAGTAAGCACTCTTTCTTCTTTCATTATCTTTATCATTTAAAAAGTAGAGAGGTTGACTTACAAAAGGCTTTCGGCAAACTAACTCACCTTCAGTGTCAAAGACTTCATTTCCTTCAGAGTCAAAGCTTGAAACATCCATCCCAAGACCGAGGCATTGCAACTCACCTCTTCTGACTTCCTTCATTGGAGTTCCTAGCATAAAGCAAGAAATAATATCTGTTCCTCCGCATATGCTAGAAAGCTGAACCCCTTTTTTAATTTTATTATCTACAAAATCGAACTGCTCTTCTAATAAGGGGGCTCCAGTACTAAGAATACTTCTTAAACTTTCAAACTCTCTCGTTTTTTCCCACCCATACACTTCAAGTGACTTTAAAAACTTTGGACTTGTTCCAAAAACATTAATTTTTTCATCAATCAACTTATCGGTAAAACTCTTCAATGAAGGATAAGCGGGAGAACCTTCAAAAAGATAAGTAGTCGCTCCTGTATAAAGAGAGCTCACAAGCCAGTTCCACATCATCCACCCACAAGTCGTAAAGTATAGAATCTTTTCTCCTGCTTTTAAATCAGTATGCAGTACTAGTTCTTTTACATGCTGTAAAAGTGTCCCTCCTGTCGAGTGGACAATACACTTGGGTTTACCCGTAGTACCTGATGAGTACATAATATAAAGTGGGTGATTAAATGGAACCTCTTTAAAAGTAAGATCTTTCGCTTCCAAGGACTGCGTCTCTTCCCAAGGAATAACTTTTCCACTAAAAGTGAAATTTTTAAAACCTAAATAATCAAAGCCAATAATTTTTTCGATACTTGGAATAGAATTTTGAATTTTTTCAACTCGATCGTTGAGTTCAATTTTCTTTTCGTTATATGAATAGTTTAAACTCATCACTAAAAACTTAGGTTTGGATTGACCAAAACGATCAATAACACCATCAAGCCCAAAGTCAGGACTAGTTGAAGTAAAAGTTCCCCCTAAACTTGTACAGGCCAACATACTCACAACAGTCTCAATACAATTTGGCATGTAACAGGCAAGGACGTCACCTACTTGAAAACCACTATTGAGTAGGTACTGTTGAAGTTTTGAAACCTTACTTCGTAATTCTGCAAAGCTCAGTGACTTTTTATCCATTGATTCATGAAGACCTACCAACGAGAGTGCATCTTCTTTACCATTTTTCAGAAGATTTTCCGCAAAGTTTAGTTTCACATGAGGAAACCAAGGGTAATCAATAAAACTTTGCTTCAAGCAGGCAGGTGTTATATTTCCAGAGTACTTTATTCCAGAGTACTTTATTCCAGAAAAATCTAAAAGCTCACCCCAAAATTTTTCATTCTGATCAACACTCCAAGCATGAAGTTCATCATAACTTGCAATCTTTAAGTCATGTTTAGTGTTAACATGAACTAAAAACTCATACATCTGAGTTTTTTCAATATCGACCGGCGTCCACATAACTTCTTTCACTTGATGCCCGAAAGTTCTTCATTAAGTTTTGCAATAACTTCTTTATCTATTTTAGGTATCAGCCCTTCTGGTTTTTTTACTATCTTCAAAGAGTTCTTTCCCAACCTTTCAAATAGTCCATCCCAATTACCTTGATAGATGTCCAAATGAAGATTTTCTTCATTAAAAACATCAGCATAATGTGAAAGAATCTTTGAGCTTAAGCTTGGAAGAAATGCTTGAAAATAAACTCCAATTAAATAAGCTGCAATACTTGCATGATAAAGAGTTTCTTTTGCGTGCTCTAAATCTGTCTTAATCTTAGCCCAAGGCTCTCTGTCAGAAAAATATTGATTAGACTTAAAACCTATTTTCATTAAAGCTTCTATTGCTTTTTTAAATTGAAAGGCATCTAAATGGTTTCTATAATTAACTGAGAGCTCTTTTATATCCTTAGCCAAAGCAGAGTCTTTAAAAGCACTAACATCTTTCTCACTGAGCCCTTCTGGAAAATTTTTGGCATAAAACTTTAAGCATCTATTTATAAAGTTACCTATGTTATTGGCGAGTTCATTATTAATTTTGACTTCAAAGCCCTCCCAAGTGAAGCTGGAGTCTTGCATCTCAGGGATGAGACTTGCGAGATAAAAGCGCAAGGCATCTTGCCCAAAGTCATCGACTGCTTTATGCGCGTCAACATACCAACCTGTCGATTTCGAAAATTGTTTTCCTTGAAGATTCACATATTGATTGGCCGGTAATTCATCAACAGCTCTGACAATACCGCTTGCCATACTCATAATTGGAAAGATTAACCCATGAAAAATGATATTATCCTTACCGATGAAATTGGTTATCTGGGTATCAGAGTTATTCCACCAGTCATTTAAGTAATCTTCGCCTGTGCCTTCAAGGCATTTTTTCGTATTACTGACATAACCAATTGGAGCATCAAACCAAACATATAGTTTTTTGCCTTTTGCTTCTTCTAAGGGGACATCTATTCCCCAATCAAGATCTCTGGTAATCGCTCTGTTTACTAAACCTTTCTTTGCCAAAGATTCTAAGTAAGGGTGGGTTGTTTTTTTCCAATGTGGCTTTGTTTCAAGCCATGCATCATATTCATCTTGAAACTTTTTAAGCATCAAGTGCCACTGAAAACAATCAACGACTTCAATATTTTTACTTTCGCAAAACTTACAAACTGGACTTTTAAGTTTTATTGCCTCAATCCAAGTTCCACACTTTGGACATTCATCACCACGAGCTTGTTCGTAATCACACTCATAACAAGTTCCTTCCACATAGCGATCTGGAAGAAAGTTATTACAATCTTGGCACTGAAGCTGTTTTTCATCTTGTTTTTCAATGAGACCTTTTTCATAAAGATTAGTAAACCATTTTAAAGTCTCTTCTTTATGATAGTCACTAGAGGTTTGCCCAAAGAAATCAAACTCAATTCCATATTTATCGAAAAGACTTTTATGATCATTATGCCAAGAATCAACATACTCTTGGTAATCCACTCCGGCTTTTTTCGCATTCATTGTAATGGCCACGCCATGCTCATCTGAACCTGAAATATAAAGGCACTTAATTCCCATTAGTTTTTTATGTCGTGTATAAATGTCAGCAGGAAGGTAAACTCCAGCAATATGTCCAAAGTGCAAAGGCCCATTCCCATAAGGTAAGGCCGCAGTGACAAGTTGTTTTTTCATAGGTGTAAATCCTTAAATTTATAAGGGCTTAGTATAATCAAAAATTCTCTTATAGAGAAGATGATTAGGGGTTTTTCAAAAGCTTTGTATTCTGGCAAAATAGGTAGAGCAAAAAGGAGTCGCAACTTATTTTATTTAGTGGCTCCTTTAAATATTAAACCTAAAATCGAGTAAAACTATGAATGATGTAATTGAAACAAATGAAAACTCTCTTTCTCAAAAAGATAGCAACACGTGGTGCTTATTTATACACTTGAGCTCTTTCTTAGCTTACATCATTCCAGTTGGGGGTCTGGTAGCTCCTCTTGTTTTATGGCAAATCAAAAAAGAGCACGATCGAATTGATATGCATGGACGTGAAGTTATGAACTATACGATCACTATGATTATTTTATGGGTAGTTGCTTTTTTTCTGTCTTTTATTTTAATCGGAATTCCTATGATGTACCTACTTGGAGCATATAGTCTTGCCGTTCCTTTGATTGCTGCTGTTAAGGCCAATGAAGGGAAGTTTTATAAATACCCTCTTATTTTTCGATTTCTCTAAATGAAACCAAAGTCTTTATCAAAAGAGCTTATTGGTAAAAGAGTGAAACTAGTTCCCTTGAACAAAGTTTTTGCTCCCCAAATATTCAATATTGTTAAAAAAGAAAGATTGAGACTTTCGGAGTTTCTCCCATGGGTTGAGGCAAATAAATCAATCAAAGATACTCTCAATTACATCGAGCTTGAAAATGACTCACAAGATCTCTATGATTTTTGTCTCTTCAAACTTTCAGATAAAAAGTATATTGGAAATATCGGAGTTCATTCTATCTCTTGGGAGAATGAATGTTGTGAACTAGGATATTGGCTATCTCATGAGTTT
>Ga0114957_1005040_pt1 | contig 11095 bp, 11 predicted proteins | sample BantaG_FD_87175 | JGI IMG/M metagenome (GOLD analysis project Ga0114957, IMG submission 87175) | Marine algal microbial communities from Bantry Bay, Ireland - BantryBay_4 metaG | ecosystem: Host-associated > Algae > Red algae > Unclassified | place: Bantry Bay, Ireland | collected 2014-11-21 | reverse complement strand
GGGCGGCGGCACCGGCAACGTGAGGCGAGGACATCGAGGTACCGGTCGAGGAGGCAACCGCGGTGTCGGAGTTGGTGTGCGCGGAAACCACGTTCGTGCCCGGGGCCCACATGTCGAGGAAGGTGGCGGCGCTCGAGGTCGAGTGCACCTGGTCGGTATCAGTGGTGTTGCCGACCGAGATGACACCGGGGACGCACGCTGGTGACCCGATCAGTTCCGGGGTGCCCGAGTTTCCCGCGGAAGCCACGACCAGCACGCCGACGTTGCGTAGTTTCCGCACGGCGTCGACGTAGACCTGGTTGTCGTTGGCGCACGCCTGTTCGGAGCCGTAGCCCCAGTTGCTGCCGAGGCTCATGTTCACGCTGGCGATACGGCGGTTCCCGTCGACGACAAGATCATAGACCTTGTCGAGGGCAGCCAGAATGTCGCGGTCGCTGCCAGAACCCTGTTCGTCCAGCACCCGCATGGCATGGACTCTGGAACCCGGCGCAACGCCGGTGTAGTCGCCGCGGTGGTTCCCCATTGCGGTGGCGGCCACGTGGGTACCGTGAAAGTTCGATCCGGCATCAGCGGCGCCGGTTCCAGTGTCGACGGTTTGGCCGTTGGGACAGGTGGCATCGCTGCGAAAACACCACTCCGAGGCGATTCGGCCGGCGACGAGAACATGGGTGTTTCGGATACCGCTGTCGATGACCACGATCTCCCAGCCATCGAGACCCTGGGCAGTCTCGCCGCCGTTGGCCCCCATGTTCTGGAGATGATCGGCACCGATCATTGAGGTGGTCGAGTCGATGTGGCTTTGTACCTGGCCGACCCTTTGGATCGCATGAACCGACGGAGCGTCGGCCAGTTGGGCCAACCCGGCGGCATCCACTTCGATGGTGATGACCGAAAGAGAATCGGCCACGTCGAGAATCTCGGAATCGGTGCCCGCCACTTCATCGATCACATCGTCGATTTGGCCCTGGTCGTTTCCGGCGGCATCAGTGCGGGCCACCACCATCACCTCGACCGGAGCGTCGACCGCTTCCAGTTCGGCCTCAATGGCTGCGATGTCACCAAGGACCTCGTCCGGGCGTTCGGTGTTGTAGGAGTCGAGTTCGGTCCGCAACTCTTCAGCAGAGTCAGTGACGGACTGGGCAACGGTGTCGGCGCCTTCCACGACTGTTTCGGCGTTGAGCTGGTCCATCAGGTCATCCACCGGAGCGGCGGACATGGAAAGAGACGAGGACGAATCAGCGGAGTCGGCCACGGCCGGGCCGCCTGGCCCGTGGGTGGGCGCGGCCGCAGTCGCGACAGGAAGCGTGGCCATGAGAACAAAGGCAAGAACCAGGGAAAGCACGGACCGTAGTGCGGGAAGCCTGGAGAAAGCGGTGGCGAATCGGGAGACATCCATCCCCAGAAGGAACGACGCCAAAGCAAGGCCGCTTGAGAGGCATTCTTCTTCATCGCCGGTTCAGCGCTGGCTAGCCGCTGAGATTCAGTTCGAAACTCTGTGAATCCGGGGATGTGAACCAGACGTAAATTGCGGTGGAGCCCGAAGAGGGATTCGAACCCTCGACATCCGCTTTCTATCTGGACCCCGCAACCGGATGTCCGTGATGTTCGTACAGCTCCCTTGCCACTGCTATACGGATTAGTTATCTGGACTGTCCGGAGAGATGCTGGCGAAGGACCCTCGGTCGGATGTCACACCCCCTCACTACTGTCGGTCTCATGGACCAAGACCCGAGCAATGTGAGGGCGCATCGTGTGACGCTGCCCAGCGGTGCTCAGTCATGGACCGTTCTCGGCGAATCCGGCGTGATTGAAGCGGCTGACGTCTTCTTGGACTACGCCACGTTGGCAGGTCGCTCAGTAAACACAGTTCGCGCATACGCATACGACCTCGTCCTTTGGTTCCGCTTCCTGAGCGCAAGCGACGTTGCTTGGGATGACGTCGACCTGACGGATCTGGGGCGATTCGCCTCGTGGCTTCAGCGCCCGTCTGGCACCAACTCTGCCTACGTCATCCCGATTCGATCCGAGCCGGAACGCTCTCGCTCAACCGTTGACCGTGCCTTCTCCACGGTCTTCCGGTTTTACGACTTCCACTCCGGCAGCTCCGCTCCAATCGCTCGCCAACTGTCTTCCTATGCAGGAGATCGGACGGTTCGAGACAGAGTCCGCTCGGCGCGAGGTCGGCGCTCCTTGCGCCCGATCAAGATCTCCCGCCCCAACCGGTTGCCAGCGACGCTTGAGCCTTCCGAGTGCGAAGAGCTCCTCAACGCCTGCAACAGCCGTCGAGACAAATTGCTGTTGTCGCTCTGGTTGACCTCGGGGATGCGAGTCGGGCAAACCCTCGGCTTGAGGCACGAAGACTTCGACGGCAGAAGGCGGCAGGTACGCATCGTCCGACGCGAGAACCAAAACGACGCGTGGGCGAAGAACCGGAAACAGGCGCAAATCCCAGTCACGGACGACGTCGTACTCCTGCATCGCGAGTACAAGTTCGAGGAGTACGGCGACATCGACTCGGACTACGTCTTCATCGTCCTCGACGGACCCACTAGAGGGCAACCGCTGTCCGCTGACGCTGTGCAGAAGATGGTCCGTCGGTTACGGAAGCGTACAGGCATCGAATTCACCCCTCACATGCTCCGCCACACCTTTGCGACCGAGTTCATGCGCAATGAAGGACGACTGGAAGTGCTGAGCGAGATGCTGACCCACTCATCGACTCAGTCCACGAGGGTCTACGTACACCTCACCGCTGATGACATCCGCCAAGAGCTGAAGAAAAGAGACCAGCCATGAGTTCATCACCCCTGTATCTCGTTCATGGTGAGGAACCCCGAGGACTGGAGGACCTGGTCCGACCCGAATTTCGAGTCGCTTCCTACCGAGCCAAGAAGTCTGACCCGGTTCTCTTTGGTCCGGCTTGCAGCGTTCAGGGTTGCGATGGCAGTTACGTCCCGAACAAACCCAACTCGTTTTGCCGAAATCATATGAAGAGAGCAAAACGGCTCGGTCTGAGACCAGAGGAGCTTCTTCGGCTCCCTGTCCAGGAGTTGCGAACGTATCCGAACGTTGCGCTGTTTGACTTTCGCGAGTTGCAGGGACGCCTACGCCTAGAGATTCAGTTTGCGTTGCAGGAACGTCACGACCTGATGGAAGCCAGGCTGGCGGTGTCCGCCTTCAACGGAGCCAACAAGACACTTGCGGCTGCGAAGGTCGAAACACTCACGGAATACAGTGGGTCGGAACTATTTCACCTGACGCTTCAGAACGGTCCGGGTAGCTGGCTCAAGTTTGCCCACAAACGTCTTGAGCTAGCGCTACGTCCCGCAGACCTTCATCAGCGAGACTATTGGGTCCCATCAGACTTTCCGGATGTGAGGTCTCCCAAGACCTCCCGCATCAACTTTCACGACATAGAAGTCGAGTGGATTCGTGATGCAGTCCGGCGCTGGGCGGAATGGCGGATCATCAGCGGACGCACGTGGACCACGGTCCAAGTGAACGTCGAGTCAGTGAAGCATTTCGGTCGGTACCTGGAGTCCCTCAACCCTCCAGTCCGCTCGTCGACAAAGCTGAACCGTGACATCACGGTGGGATTCGTGCGGTATCTGAACGAAATTGGCGCAGCGGCGCAGTCGGTGTCTGCCCACGTGAGCGGCGTGAGGCAATTCCTTGAGGAGTACCGAGTGCGTGACTGGGGACCCAGCCTTCCAACCTCAGCAATAATTAGGTACGACGATGTCAGGAGACCTCTGACCTCGATCCCGAGACCCGTGCCCGAGTTTGTCATGCGGCAGATTGAGACTGAGGAGAACATGCGCCGACTGCCCGTCCATCTCGTGGCAATGATCCTGATCGGCTACCGGTGCGGATTGCGGCTCTCTTCGACACTCCGTCTTGAGTCCGACTGCGTTCATGTTGACCGCGATGGAAACGCTTCGCTCAGGTACAGGAATACCAAGGACAACGACAAAGAGAATGCAATTCCGATTTTGCCTGAGGATGTGAGGGCGGCGATTGAGGCGCAGCTGCTTGACGTCCGTATGCGGTACCCCGACGGATGCGAGTTGCTCTTTCCACGGGTCAACGCGAACCCGCTTGGGTTGCAGGGGATCAGTTCCACGGCGACGCGTGAAGCTATCGACAAATGGTTCGATGAATGCGACATCACTGACGAAAGCGGCAAGCGCGCACATATCACCTACCACCAGCTGCGCCACACCTTCGCCACCCGACTGCTGGAGCAAGGAGCCTCGGAGTACTTCATATCGCAGCTGCTCGACCATAAGAGCACCGCTACGACCCGTGGCTATGCCCAGCTTTCGGATCGAAGCCGACGGGAAGAGTTCGAGAGGGTCACAAAGGTCAACAACCAGGGAGAACCGCTCGCCCACTTTAACGGGAATGACACATCCGATACCCAGTGGCTCCAGACGGAGATGAGCCGATTGCAGGTGACGCTCCCGAATGGATACTGCGGACTACCGCCGCAGCAACCCTGCGAGATGCGCAATGCGTGCCTGGATTGCGACCCCTACTTCATCACCACCGTCAAGTTTCTTCCAACCCACCGTTCTCAACTCGCTGAGACACAAAAGCTCATCGCCGTGGCTGAGGCGGGCGGACAGGAACGCATGGCATAGAAGAATCGCCCTGTAGAGGAAAAGCTCGTGAAGATCATCTCGAAGCTGGAGGAAGAGGAGGGTCGCAGTGGCGAAGAGTGACAACGCTGTCTACCTAGAGCGCTGGAGGGAGCAACAGCGAGAAGAAGCCCTGAAGCGTGTCCACGAAGTCTTGACCAGCGCCGCATCGGCTGGCACTTCGGTCAGTTTTTCTGGCATAGCTCGGCAAGCCAAGGTTTCCCGCAGCTGGCTCTACGAGAGCCCCTATGCGGACGAAATTCGCTCACTGAGGGAAATCGCTCCAGTTGCTGTCCGGTCCCCCGCAGAGAACGCCTCAGTCGCCTCCCTGAAGCGCCGACTCTCAGACGCTCTCGACGACAACAAGCGCCTCCGAGCCGAAAATCAGGAACTCAGCCGCCAGCTTTCAAACGCGCTTGGCAAGGCGCGGACCGGATAGAGCATGGCTATGCCGCCGGTGCACGAACGCCGCTCTCGGAAAGATCGAATTCAAACCGCCCGTTACCAACAACGAGCGTGGTCTCAGCGTCGCCGGAAGCTAGTGCCAGCAAAGGTCAAGCCCTCCAGCGGAGAAACTGCACTCGTTTGGTATCTGCGCCTCACCGAGCCGACCACAGCGAGCAGCCACTCTCATAACGGCTGGGACAACAACCGAGTCGCCCCTTAATTCAACCGGTCCGAAGCTGAGCGATCGAATCAGTAACTCTACGACTCGCCGAGTTTCAACGACGCAAATCCACGAGATGACCGTTGAGCGCTGGACAGGGAGGTCGACCAATCGCTTGAGAGCGTAGAACCGAGCGAGACCAACGCAATCACTTCTTCGCCAAGTGATCCCTCTCCGCTCGGGACAAGGTTGATCTCGATAGAGGTGGTCTTCGTCCGTCGCTCTTCCTTCACGACGCACCTCAGCTGGTTGGGCGACCCGCTCGGAACGCAGGCGGATGGACCGGCAGGCATCCAACCTGCGGGCATTAGAAGGTTAAGCGTGAGGTCGTTGACCGACCCCGCTTCGACAGCGTTCAGGTCAGCGCGGATCTTCCGAGTACCCGCATCAGCTCCATCGTCGACAGCAACTTCCTCCAGGAGCAGGTCCACCCCTCCGACAATCAACGGCGTATCTGGTTCGATATCGCCCCATACAGCGCCAGGTCCGTCTGGCGAGTTAGTCGAGGTACAGCTCAATGCAGTCACCAGCACTCCGAACATAAGCAGCCACGAGCCCCTTCCAGGTTTCGGGGTCTTTACGTAAAGCTGCTGAGCGGACAACAGACTGCGCCCGTCCGGGTCTGGGAACCTGTGACGAGCAACCGGCGGGGAGCCCCCAAAGGGAAGTATCGTTCGGCGGCTCATCGACCAAACTTTAGCCGGTTGGTTGTTGCTTGTTCTCTGAGAGCTAGTCGTTTCAACAGGCATTCTGAAGCAGATGAGGGGCAGTCAGAAAAGCAGTGCCGACCACCAGTAAACCGAGGCCGATCCTCAGCTTGAGGTACTTCTTCCGAACAATTTTGGAAATCACGAGTAGTTGCTCGATCAAGATCTCGTCGAGGTCAACGGATTCCATAGCACTCCTAAGTGCAGTGGTGTCTGGCAATTTCGCGACCCGTTGGTAGTAGCTGGGGATCTTGTCGTCGGTCTTCGTCTCCGTTGATGGCCAAACGCTGGATGCGATGGCGCAAACACCAACGACAAACAAGAGCGCACCAACCCACCACACCCACTCGACACAGTTACCTAGGTCGAAGGGTTGCCAGTCGCCGGAGACTGCGCCGCCCAGGAACGCCCCAAATCCGATACCTGCCGATGCCAGAGTGATCGAGGCTTTGTTGTCAGCCCGGTTCAGTTCCTCGCGGGCATGACCGAGTAGAACCTTGACGGTTTCTATCGGCTCCTTCTTGGGAGGTGTCATCTCGGATGGTTTTGCACTGCTTCGCGATTCGTTTTGCCCGCCAGGATCGCCTCGCAGAAGAGGTCGCCGCAATGCTTGCACCACGTAGTCTCTAATAGCCGGCACTGTGCATCCGTCTCGGGAAGGGTGGAAACCTGTCGGAAGTCCCACAGCGGAGCTGGATTGTCCTTGCAGTCGCACGAGTGGGTGACGTAGTCGTTCTCAGCGAACTTCTTGTAGACCCGCTCTGTGGCAATGAGTTGATTTGCTTGAGCCTCCTGCGCTGCCTTGAATGCCCAGTTGACGGGCTTGCCAGCCCAGACCGGCTCGTTGGTGCCACGTATGCCTACCCTTTTGACCACAAGAATGCCGGAAGCCATTCCGACCTTGAGCCCTGTGCTGGGGAACCGCTCGTCTCGGTGTTCCTCGACCTGAGGTAAAAGAACTTGTTCGCTGAAAGTCTTGATAGTGATTCCGGCACAGATTGCGCGCTCGTATCGGCGCTCGCCATCGAATAGTCCAAAGAACCCATCTCCCTGAATGTCGATGAAGGCGGGCTCGAACTTTGAATAACACCTGACCACGTTGCTACACAACGCCTCGTACAGGCTTGCACTGGTGTTCGCGTACCTCTCGAAGTTCAGCTTGGTCGAGCCGCGTAGGTCAGCCGCAACGACGACGACATCCTCAACCCGCTTCCATGTGCGCTTGTCGTGATACATGTCGTCGACGTCTGGAACCCCACCGACGTCCGCAATCTCCACAGCCTCCGAGAGTTCGGAGCCCACGCGCTCAGTGAGGTCAGTCATCAGATCGCTGATCATTGCTGCGTCGGTCGGGGTTGAGGTTGCATGATCAAGCTGCTTTCATGACTCATGGCTTTTTGCGGCTGATTCAGACCCGCCTCCCATGTATCGCGACCAGCGCCACACCAAGCAGCGACCGGTAACGCCAATAGTCCAGCGCCTACAAAGAACAGGAAGACAAAAGGACTAAGGCTCTAGTTCATCACCGAGGTCAGACTCGGCTATGACTGACAGCAAGTTAGCAGAACCCATGGGCTTCGATCCTAGCCTCGAACCGCTGGATCAGCGTTCAAACCGAGAGGCGATCGTCAGCACTCGTGACTGACATCGTCGTCGCCGCTGAAGTTAGCGTTCCTTGCCAGAACGCCCTGCGAGAGAAAGAAGATAAGAGCCCGAGAGGAGGCTTGAACTCCTGACCTATCGCTTACAAGGCGATTGCTCTACCAGCTGAGCTACTCGGGCGTATGCTGAGCGGACATGTCTACTCTGCGAGATGCCAGTGTACTGGCGGTTTTCTTGGCGCTGGTCCAGATAACGCTTTACAAGAGCGGCGCTCTGGCCAGCTGAGCTATCCGGGCGAGCATTTCGATGGTACCCGCTCCGCAGCCGGCCAACGGCCTCAATTCAACGGCCATGTGTACACAGCGACCAATGATCGTAACCGAATGGGCAAGCAAATTGTCTTGTCGTTTGGTGTACTTTGAAACCAACACATGTTTCAACCGATATGATGCGAACATGAGTTTTATACCCGATATAGACCAGGATGGCAGCGGCGATGAGTCGTTGGCTGAGGGTTTGGCGTTGATCGCTGCGGGCGTGGAGAAGATCTTGGCGACTGGGCTGACGCCGGCGGATCCACTCGGAAGGCCTCAGATCCGTTCGCGAACGCGCTTGCCAGCACATCGGGTGAAAGGTTGACCACGGTGAGAGCCCAGATGCGTCTGCGGACGCACCTGCTTACACATTGAGTGAGTACTTGACCACCATGAGAGCCCAAATGCATCCGCGGACGCACCCTTCGGGCAGAGACCCTCCGGCGAACATGAAGACTGGCTCGCACGCAGCCTGACGGCCGCTTTGCCCGCACGGAGGTAACGCAAGCGAGACGGCCTGTTCGCTGGCCGCCGACTCATCGATTTCAACTGGCTGAACGAATGGTCCTCCAGCCCCATCCGCGCCACAACCAAAGCAAGATTTCTGAGGATTGAATCGAAGGTCCGGGTGAGCCGCTGTTGGGCGCCAAGTTGCTGGAACGAGCGAACTGAGGTGCGTGCGAGTGCTCTAGCCTGAAGCAGCTTGTGAATACCACTACCGTTGTCCCCTGGAGTCGCCGAGTCTTCACTGGCTGGAAGGTCGTGGGAGCCAGTGCAGCGTTATGGGCGTTGCAGTCGATGCTGTGGATGCAGGGCTTCGGCAATCTTGCCGTGGAGTTGCGCTCGGATTTTGGTTGGTCGAAAACCCTGTTTTCGGTTGCGTACTCGGGAACTCGCACGGGCAGCGCCATCATTGCCCCCGCTCAGGGAGCAGCGCTGCGCCGCTTCGGTACCACCAGCGTCATGCGGTTCGGTAGCGTCTTCGTTCTCGGCGGATTCGTCGGGCTGTCTCTCATCCAAACCAGGGTGCAGTTCCTCATCGCCATGACGATCGCAGCGTTCGGCATGGCGCTTGCCGGCTTCCTGACGATCACCTCGGCCCTGGTGCCATGGTTCGAACGCAAGCGAGCCAGGGCCCTCTCCATTCAGACGATGGGCTTTGCGATCGGAGGGTTCGCTGGCCCCGTTGTCGTCTTTGCATTCGGTTGGTTCGGCTATCGCGCCACCATGGCAGGCGCTGGTGTCGTCATGACACTGGCGATCTTCGCGGCATCGACCGTGCTCGGAAAGACCCGCGAACAGACCGGTGAACCGGTCGATGGGATCCCCGAAGAGGTGGCCGCCCTCGAACCGCGCGCCGAGGGTGTGACCGACACCCACTTCACCGCAGCCCAGGCGCTGCGAACCCGCTCGTTCTGGATGGTGTCGTTCGGCCACGGTTCGGCGCTGATCGTCGTCAGCGCTGTGATTGCCCACGTTGCCCTCTACCTGGTCGATGACCGGGGCTTCAGCGCGCGCCAGGCAGCCCTGATCGCAGGACTGATCCCGGTCTTCCAGTTCCTCGGTACGGCCCTCGGCGGATATCTCGGCGACCGCATCAACAAGCGTTTGATCATCGTGGTTGCCATGTTCACCCACGGGATTGCGTTGCTGGTCGTGGCGTGGGTCGACGGGGCGATTGCGATCGGGGTGTTCGTGGTGCTCCACGGTTTGGCATGGGGATCGCGCGGCCCACTGATGCAAGCCATTCGAGCCGACTATTTCGGGACCACCCACTTTGCTTCGATCATGGGGTGGTCGTCGGTCATCGTCGTGGTCGGAACTATCAGCGGCCCGCTCATCGCCGGCATACTGGCCGACGAGACCGGTGACTATCGCCTGGGATTCTCGATCATCGCCGGGCTGGCGTTCGCCGGAAACCTGTTCTGGCTCCTGGCATCACCACCGCCAGCACTCGAAGCCTGACCGTCCACCCTCGACAGTCAGCGGAGGCGGCTGCGGGCTACTTCGTAGCAGGCGACGGCGCCGGCCGAGGCGACGTTGAGAGACTCGAGATTTCCGAGGCGAGGTATCGCGGCCAACTGATCGCACCGCTCGCCGACCAGACGTGAGAGGCCACTGCCCTCGGCGCCAAGAACCACCACGACTGGCACGTCGGGAATCTTGACGTCGAACAGCGACGTTTCGCCGGCACCGTCGAGACCGAGCGACCAGACTCCCTCCCGAGAAAGATCCATCATGGTGCTGGCCAACCCACCGACGTGGGCCATGGGCAGATACTCGATGGCTCCAGCCGCAGCCTTGGCCACTGCGGGCGTGATGTGGGCCGCCCGATGCTTGGGAATGATCACCCCGGTGACCCCGGCCCCCTCAGCGGTGCGCAGCAGCGTGCCCAGGTTGCCGGGATCGGTCACCCCATCGAGCGCCAACAAAAACGGCGTCGTGTCGCCATCACCACTGATCAAGCTGTCGAGTGGGATCGCTTCCAGCGGGGTCGCCTTGGCGATGATTCCCTGGGGCGCTGCGGTGCGGGCAATGGACTCCAACTTGGACCGTCCGATCTCGCGCACCACCACCCGATCCTCACGGGCCAGTTCGACGATCTCGTCGAGGATCGGTGCCGGGTCGAGATCTGAGGCCATCAGGATCTCGGTCACCCGCCGGCGACCGGCAATCAGCAGCTCCCGAATAGCCTGACGCCCCTCGATCTGATCGCCGCCGAGACCACGAGGCTTCGAAGACCGACCGCCGCCTCCCCCGCTGGTGCGACCCCGATTGCGGTCCGGCCCGCCACGATTCCCGTCTCCCCGGTCGTCCCGATCATCGCGGTCGTTCGACCAGCTTCGCGACGAGTCGAAGTCGCCCCCGGTGCGGCCCCGGCTTGGAGCGCCACCACCTTTGCGACGGCCGCTGCCGCTGCGCGGATCCTCGCTGCCCGATCTTTGCCCCCTGCGACCGCCACCAGAGCCCGAACCGCCAGAGCCCGAACCGCGAGAACCGCGTGACCCCGAACCAGCGGAACCAGAACGATCGCCTCCTCCTCCGCCCCTGGGGTTGCGACTCCCACCGGAGTTCGAGCGTGACCCGCCACCACGGCGCTGGTTCGATGATCTACTCACGCCGACTCCAATAGTGCAGAAGCGAAACAGGCAATTCCTTCTCGCC
>Ga0114957_1005037_pt1 | contig 11102 bp, 11 predicted proteins | sample BantaG_FD_87175 | JGI IMG/M metagenome (GOLD analysis project Ga0114957, IMG submission 87175) | Marine algal microbial communities from Bantry Bay, Ireland - BantryBay_4 metaG | ecosystem: Host-associated > Algae > Red algae > Unclassified | place: Bantry Bay, Ireland | collected 2014-11-21 | reverse complement strand
GAGGCGCCGGTTGCGGACGTGGCGGGCGAGCACGGCCCGTTTTTTGCCGGACGCGATGGTTCGGGGTGAGGTGCCGGCGTAGTTTCGGCGAGACTTGGCACTGTTGTAGCGTTCGGGGTCGTCCCCGAATTCTGCGAGTACCCGGGCGCCGAGTGTGACACCAAGTCCGGGCATGGAGAGGTAGATGCCGGCGTCCGGGTGATTTCCAAAATGGGTAGCGAGTTTGGTTTCAAGCTCCGCTCGTTCAGCGTGATTAGCTTCCCGGGGCGGCAGCGAGAGGCAGACGCCTACTCCAGCTCTGGCAGGATCTCGATTGTGACTTGACGGGAGGCTTCACTGGCAAACGGGTGTAGGAGGCCGCCAGCCAGGCAAGGATCGTTACGGCCAGAGGTTGCTGTGGCCGAGATAATGTACGTGCCAGCCGCCGCGTATCTGAAGAGCTCTGTCCTTCCTCCCGTACCAGTCTCGTCGGGCGGCGCCATTGGCCTGGGCGGAGCGTGTGCAGCGATCGCACGAATCTTGCGATGCCCCCACGCCGGCCACTCCTGAGCATATTTGTCGACCAACGCTTCGATCCGATCCACGACCGGCGCCGGCCACGGGCCTTTCTCCGGATCACCGACACGGTGCTTTGCCGCCGATACGTGTACGTGCGGCGTGGAACATCAATCAGCTCGGTGAACCTCGAGATCGTGAGCTGCGCTTCGGTGCGGATCATCTCAAGGTCGGAAATGGGGGAGGTAATCGGCCCCCTTACGCCATACCCGCAACTGCACATGGGCCTCGCCCAACGCTGCTTTGAGTTCTTCGTTCTCGGCTTCGAGCTCGCTTTCACGATTGGTTCGACGCTTGTGGCCCTGGGCCAGGCCATCGCGGCCAGATTCAAGGAACGTCTTCTTCCAATTATGAATCGACTGCTCTGACACGCCGTTACGGCGCCCCGCCTCCGCAGCCGTTGCGTCACCGCGCAACACAGACAAAACAATCTGCAGCTTCTGTTCAGGTGTCTTCTTCGATGGACGAGCCATCTCTATCTCCTTGCATCAGACCCAAACTAGACCTGAGCAACAAAGGATGACTCGGGACAGTGTGTGTGTTGCGTGGCGATGATTTGGACGCGTTCGCGCAAGCGGAGCGAATTCCGAGGTTGCTTGAGCAGTTTCTTCCTGGGTTTGCGCACGAGCATCTGCCGCGGATGCCGGAGCCGGTTCGTTATGGCGATTATCATCTGGATGTCTCCGGGAATCCTGGCCGTCCAACGGGTGGTCCGTTGATGGTGTATTGGGCTGCGTCCCCTTAATGGCACCCCTATTCCTGAGCGTGCTGTGGCCACTCCAACCGTAGGCGTTTGCTTTGCTGTCGAACCGAACCGCCAAATCGAAGCGGCTACGCCGACTATTGCGTCAGCGCTTCTCGTAGGCGGCTGATCAACGCTGTCTCCGGCGGGCTCACTCGCACGCCGTCTTCTTTGGCGGCATTCGACATCTCCTGCGCGATGTCGAGAATCCATTGTCGTATTTCGATCGCTTCTTGTTCGGTCGCTCGTTGGAGCAGCAGGTTGACTCGACGGCAGTGCTCAACGAGGCCGTCCGCATCGAATTCATCGTTTTCGTTCTCGTTGCCATCCGCGTTGGCAGGTTTTTCAGCGTCGGCCTCGCCATCTGCAACGATTGAGCGGAGCAGTTCGTTGTCCGGGTAGCTGGTTGCGCCTTTCATAAGCAGTTTGACGCCTGCTAACAGCTCCTTGAAGGAGCCAAAGATGCCACTGTCACCCACCTTGGCCACCCCGTACGCGACTTCGAAGGGCACTTGGACCAAGCACGTCCACTCTTCGTCACTAAACATCTGTCGGCTGGTCATCGTTGGTTCCTTCATCCTTGGCTGTGGGGACAGTAGCTGTTTCTACTCGCGGCCGATCCAACCGTTGACGGTTGCTTGTCCGTCGAAACCGAACCACCAGATCGAAGCGGCCACGCCGAGAACGAGAAAGACCGCGGACATGTACAGCGCCTTCTTCGGGATGGGTTCGTCCGGGTCGAGGCCTGGCACCTTGCTGCGCACATAGCGAAGTACTTTGTCAGCCCACACGAAGTCGCGGGACAAGATCGCAAGACCAGCAGCAAACGCCAACAGTCCAGGGCCGGGCACAAAGATCATGATGAGGCCGGCGAGCATCAAACCGAAACCGACGCCTATCCGCCCAAGGCGAGCGAGTGTGCGCTTCCATGCGGTCTCAGGGTTGTCCTCGCGCTCGCCGGTGTCGTACTCGGCAAGGATCAGTGCGTCTCGTAGGTCGATGTTGCCGTCGTTGTTGACGTCTCGATTCTGATACGCCGGGGTCTTTTCTTGAGCTTTGTAGGGGTCCGCCTGCATCAGAGTTACCTTCCCTGGAACACGTCGAGTGCGACGGTCATGCCGGCAGCGACGCGGACGTCGAGGTTGGGGTCGTGTACCGTGACTTCATACCGGTCAGTAAGTGACAGCTGGCGTTCGACACTCAGGACCGTCCGCCCGGTCGCGTTGTCCGTGAAATCGAAATGGAATCGCAGTGGAAGCTCTACCAATCGACGGATGAGCGCTTTTGCCAGGCTCCGCTCGGTGCCGATGGTTGCGGTGTCGCCGTAGTGCAGCGCCCATGTCGACCGGGCCAGACTCTTGGCAAACTTCTTTTCGAACCACGCAATTTCGGTGCCGGATGCATCGAAGATGTCCGTTCGAGCGCTTGCATCGATGACCTGGCGTGACTTCATGGAGAACGCTGGCGTTTCCTTGGTCTCGTCAGTGAAGAAGTAGATCTCCTCTTTCATCTTCATTCGTTTCTGTTCGACAAAGGCCATCAGGTCGCCCGGTTTGCCCGTCGGATCGGACGCGAGGATCTGGAACCGGTTGATCATCGGTGTCACTTTTTGGTGCACGAAGAATCGCTCGACGTGGCCGGACAGGCGTGGATTGCTTTCGCTCATGATTTTTCCTGTGGTTGTTGTTTTGTGTGCGCCGTTACTCGATGACCCTGGCAAGCGTGTAGCGCAGGCTCGAGGCGTCAGCGGGTGCATCGTGGACATCTTCGATTGTCACGTCGATCACGGCGGCCTTGCCCTCGGTGTGGGTGTAGCCGTCGATGGAGTCGTAGAAAAATTCGTAGGGCCCGTCCTCGGCGGTGGCGATTTCCATGCACTGTTGCGGGGCAACACCTTCGCAGTCGACCAGCTCGGGTTTGATCCACAGCCGCGTTGTCTCGTCGGCCGACTGGTTTGTTGCCTGTATGGCGTCCGCGTTGGAACCGCACGCGGTGAGGGCGAGCGCGGCAACGATTAGCGCGGCGATCAGCGCCGTGGTAGCGGGGCTCATTCGGGAGGATTGTGGCGTAGTCACGTTCATGTCAGGTCGCATCGAGGGCATCGAGGGCATTCAGTCGTGTGGCTCGTTGGGCCGGGATGAAGGAGGCGGCTGCGCCGAGTAGGACGCCGATGACCAGGATCACGCTCAATCGGCCGATGGCCCAACTGAGTGTGATCTCGAGGTCGGAGGACCGGCGAAGCGCTGCGATGAGGGCCCATCCGCTGAACAGTCCCACAGCGATCCCGGTGACGGTGCCCAGTGCGGCCACGATTACGGATTCGATCCTGATCATCCGGCGGACGTGGCGGTCGAGCATGCCGAGAACGCGCAGGAGGCCGAGCTCGCGTCGCCGTTCGAATATGGACAGGCTGAGCGTGTTGACGATGCCGATTACTGCGACGAGCACGCTGATGAGGAGGAGTCCGTTGACGCCATTGATGGCAAAGTCGATTGCCGAACCTATCGATTGGCCGAGTGAGTTTCCTGGTTCGAGCGTGAGGTCTGGGCGCGCAGCGATGGCGGCTTCGATCGCGTCGCCGCTGTCTGCGGCTGCTGAGGGCTTGATCTGGATGAATGCGGCGTTCGGCTCGATCTCACCGAATATCGTGGCGAAGTCGTCGGGATGCACGAGATTGCCGGTGTGTTCGGCGTCCTGGCCGTAGAAGAGGCGGGAAGCGACTTCCAGCTCGACGGTGTTTTGCGGGCCGCTGATGACAACCCGATCACCCACGGAAAAGTCGAGGTCCTCACGGATGAAGATCGAACCGCTGGCGGGGTCGGCGAGCGTTCCGCTATCGACCTCGAGGTCGGTGAAGTCGATCATGTCCACGGAATCGATCGTTGACACGAACATCGATCGACCAGCAAGCCCACCGAGTTCACGACGGTACTGGGCGACCATCTCGACACCGTCGACATCTCGGACCTGGTCGGTCAGCTCGGCTCCGAGCGCGCCCGCATCGGAGCTGAGCGCGAAGTCCGATGCTTCGACGTCACCGAACTCGCTGACCACAAAGTCGCGGGCCGACGCCCCGGCCACGGTCACCAACGTCACGAGAAACACGCCGATGAGCAGTGCATTGGCTGTCGTCGCTGTTCGGTTGGGGTTGCGCCCGGTGTTGTCGACGGCAATGTGAGTTTGAAGTCCGATCCTCGCGGCCACAGGTCGCGCGAGGCGAGACACAATCCGAGCGAGCACCGGTCCGGCGACAACGGCCGTGACGAAGATACCCAGCAGGCCGAGCATGAGTAGCGCACCGTGGGTGGTGGCGAAGAGCAACAGGAGTGACCCGGTGAGCAGGGTGAGAGTCGTGACGACCCGGCTGGTGCTGACTCCGGCCCGTTCGGCAGCGGCATCGGTGATCGCCTCGATCGGTTCGGTCGCTGCAGCCCTGCGGGCTGGAATGAGGACCGACATCGTCGTGATGAACGTTCCGAACAAGATCGGTACCAAGAACGAGCCCAGACTGAAGCTCAGTCCGCTGCCAGGAACCGGCAGCTCGAATCGTGTGAGAATCACATCGAGTACGAACAGCAGTCCAACGCCCACGGCGGTTCCGATGATGCTGCCGATCAGGCCGACGACAACGCCTTCGAGCAGCATTGCGGATCTCACCTGCGCTGGTGTGGCTGCGATTGCTCGCAGCATGGCGAGTTCGCGAACTCGTTGAGCAACGAGGACGTTGAAGGTGTTGAAGATGACAAAGCCGCCGACGAACAGGGCGAGCGTTGCGAAGGCGCGAAGCGTCTGGCGCAGAATCGAGCCGAGCAGACCGATGGTGGCAATCTTTTCCTTGAGGAACTCATCGCCGGTTTGTGCAATGTGGCTATCGGGAAGCAGCGCCGCGACCTGGTCGCGAAGTTCGTCCTGCGGGAGCGACGAGCGCAGGTAAACCGATTCGTACTCGTCTCTGCTGCTCAGCCAGGTTTGCGCACCGGTTGCAACGGAGATGGTGCCGGAAGAGTCAATCGTGTCGCTTTCGCCGAACGTGGTGATGCCAACGATGCTCACGTCGACTTCACCGACGATTGACAACGCCCGGGTGGTATCGCCGACCATCAGGTCGTGGGTCGTTGCGAGGCCTCGATCGATGGCTATCTCGTCGAGTCTTTCGGGTGCTCTGCCGTTCTGAATTGTCAGTGGGTTCAGTTGGTCGTCCTCGACCCAGAGGCGACCGGTCGAGGTTGCGATGATCTCCCCGCTGTCAGAGCGCAAGGCCATGTCGCCGGTGAGGATCAGTGCCGATCCCTCTACATCTGGCAGCGCAGCGACTTGTTCGGCAACTGGCCCGGGGACCCGGGGCATCTCGTCGAATGAGAGGTTCTCCAGGTCGATGAACTCGACGACGGCAAGGTCGACCTCGCCGTACTGTGCGCGTGTGTCGCCCTCGAGGGCATCGGTGACGCGGTCGGAGAGAAAGCCGGCTGCAGCGAAGAAGGACACGCCCGTGATGATGGCCACCAGGGTGGCGATGTACCGGGTGGGGTTGTGTTGGACGCCGCGCAGAGCCAGAAGCAGCACGATCAGCCGCCGAGCTGTCGCATGCGGTCGAAGACACCGTCAATTGTCGGTGCGGTCATTTCATCGACGATGAGACCGTCGGCGAGAAACACGATCCGGTCGGCGTGGCAGGCAGCGTGGGGGTCGTGGGTCACCATGACGATCGTCTGTCCTCGGTCGACGGCGCGGCGCATCAGCCCCAGCATCTCCTCACCTGTCGCAGAGTCGAGCGCTCCGGTCGGTTCATCGGCGAAGATGATGTCAGGCCTCGGTACGAGCGCACGCGCAATCGCAACCCGCTGCTGTTGTCCACCCGAGAGCTGACTCGGCAAGTTCTTCAGACGGTCATCGAGCCCCACAGTCTCGACGACCTCGTCGAACCACGCCTGGTCGAGTGCTCGCCCGGCCAGTCTCAGCGGTAGCCCGATGTTCTCCGCCGCGTTCAGCGTTGGAATGAGGTTGTACTGCTGAAAGATGAAACCGAGTCGCTCGCGACGCAGCAGCGTCAGCTGCGTCTTATTGAGGTTCGACAACTTGGTGGTGCCGACGAATGCCGCCCCCGAGGTGAGCGAATCGAGGCCGGCCACGCAATGCATGAGCGTGCTCTTGCCCGATCCGGAAGGTCCCATGATGGCCGTGAATTGACCAGCCATGAACTCGACGTCCACCCCAGCCAATGCATGGACGGTCGCAGACCCCGAGCCGTATGTCTTGACGGCGTCTTCGGTTCGCGCAGCGACCTTTCTGTCGGAGGACGGTTGAGCAATCTGGTCAGCCATCACAGGAAGGACCAAAAGAACGCCTCAGCGAGGTACCGCGACTTGGAGACCTCGAAATGCTTGGGCCCGACAGCAAGCATCAACATGAGCACCACAAGACCGACGGCGAGAAGAGGAATTCCGAACGGATACCCACCGAGGCTGCCACTCCCATCGTCGGTCCCGAATGCGGAGAGGGCAATGATCAGTCCTCCGGCAAAGATCGCGATGAGCGACAAAGGGCAGATGAAATATTTTCCGAATTGCTGCAGGAGGTTGTCCACGGCTTGAACAGTAACAATGCCGCTACCGCAGCGTTGCAGACGAAAGTCGGTTCTTATGCAGTACCTATGGCCGGTGCTGTCAAGCACTCGGCGGGACTAAAAGTCACAGTTCGATGTTGGTGTGTCGCATCGCCCAGATCACCAGACCGACTCGATTCGAGCACCCTGTCTTCTCCAAAAGATGGGTGACGTGCCCTTTCACGGTCGAGACCGACAGGTGGAGTCCCTCGCCGATCTCACGGTTGGATTGCCCCTCGCAGATGGCGAGGAGAACATCGACCTCTCGATCAGACAGATCGTGTTCGACTATCTGGCGACGGTTGCTTGACGTGTATCCAGCGATCAGTCTCTTTGTCGGACCAGACGACATCACCGATTCACCGTTCGCGGCGCCGCGAATTGCGTCGACAAGGACCGTACTTGGCGCGTCCTTGAGGACGAACCCGGTGGCGCCAGCTTGCAGAGCTTCGTGGAGCAGGTCGTCCTCGTCGAACGTTGTCACGATCACAACCGCGGGAGGGTCAGGCATGGCGTTGATGGCGATCGTCGCTTCGATGCCCGACACGTGCGGCATGCGAATGTCGATGGCGCAGACGTCTGGGCTGAGAGTGCGCACCATCTCGAGGAGTTCCCTGCCGTCGCTGGCGACACCGACGACCTCAAGATCGGATTCGGCGTCGACGATTGCCCGAAGTCCGATACGGACCATCTCCTGGTCATCAGCGAGAACGACCGAGATCACGCGGCGCCCTGTGCCCGCTCGGTTGTCCCGGCAACTTCTTGAATCGCGGCAACTCCTTGAATCGGGCCGGCAATGCTGACATGAGTGTGCTGGGCTGTCATGAAGGTTGCTCGTCAACTCGTGCCGTTCTTCGGGCTCGGCTTGTTGCCGTCGCTGGTCTGTTTGCCAGCGGCACAAGCGTAGTGTCATCGCTGGCCCGGTGAACAAATGAGAGCAGCAGACGTTGCGGGCCGTGTCGCCAGCCATGGCGGCTGTAACGACCAAGATCACTCGGCGCGTACAGGGAGTTTGGCGTTGACCAGCCAACCGCCGGTTCGTATCGGTCCGGCGGTGAGGGTCCCGCCGAGTGCCTGTGCCCGCTCGGTCATCCCGGAAACTCCGTAGTGGGCTCGCAAGCCATCGGTGCCACGCGTTTCATCAGGCTCGCCGAGATCTGAACGTCCGTCGTCCAGGATTGTGACCTCGAGCACCCCGCCCGAGAGGTGGACCTGGACGTCGATCGTTGTCAGCGCCGTGGCATGGCGCAGACTGTTCGTCACTGCTTCACGAACAATGAAGTACGCCGTGGCTGCTGTGCGCGGAGCCACCAGTCGGTCGTCCACGCCAATCTCGGCATAGACCGTCACCCGGCCGTCGGAACTGTCTGCGCACAACGTGGCGATGTCGCCAAGCCCCGGCAGCTCGGTCGACGAGTTGTCACCAGTGCGAAGTCCGCCAACGAGCTGGCGAACATCGTCGAGGGCAGCGGAGGCGCTGGACTTGATTTGGGACAGCGCCTCATGGAGTTCGCTGCCGGGTGGAGTCATTGCCGCTGCAGCCTCGACACGGATGGCGATCGCGGACATGTGGTGAGCTGCGCTGTCATGAAGGTTGCTCGCCAACTCATGCCGTTGCTGGGTTTCGGTTGTTTGCCGCAGCTGGTGTTGTTGCCATCGGGCGAAGCGAACGAGCAGGGCAAAGCCAATGACGAGGTAGTAGATCACGGCGTTCTCTGTGGTCCGTGACCATGTCCATGCAGGGTTTAGCGCTTCGATCGCAGGTGCCCCAATGCCAGCGAAAGCCGCCAAAGCAAGAACGGAGAGAGGTTTCTCCATCCAACGAAGGGCGTTCCACAACAGAACGAGCACGAGCAGGTCCGCCTCGAGGGAATTGGTGATCTCGACATCGCGGAACGCCGCGATCGGGTGAACCGCAAGGTTGGCTCCAAACCCGAGCACAACAGCCAGACCCGGGCGCCGCACTCGCAACCCAAGACAGGCGACCACCACGAGCCCAGCGATCGTGGTTACCGCAGGCCTGTCGAGGACGAAGAAGTCAGAGATCATCAGCCCTGCAGCAATCACCGCGATCGTTGCCCAGATCGCCCAGTGCTCACGCTGAGTGTCGGGGTTGACCGGTGAAATCACCTGAGACAAACCCTCGCTTACCTTCACAGCCCGAGTCTAGGAGCTTGTCAGAATCGAAAACCTGTGCCCGGGGTACTGAAACAACCAGGCCCTTAGTGCTGTCTCAAACAGGCCGATGGTCGGTTTCTTTGCGCAGACAAGCCAAAGGTGGCGCGACAAGCCACGGCAAAAGAAGCGCCCCTATAGCTTGTGCAGCTATGACCAAGAAACTTCGTATCCTCGCAGCCCTCTTAACCCTTGGGCTGGTCGCCGCAGCATGCTCCAGCGGCGAAGTGGCGTCAACGGCCCCTACGAGCACCCCGGCCACGGAAACCCCGGCCACCGAAACCCCGGCCACCGAAACCCCGGCCACAGCGACACAGGCCGAGGTCACGCCAACCACCGAGACATCAGAGGACGGTGAGACCACAACCTCCACCACCGACGAGGACTCAGCTGGGTTTGAGTGGGACCTGTGTGAGGGTGCATTCGGGAACTTTGATTGCGGGACGATCCAGGTGCCGCTGGACTACAGCAGCCCCGATGGCGAGCAGATCGATATTGCGATTGCCCGCATTGCCGCCTCTGGCCCGGCCGAGGATGTCATCGGTCCGCTGGTCTTCAACCCGGGTGGACCGGGCTTTGGTGGTATCGAATCATTGGAAGGGATCGCGCTCACCCTCCCGTTCGAGATCACCGAGCGCTTCGACCTTGTCACCTTTGATCCTCGCGGCACCGGCACCAGCGCTGCGGTCGACTGCGACAACAATCTTGATGATGCGATCCTCACGATCGAGACCAGCGGCGATGACGACGGCTGGCAATCCATCGTAGATGCCACCGCAGAAGGACTCAGCTCGTGCAGTGCCGCCACGCTCGACCTTGCGCCACATCTCGGAACGATGAACGTCGCCCGCGATATCGACTTGATCCGAGAAGCCATCGGCGCTGAGACGATCAACTACCTCGGCTACTCCTACGGCACACGCCTCGGCGCCACTTACGCCGAACTGTTCCCCGGCAACATCCGGGCCATGGTGCTCGACGCCGCGGTGCGACCAAACACCGACTGGGCGCTCCTTGCCGGCGACCAGGCCGCAGGGCTGGATTCGGCCCTCCAGAACTTTGCTGGAGCGTGTGACGCCGACCCCGACTGTCCGCTCCAGGGCACCGGACCGGCATTGGAGACCATAAACAGTCTTCGGGAAAACGTCGCCGAGCAGGGATCGCTGCCCACCTTGTTCGACCAGCGAGTACTGACCCTTGGCGAGTTCGACCTGGCAATCATCAGCGCCCTCTACAGCAAAACGCTCTGGCAGACCCTGGCCACCGGGTTGGCAGACGCGGAAGCAACCGAAGACGGCACCGAGCTGCACTTCCTTACCGATTCCTATGCCGGGCGAAGCTTCGAGGACGACTCCTACTCCTCGGGCCTGGTGGCCAACAGCTTCATCAATTGTGCTGATGACGCCAACCGCCCGACCGCCGATGAGCAACGCGCCCTCAGCGAAGCGAGCGCCGAGCAGGCAGGCTTTTTCGCCCCAGCCATGCGGGCCGGCGCCGGCTGCCTTGGCATTCCCGAGTCGCAGAGCCCCTTGGAGATCGGCACCGCGGCGGATGCCCCACCGATCGTGATCATCGGAAACACCGGTGACCCCGCCACGCCGTACGAGTGGTCGGTCGAACTGGACGAATTCCTGACCAACTCCGTGCTCTACACCGTCGAAGCGGAAGGACACACCGCCTACGGCTCAATCGAGTGCGTCCAGACCGCTATCGATGCCTACCTCATCGACTTGGAGCTGCCCGAAAAGGGCGCCGGATGCTCCGACAACGCCACGGCCGACTTCTTCTACTCCGATGACTTTGATGACTTCGATCTGGAAGAAGACGAATACCTGGAAGAAGACGAGGGAGAATGAAAGGCTCAGCTCGATCAACCGAGGAAATCGCTACCGCGTAATCGGGGTATGACGAGACACCCCAGGACCGCAACTTGTCAAGAGCGGTCTTTCGAACGGACGGTCGGTTTAGGCGGCGACAGTGTCTTGTCGGTGTGCCCATGCTGTTGTTTCGTCGTAGTGGGTTCTTGTG
>Ga0114957_1005036_pt1 | contig 11103 bp, 12 predicted proteins | sample BantaG_FD_87175 | JGI IMG/M metagenome (GOLD analysis project Ga0114957, IMG submission 87175) | Marine algal microbial communities from Bantry Bay, Ireland - BantryBay_4 metaG | ecosystem: Host-associated > Algae > Red algae > Unclassified | place: Bantry Bay, Ireland | collected 2014-11-21 | reverse complement strand
GGCGCCGTCTCCCCTCGCCCCGCCGCAACGGCTCGGGGCCGACCAGCGGGCGACGCACACGCACGCGGCCGAGGGCGCGCGCTGCGTGACCTCCCCCCCCGGTGCGGGGAACAGCGACGGGTGGACGGGCGGCGCGGCGCGGACGGAGGGCGACGGCGTCAAGGGCGTAAGAGGGGTGGGCTTTGCTGCTCGCCACCTCCCCCTCCATGCCCCCTAACGTCCTTTGCTTCTCGCGGCCCCTGTCCTTCCCTCGGTTTGTTACCTCGCAACCCTCTGGGCCGAGAATATTGGCATGTGCCTCTACTTCTTCCGGCCGGTCGGGACGTGCGGCTACACCCACATGTACCCGCAAGTATCCAATGTGTATACGACCGCGGCCACGACAGGCTCCGCACTCGGCACAGGCGAGCGCCGCGCGCGACGTACAGTGGCGCATTCGGACGCGTACAAAACCGGCTAGACGTGGAGCGCTTCTCCCATTGCGCTCGGTCCCCACGCTTTACTTATCCGCTTTGCTGTTTACCCTCGCTTTGTCGGCTTTGCTGGCTCGGGTTCCGGCGTATGGATCCCCACGCTCATGCAAATGGTAAAACACTACGTCATTGGCACAACTCTGTTCCCGGTCCTGTTCCGGTTGGAGCTGCCCACTCGACTGTCGTTGCAGACGTAGTCGGTGTCGGGTGCGGCAAGCGTGACGGCCGCGGCGTTGTGGACAGCGGCTTCGGCGGCGCGCTTGAGCCACCGGCGTACCCCATGGAGCCGTCGTGCATGTGGGTGCCCTCTTGAGCACCGTCGACGGCCGCGGCGGTGGCCGCAGCCATTGCACCAAGCGCCGACGCCCCGAGGTTCAGCGGCGGCGGTGCACTCACCATTACCCCCTCCATAGCCGTCGTCGCCCCGTTGTGGGCGTTTGACGCCACGCCCCAGCCTTGCTGCTGGACCACCGTGGCCGGGACAGCGGCAACTACCGCGTGCTTGCTGCCTGACACTGCGGTGGTCGGCGGCGGGACGGCCATCAGCTCTACTGACGGCTCGACGCACAGCAGCGGCAAGCTGACCTGGTGCATCCAGCGTGTCGACGGCGGCATGGGCGTTCCGGCGATGTGCGGCTCGGGCTTTAGCGCGTTGAAGTGAATGGTGGTCCAGTCACTATAGTACGATGGCATCGTGTAGGCCGGCGGCGCCTGCCACGCGGCGCCTCCGACTGACAGCCAGCCGTCGGCCACATACGGATGGAGCAAGTCGCTCCCGTCATTGCCGATGAGTGGGTTCGTGCGAACTGGGGCGTCACACGGGATGTGAGGCAACGGGGAGCGGAGCGGGCAATTCATGACATCTGGCTCCGCCTCGGCGCCCTTGGCGAACATCCGACGGCGGCGATCGTCAGCCCAGGCGACACCGGCTTGGTAGGCACCTTGGATGCTGCCGACGTGGTCAAGCAAGCCACCATCAATGTGGTGGTGGTAGGCGCTGCTCATCATGTCGTTGCCGACGCTGGTGCGGCTGCGCGTGTAGCTGCCGCCGCCGTTGTTGCCTTGGCCACCATCGTGGCCAGCGTCATAGCCAGCGTCGGGCTCTCCGATGTCCGACTCAAGGTCGCTTTCGACCGCGTCGCCGCCCGACGCACCACCACCACCACCGCGGCCACCTCCCTTGGACCCCATGTCGTCGTCTTTGCCATTATCGTCCTGATTGCCCTTGTCATCCTTGGTGCACTCGTCGTCCTCGTGATACTTGTCATCCTCGCCGTCCTTGTCGTTGCCCTCCTCCTCCTCCTCTTTCTCCTTCTCGTCCGGCGCCTCATCCTCCTCTTCCTTGTCAGAACCAGACTCAACGCCACTCTCGCAGTCCCCGTCGCTCCCCGAGCCCGGCGAGTCTGATGACCCTCTATTGCTGTCATCTGAGTAGTCCAGGTCGGCGTCCTCGATAGGCGGCGCGTACGCGCCCAGCCTCGTCAACAGTTGGGCCGCCGACGACCGCATCGCCCGCCGCGCTGCTGGGTCAGCGGCGGGGTAGGGGGTCACCGTGCCTGTCAGCAGTGCCAAAAAGCCTGTGGGTGGCGGCAGACTGTCTTTGCTCGACGAGCCGAGAAGGCGCGGGGTCGTCAGCTGGGGTGCACCAGGTACATACTGCACGAGCAGGAGGGAGGCCGCGAGGCGGAAGTCGATGACGGGCAGAGGGGCTGTCGTGTTGTCGGGAGTGGTGCGGCTGCCGGCGTGGTCATCACCTTTATCGTGGACCTTGCTCTTCTTGCCCTTGCCCGTCGACGCCGGAACCTTCTTCTTGGCAACTTTGGCCGGGCCCTTGCCCTTGTCGCGACCCTTGTTGCCCGCCGCCCCATTCGGCGACGAGCCGCGCCCAGAGTGCGAGGATTTGTTGGACGGCATGGCAAGCGCGGAAGAGACGCGCCTCCGGTAGATGGCCTTGGCAGCTCGTTTGTGGCGGCGAAAGCTTGAAGTTGACGATGTATCGACGGCGTCCGCGGCTAGGTCTGGACTCCCGTGGTATAGGCGTGGCTGGGGGGGAGGGACTGGGGACAAAGCACGGCGGGCAATGCACCAGGACACGTAAGTGGGTTGCCAAACGCTGGACTTTGAGGTCACAGGGCGGTGGACGAGTGCAGGGCAGTTAGAGAGCAGGCGCAGCAGGTGTTCGGTGCTCTGGTGGGTGAGGATGTGTAGCAGACCACGGGCCACTGACGTCTCTGCCCCGCCTGCCGTCTTCTGTCCGCCGTCGTTTGCACACGAGGCGCTCAATATCCCCTACGTCTCTGGGCCTGTTGCTGCTGCTATCACCCGCCCGCCAGACGCGATCACGTGTGGGGATGCAGGGTTGCGCTCGCCCAGGTGCACTTCGCTGCAGCAGGAGCTGGGGCATGGCTTCCGTGGTAGCTTCTGGGCAGTCACGGTACCCAAGCCGAGCTGTGCCGGGCGCGTGCCGTGTCCGTGCGGATCAGCACCCTCAACGGCGTCCGCAATGGGGCTCCCGGCTCTCCCTATCCGCCACTACCTCAGCTCGCCTTCCAGGGCAGCTTCCCTGGATGCTATCGGAGCCACTGTGGCGCGGGGAGCCAGCTTGACTCCTTTCGAGGCGGCGCGACACTCCTGTTTTTGCACCTTTGTGGCGGGTGAGTGGGTAAGGGATACCTTCCCCAGCTGCCCGCGGCTGACGGCGACGTTTACTCTCCCACCCGTCGTGGTGAGGCGCACTGGGAGGGGGTGGCCCTCCTCCTAATGGGACAACTTCCACATTGGCGGCCCGGTGGGCCACCGGCGGCGATTGGTACAGGTCGGCCAGCGCACGGCGCACGGGATGGGGACAAGCGCCATCCAGCGCACGCTCAACGAGTTCAACGGGAGGCGCAAGCGACTCGCTCGTGGCGTCTCGTATTGGCTCCCACCGCGACCTGGAGGCATCGTGCTTCACAGAGGGGCGCTGGGGACCACCTCGCGCGCCCTTTTTAGTGCCTCGCCGGGCCATAAACAACGCTGCAGCATCGTGGCACTGGGAGCGCCGGCACACCGTCCTGGAAAAGGGCGGGATGTGTGCGCTTTCTCCGCGCTCGTGGACGGTCCCTGTCGCTGCGGATATGGCACTGCCACGCTATTCAGCGTCGCCGCCGCTGCCGCCGCCGCTGTGCTGCTCACGGCCTCAGTTGGGTGTGGCGGGATGTGGGCGAAGCCGAGGGGAGATACCGCGGGCAGCGGCATGGATCGGCCGCCCCCGCCCCGGATGGACCATCGCGACGGTTGTTCGGCGGATCAGGCGCGCCCGTTTCCCCGACGGGTAGGTGCCCCCGATCTTTATCTCTCAGTCATTTCTTCGCGCGCCGCCCCGCGGGGGATGGCACGCCACGCCCCCCGCCCCAGCCTTGTGCAGTTGGTTCCCAGGTGGGCGAGCCGGCCCGTGCCGGCTGAGTGCGAGGCGCACGCGGTTCTTTTCTTTGACTCCCGGCGTGGCGTGCCACGTCGACGGCAGCCGCATCAATTCAAGACGCTGCCGGTCTCGCGGGGCTGCCGACGGAGCGACGCACCTTCCTGGGGCGGCCGGCGCCGCGGCAATGTCCTGAAAGTACCGTATAGCTGCTGGGGGTGTGCATTCTTCTCGGTGTTTGGGTGTCTTTCCACTCCCATTTGTTAGGCGGACCGTATCGAGACTGCGCCGCGGAGCTGTACGGCCGGCAGGGCCTTCAAAGGGTGCCGCCGCCCACGTCGACGGCCTTCGCGCCACACCAGGTACCCGCAGCGTTCTGTGTGGTGGGGCCGGCGGTGGGCAACGAGGTAACGATGTGGGGACCGATCGCCCGCAGCTCAGCGGGCGGGGTTGGCGCAACGGAAATTGCCCCGCGACGGCCGCGCGCCGTGAGGTCTTCGGTTTCTTTGCGGCAGCGCGCAGCGAGGTGGCCCTGGCTCGTAAGCAGCTACCTTGTGCCGATGCGATCCCCTCAATCGGGGTCTCGTGCCGCTTGCGTACCCCCGCAATGATCGTTTGCGGCCGGGGCGCTCCTCGCGTATGGCGTCGCACGCTTGACGCACACTACCGGCGGGAGGAAGGAATGGCGCTTGGCGAGCTGCTGCGGTCTGATTTGCTGTAGGACGCGGCGTGATATTGGGGGCGGGCAGCGTGTGCCACGCCCATCAACCCTGTTGCCCGCTGCGCTCGGCATGCATTTCTAGGCGTCCTGCCCACTCTTTCCACGCGCGGACACGTGCTGGGTCGGGCGGGCAGACACCCTGTTTCTTGCATCCGGACGGCGGCCCACCAGCTGCGGTCTCGTGCCCCTTTGGTCGGCTAGCGCAAACGCTGTCCCTTCGGGAAGGTGATGACGGCAGCGTCTGGCGCGAAGAGACGCTGGGTGGCAGCCACCCTGCCCGTCGTTGCGCCCGGCACACTTGCCAACCGGGGTTTGCCCATCGGGAGCGTTTGGCTGGCCCGCCCCGCTTGTCAATCGGGAGACATCTTGAAACAAAGAGCCACGCATAAAGACATATTTTCCCGTTCCTGCTTGCCTCGTCATGCGCTGGGACCTCGGCCGGCTCTCTGCCACAGATTCTACACCGAGAAGGCATGCGTACCTCCCCTGTTGTTTCCGTCTGCAATCGCACTCCAGGTTTCCCATGTGGTCCAGCCATGGGCTTCGACGCAAGTGCGCGCCCACACTCCGGCGAGGTACTCATGGGGGGCGCGAGCTGTCGCCCCTCTGTGGTTGCAGCTGCGTTGCTCGTGCCCACGAATCGTGCTTGAAGGAGCACGCGTGACGCAGGCTCCAAGCCTTCCTTTTGTTTAACTGTTGCAGAGATAGCCCACCCCTACTTTTCCTTTCCAGTTTCGTTCACAAGCAATATGTAACTGAATAATGCCTGTAGATCAACGGTTCGATCGGTCTCGAGAGAGCTATACACAATTAATTTCCTCCATTTCACTGGGGCTGCAACGGCTCAACAGAAAAAGGATCTCGGTCGGTCGTGGAAGGCATGTGCCCCTCGGCACCCAACCGCGCTCACGCCGACGCGTCCTTTGTCGTATAGCAGCTGCACCTCCCCTGTCCGCCGCCGCTGCCGCCACGTCAAGTAGCTTCACGCGCTGCGGTTTTCAGTCTCAGCAGTCGCGCAGCCTCCCTTCCTACGGTGACTACGTGGCTCTTGTTCCGCCGCGTCGTGCTGCCTGGCTCGACTGCTTCTGTGCCAGACCGCTAGTGCCTCTTTGCCCTTTCCGCCTCTCTTTGTACCCTCCCCCCCATTCACCCATCGCTCTTTTCATCATTTTGAAGAGCTCGCGGTCTCCCTCTGGCCTTGGCAGCCATGGTGTCGGCGGTCGCTTTTGCCGTTGGCGTTCTGCCCCCCCTGGCGTCCGCCCCCACCGTCTTGTCGACGGCCGCCGTCGCCGCCACCCGCCCCGCCCGCCCGCCCCTGGCCTTGCCACCCCCCAGCGGCCATCTCTCCCGCCGCTGCCGCTGGGCCGCAGCGCCGCCACCACCCCCAACGGCGCCCGCCGGCAACGGCCTGTCAATGCGGTCGGGTGCGGGCGGGGCGGACGGCCCAACTCCGTCACCACCGCTGCCGGCCGATGACGCAGAGTCGGACGAACCAAATGCGGCGGGCAGCGACGGCAGCGGCGGCGGCCTCGATGGTGGCGGCGGCGCCTTTGTCGTCGACATGGATGCGCTGCGTCAGCGGCTGTCGTCGGCAACGGCGGCGACACGGGGCGGGTCGGACCATGGCGGCGGCGGCGGCGGTAGCAGCGCAAGTGGCAGCACCGTTGCGGGCTCGGGGGGGTTGGCCGGCATGGGCGTCTCGGCCGAGCAGGAGGAGAGCTTCCGCGCCGCCAGGCTCCTCCACGTCATCCTCTTTCCGGCGGGCGGCCACCCGGGTAACGCGTCGTCGGGGGACGGCCTGTACACGGTGCAAATGGGGGGGGTGAATGTGGTGTTGGCGTTTGCGGCGGGGGACGATGCCAAACGCTACGCGTTGATGCTGCAGGCGATTGACTTTCCCGCGCCGGGAGTGCCCATGAACGTGTCGGTACGTGGTGAGTGGGGGGTGCCAGTGTGTTTGGCTGGGGATGGCCAGAGTCGGAGCGCTCGAGTCGCCACCACGCCGGGCCGCATGCGTGGAATGCTTGACGCAAGACGGTATCACAGTGGCACGAACGCGTGCGTGCATGCGGGCTGGCGGCATGAGCCACGAGGTGGCTGGATGGTAGCGCGTACTGACCACCTCGATTGACGTGATTGCCTGTTTTCTTTTGATGCGCCTGCTCTTGTCCCCCCTTGCCCACGCCCTGATGACCCCGCTGCAGGCGGTGGAGCGGACAGAACTCCAATCTTTTTGCGACGAGGACGGCCACCGCCTCGGCTATGTGCCGGCTGACGCGGTGGTGACCCCCCCCGATGGCGCCGCCGCGGACGCCAAGGTGTGGTTGGAGGCCTCGTCCGATACGTCGTCGTCGACGACGACGGCGTCGGCGCCGCCACCCCCGCCACCATTGTCGCAGGAGGAGCGGGAAGTGCGGGACCGTCTTAACCGCCTGTTTGACCAGCAGTGAGGGAGAGGACGGTTTGGGGCGGGAGTGTGTGGTCGTGATGTACGGGCGGCTTGTGACTGGCGCCAGCGTGATTTGGACGAGGTCGATACTATTGCGTGTCGTGCACAAAAGACCCAGACCCTCACCGTCAGATTGGTGCCCTGCCGCATATGGGCTGTGCCTGTCACGAGAGCTGATGGGGAATACGGGTTAGGGGATCACGCGGGCCGGTCCACAGTGGCTGTGATACGCACACGCGCATAAAATAGCGTGTCGCACTTCTTGGCAGTCGTGCTCTAAAACAGCCTTTTCCTGAGGCTGGATGCTCCCACCCACATCTCCCCATTCACAAAAGAGGTAGTCCATCCCACACCCACGCAGCGGTCCATTTGTCTACAAGCGACGACCGCGGCGGCCACCCTGCGTATCAAAGAAATCAAGACAGCCGACACGCATCGATGGATCAGAGAGGTCGCAGAGTAACACATCACACGTCAGTAAACAGCAGGGAGCTGGTAGAAAGAGACACGAGGCACGCACAGAGCCACAACGTTGGACGATCCAACATGTTCGACATGTGCTACCAGAGCAAGATACGAGAACAGTCGCTGCGACACGCATCGAAACCGACAAAACGCGGTGTCGCCCTGCAGCGACAGACGCCACCCATCCTCACAATAACGTACCTTCTTACGCGTCCCATCCGAGGCAATCGGCGTGCAGTCCTCAATCCGGCCAATCTTCAGCCCCGACCGCGCGAGCGCGCGCATAGCAGCCTGCGCACCCGGGCCCGGCGTCTTCGTCTTGTTGCCACCCGTCGCGCGCATCTTAATGTGAATGGCCGTGATGCCGAGCTCCTTAAGGCGCTCCGCCACCTTTTGCGACGCCATCATGGCGGCGTAGGGCGACGACTCGTCGCGATCGGCCTTCACCTCCATGCCACCGGTGCGGCGGACGAGCGTCTCCCGGCCCGACAGGTCGGTGACGTGGATGAAGGTGTCGTTGAAAGAGGCATACAGGTGGCAAACGCCAAAGGCATGCTCGCCTTCCCGAAGGTTGGGGCCGAGCTTCGGCTCCTCGGGCGCGTCCGGCTTCTTCTCCTCAACGGCAGCCTAGAAAGAAAACAAAGGGCACGAGCGGAAACAGGAGAAAGCAGCGTGCCCATGCGAGGTGGCCAAGACCAGCACACAAACAACAACGGGCAGAACAGATATAAACAAAGCGTCAGGAACAGTCGGCTCTAAGGCACGTGTCTACACGTAGACGCATCACAAGCACGAACACCGGTGCGAGCACGATAGAAGTCTAGGGCACACGCACACGGCCCTCCATGCGCTCAAACAACGCTGGACCCGCCGCAATGTCCAGAGCCCGGGTCATGATTTCCGAAAAAGTGGTGATAGTCACATGACCACAGGACGGGACGCAAACGGATACCCCAGGCGGGATAACGGGCGTACCATGGTTGCAAGCAACTGGAAGAGGAGGAAGCAGGGGAGAGGGCAAACGATGAGGAGATGGACGACGTCGACGACTACCGACGAAGCGGACGTCGCCGATCCCGATGCGATGGCACAGGTGCGACTGCGGTCGCCGCCAACGTCCAATTGGCAGTCAGAGACACGACCGGATGTGACATCTGAACAGGTAATCTGTTTTCAATTAACTGTACTCCGCTTTCAATGGGTCGGGACGGAGGAACTTTACGACCAGGACGCGTGTCTCGTACACAGATTGCGTGGCACAGGTAAAATGCAAGTAGCACCCTTTGTATTGAGATGAGCATTGCAGCCTCAATGATGAAGCGTCGCCTGGTTTAGGATCCCACAGGAAGAGCATTCTACCGGCTTTGTGCAGGCCAACCACTGGACCGGTGGACCCACAGGGAGCAGTATGCAGGCCTCCAGCTCGTCAGGCACTCCTTCGAGAAGTTGTGCACGCTGTTGTTGCAGACTAGCGTTGTCTCGTTGTTGGATGTGGTCCCTCCATATCCCATCTACTTCACATCTCCACTCTTTCAAGGCGAAACGACAGCCGTGCTCCGCGCCGCCTACTGGTCTTCGCCCGCACGTCGCACCCCCTGCTTCCCACCATGATGCATCGTGCGGCAGGAGCTCCGTCGGCGACCCCGCCGCCGATCACCGCCGAGCGTCTCACGGTCCGCACTCTGCGGCTGCGCATCGACGACTGTGACACCCACTGCCTGCGGGTGTCCGTCTCAGCCTGAGGAGACGCCGCTGCTCTGAAGAGCTTGCAACCTTCCGGTCTCCGCCGGTGCGCTGCTAACCCAGAGCCCTGGGTCGTCCACGCAGGCCATGCCCATCGCCGCGTCCCCAAAACTCAGTCAAGCGGTGGCACCACCCTCAGTCCCACTTGCCCGACGTTGCCGTCCGCTCCCCTCGGTAGGCCTTACGGTAGAAGCGGAGGAAGAGCGCCAAATACGAGGCGTTACAAAATGCCGACACGGCCAATGCGGGCATGCCCGCGCACGACCTCGACCGGACGTGGGTGACGACCATGGGGGCGGCGAGGAGGAAGGACGCGACGAACTGGGTGATTTGGGTGCGGGTGATGAGGCGGCGGAAGGGGAGCCGGCGGCCGAGAATCTGTGCGGTGCGGGGGAGGGGGAGGATAAAGAGGAACCCATCAGTGGAGGGAGGCAATGAGCAGAGCGCAAGTGAGAGCCAACAATGCGCATGCACAGGTTGGATACGCAGAGCAAGAAAAGAGTCAATATCAACAGCAAGGAAAAAGGTACGAAGGAACAACACCCAGAAAAAAACAATGGCGTACACCACGCAGACGCGACCGAAAGCACAGCTCCCACAACGCACCGACGCCCCAAAGTAACTATACATGAGCACGTGCACGCCCGCGTTCACGGCCATCCCCACCGCCCCCAGCGTCATGCCAAACTGCAGCCACGCCCACGTCTCGCCCATCACGCTCATGTGGTGCCACACGTGGAGGAGCGTCAGGGGCTTGCGGCGCGCGAGGAGCACAAAGGTGTCGCCGAGCTCCCAAAACTTGCTCAAATAAAAGAGGTACAGCCAGTAGCGCAGCGTCGCGAGGCGCCCATCCCCAACGCCCCCCGCCCGCGCGGGCGGGGTGCAAAACAGGTCGGCCCCGCGGCCGGCGGCGACGAGGCGGGCGCCAGCCGTGACGAGGCCGGCGAGGAGGACCGCCGACGCGGCGGCGAGCGCAAAGTTGTGGCCCGCCGCGACCGCGTCGGCGGTCGTGAGGGCCTTGCCACGCGCGTTGGTGCGGGTGCCCGCGTTGCCTGCGCGGGCACGGGCGCGGGGGGAGGACTCGACGGCCGGCGGTGGCCGCGGCGGCGGCGGGCTGAGGGCGCCGACGACAACGTAGGTGACAGCCAGCGCCGGGAGGTACACGGCCCACGCTGCCAGGATCCACCGAACGTCGGAAAGCGGGGGTCCCCCCGCCCCCTCCGTGGCGGGCGGCCACGGTGGGGCCAGCGAGACGCGCAGCGGCGCGAGCGCGTGCGCCCAAGAGGTGGAGAGGGACGGCCACGAAAAGGCGGCTGGTTGCAAAGGGAGAAAGGCGGCAGCACCCCCCATGATGGTGAGTGGCAGGCAAAACAGGTCGGCAAAGACACGGGCCGCGTGGAGCAGACGGGCTCGGCAAAACCACAGGGAGGGGCGCCCCGCCGGGTGCCGTGGTCGCAACAATGACCAGGACGGGCCACCGTGGCGCGCCTTGGCGCAGCAAGCTGCCTCCGCGACCAAGTCGGTGCTTTGACGACCTCGTGAGTGGATTTGATCTGCCCTCGTGTGCCAATTGCGTGCCTGCCAATGCTTCAAGGCACGGTTCGTGGCCAAAGGACGCACGGACCCACCCCGGACTCATGCATGATGCCCCCTTTGGCCATCGGCCATAACGAATTGGCCGTGCGGCAGACGTAGATTGCAGCGCGGGTCTGAGGCGCCGCTCGGCCAATCGCGTCTGGGGGGTCGGGCGAGCCCCGGTCCAGCCCACAGAACGCGGTGGACACGCAAGCGGCGTTTCCTCGCCCTGCCCCACCCCCCCCCCCCCCCCCCCCCCCCGGCGGGGCGCGCCCGC
>Ga0114957_1005033_pt1 | contig 11108 bp, 4 predicted proteins | sample BantaG_FD_87175 | JGI IMG/M metagenome (GOLD analysis project Ga0114957, IMG submission 87175) | Marine algal microbial communities from Bantry Bay, Ireland - BantryBay_4 metaG | ecosystem: Host-associated > Algae > Red algae > Unclassified | place: Bantry Bay, Ireland | collected 2014-11-21 | reverse complement strand
TCGTGGGGGCGGGGGGGGGGGGGGGGGGGGAGGGGGGTGCCCCGCCCCGTGGTGCCGCCCCGACCACGCACCCGGGCGCCTCGACGGCGACGGCAGCGGCGGGTGCGGCGCCCGCCGGGCCACCCCCCCCGCCGCCCCTCGCGGGCGGCGGCGGGCCTGCAACGGCGGGGTGGCCGCCCCCACCCGCCCACGACGCGCGGCGCGGGGAGGACGCGGGGGTGCTGTGACGCGCCTCGTAGCGCGCGTCGGGCGCCCGGTGGACGGGCCGGTTGTGGGCCAGGTGTGCGTACGCGACTTCACTCTCCGAGTGGTTGGCACGCGCGCGGTTTGGTTGAGTTTCTTTTTTTCGAGCGCAGTCCTGCATACGACGGTCACGCCACCGCACGTTGACCTTGCGCTTCCCATGGTGGCAGGCACGAGCTGGCCGCCACCTGTTGCATGATGGCATACCGCGGGATATGCGAGCACTGAATCTGGCGGACCTGATCGGGAGCATACAAGCCATCCACCATCGAGGCGGTGCACGCTCTCGGTGTACAATGAATGTGCACCGCGGCCGGTGCCTGCTATCTACGGGAGCACCCGACGCAACGCCGCGCGTTGCAAACGCGTTCCGCATCCAAGACGCAGGCGGACCAGCGGTCGTGCGGCGGCGGCAGCGGCGACGACGACAAGAGCGTGGTCACCCGCGTGGAGGAGGCCCCCACCGACGCCGCCCACCACATGACCGTTATCAACGTCGACGCCGCTGACGTGGGGCGCGGTTTGGTCGAGTTTCTTTTTTCAAGCGTGGTCTTGCATACGACGGTCACGCCACCGCACCACGAACCTGCGCTTCTCCCATGGTGGCAGGCACGAGCTGGCCGCCACCTGTTGCATGTTGGCATACCTCTGGATTTGTGAGCACTGAATCTAGCGGACCTGGTCGGGAGCATACAAGCCATCCACCATCGAGGCGGTGCACGCACTCGGTGTACAATGAATATGCACCGCGGCCGGTGCCTGCTACCTACGGGAACACCCGACGCAGCGCCGCGCGTTGCAAACGCGTTCCGCATCCAAGACGCAGGCGAACCGGCGATCGTGTGGCGGCGGCAGCGGCGGCGGCGGCGGCGGCGGCGGGCGCGGCGACGGCGGCGGCACCGTCAGGCGGGCGTGTGCTGACGGAACGCCGCCGACTTGGGCGGCTCGTCGTCGGCCGCCAGCGCCATGCCACGTGGCACCACACGCAATGATAAAGTCACGGCGATCCAGCTACTGGACGGAAGAGAGAACAGATGACCGGCGAGACCGCTGCAAAAAAAAAAAAAAAACAAGGCGAAAGACACAACCGACTACCCCCCACACCGGGTGGTCCAGCAGCCTGTCACTGGCGGTCGCGGCCGATGGCACCACTGCGCGCATGGAGGGCACCTCCAACCAGCCCCGTCAGCCTCCGCCCAATAGCCTCGGCCCGAGACAACGCCAAGCGCGGAGGCGGAGCTGGCGGCCCAGCCGACCGCCACTGGTGGCTGGAAGGCCACCCCAGGCGACCGGCCACCGCTTCGTGACACGACAGCTGGCGGGCGCGTAGCAAGCAGTTTCTCTGGTCGGGACCGCAGCGGCCGACGGCCAGGCTGCTCGGGGCAACGCCTTCGGGCGCCGTCCGGTGGAGCCAGGAATGTGAAAGACTCCCGGCCCACACCGACCGGGCGGCACGCCAAGTCGAGGGGGAGGGCGCGGCGCAGCAGGCACGGGGTGGCGGACCGGACAAAGGCGGGCGACGGGGCCGATGGAGAGGACACCGGGGAACCAAAACTGCGGAATTGGCAGCGGCCAGGCGCGCCTGCCGCGTTGGCCACCGGCGTCGAAGACATCGACGGCAGGGGGCTCAATCGCGCGCCTGGCGGGCGCCCTTTGGACACACGCATGCCAATCGTCCGGCCCAACGCGCGACCCGGCGTCGTCGACGCGGGGCCCGGTGGCGGCTCGCCCGGCTGTCGCCGGCAGGTCGCACCCAAAACGGGCTTGGTCTCACCCGCCGAAGGGCGGTCCCACGGGTCACTCGGGTCGCGGAAGGGGTGCCGCCCCACACCGCCCACCTGGATCCGCACCCACCAAGATGCTGACTGCGCTTGGCACAGGATATGGTTTAGACCGGATAATCGCCTACAAATCTCTCCAGTACGACGCCAGTGCCGTCCGTTCTGTGTCATGAGACCGTTGCATGTCCAACACACGAGTCTCACGGCCCCGCAGACTGCGCCGCGACCCGCCTCCAGCCAGCTGTCGTAGCCCCTTGGCTGGTGGCGGCGGCGGCTGTGGTGACCACAGTGTGGTCCCCCCACCCACCCTGCCCGCTGCTGTCCGACCACTTCGAGTCTCTCTGGCTCACAGAATTCGTTCCTTGATGCCTGGTGTTTTGAGTCTGCAGGGAAACAACGATCGCCGTTGCCACGAGACTCGGGTGGCGGGGGACTCCTGCGCGGCCCTGACAAACCACTACCACGCCTCCCGGCGGCTGTCTGCCGCACGCTGCAGTGGCAGCAATCGGACGGCCGTTGCAGGGCCCAGGTGGGCGGCCGCGTGCCGCCAGGCTGCTCAAACTGGTGGCCGAGCACACTCGAGTTTACTGATCCGGCGCGCGCAGTTGAGAGAACGATATCCTAGGCAGGCTGGCGCAGCTGGCATGGCTGGCGGATAAGTTGACAGGGGCCAATGAGGAGAAGGGACAACCCGCCCGCTGCGGCGGCCACGCGCGTTGCCGCATGTTCTGCCACGAACCGAATGGCTAACCGCACCTGCCGCCGTCCGCCTGCCATACAGCCTGGTCAACCGACCAGTGGGAGGGCGTGCACCCAGCGACTTGCATCCTCGAGCCCACCCGGGTACCCCGCAGTCGCTCGCTCGGCGGTCGCGCGGCCAGCGCATTGAGGGGGGCTTGACACTCGGGCGATCGACTTCAGACGTTTTTCGCACTGTCGTCGTCGCAGCCTGGCGTGCCCCCCTCCCTCTCGCCACGGCCGCAGTCACCACGGCAGCCGCCACGGCCTGTCGGAGGACCTGGCGGATGCCCCACGCGTCGCCCCAGGTGGAGGCGTGCCCAAACGTGGTTGTCTCTTTTGTATCTACCCCGTGCGGCGTCACCTAGTGTCGTGCTTGAGCTGCAGCCGCCTTACTACGCCTGTTGGTCCCACAGGCGGTGTATTTCCCCTCTCGCCACCATGGCGTCACCACCAGCGCCCAAGCTGGCTGGCCTTCGCATCTGCTGCATCGGTGCCGGCTATGTGGGGGGGCCGACCATGGCCATGATGGCCCTCAAGTGCCCCGAAGTTGTTATCACGGTACGTTGGCCGCGGGACTAGGCCACCAGAGCAAGCGCCGGGGGACGGCCGCAGGGACCATTGGGTCTTGTCTCTGCCAGGCCAGGCGGCTGGGCTGGAGCCAGTCTGCTTTGTGCTCGGTGGCAGGATGGAGTCATGTATGTCTGTTTCTCTCTGCCCCAGTACAGGTTGTGGACCATCTAGGTGGCCCATGCCCGCTGTCAGGGCTGTGCGGCATTGGGCCAGTAGCCGTGCGTTATCGGGGAGTGTGGCGCGCTCTGATGGAGGGCTAACCCCCTGTCCAAAGCACGTATCATGCCCTGCCTCAAATTGGCTCTTGCTGGTTTTTGTATGTACTGTTGGACGCCACTATCCCTCTCTCCGCCCCCTTACCCCCATAGATTGTCGACATTTCTGTTTCCCGCATTGCGGCGTGGAACAGCGATGTGCTTCCCATCTATGAGCCGGGCCTGGACAAGGTCGTCAAAGCGTGCCGCGGGAAGAACCTGTTCTTCTCCACTGAGGTGGACCAGGGCATCCGTGATGCCGACATCATTTTTGTGGCTGTCAACACGCCGACCAAAAAGGTCGGCATGGGTGCCGGCCGCGCCGCCGACCTGACCTACTGGGAGCTGGCCGCCCGCCGCATCGCGTCGGTAGCTGAGACGCCCAAGGTGGTAGTCGAGAAGAGCACGGTACCCATCAATACGGCTGAGGCCATCTCGGCGGTGCTGCACGGGGCGGGCAAGACGCGCTTTGATGTCCTCTCCAACCCCGAGTTCCTGGCCGAGGGCACGGCCATGACCGACCTGGACAACCCCGACCGGGTGCTGATTGGCGGCAACATGAACGAGTCGGGCAAGGCGGCGGTGGCCAAGCTGGCCGACGTGTATGCACACTGGGTGCCGCGGGAGCGCATCTTGACGACCAACGTGTGGTCGTCGGAGCTGTCCAAGCTCGTCGCCAACAGCTTCCTTGCGCAGCGCGTGTCGAGCATCAACGCGGTGAGTGCCATCTGCGAGGCGTCGGGTGCGGACGTCGACGAGGTCGCGCGGGCGGTGGGGATGGACTCGCGCATCGGCTCCAAGTTTCTTAAGGCCAGCGTCGGGTTTGGGGGCTCCTGCTTCCAAAAGGACATCCTGAACCTGGTGTACCTGTGCCAATCCATGGGCCTTGCGGACGTGGCCGAGTACTTCCACTCGGTGGTGATGATGAACGACCGGCAAAAAGAGCGCTTTGTTTCGCGCATGATCCACGGGCTGTTTAACACGGTGACTGGCAAGCGGATTGCGCTGCTGGGCTTTGCGTTCAAAAAGGACACGGGGGACACGCGTGAGTCGGCGTCCATTGAGATCTGCCGGCGGCTGATTGAGGAGCGCGCGTCCGTGTGCATCTATGACCCCAAGGTGGAGGCCGACCAGATTTGGATGGACCTCACGGCGGCAACCAAGCTGGACAAGACGGAGGTGCAAAAGTACGTGACGCTGTGTGACTCGGCGTACGAGGCGGCGTCAGGGGCGCACGCGCTGGCGATTGCCACCGAGTGGGACGAGTTCAAGACTCTGGACTATGGCAAGATCCAGGAGGACATGGTCAAGCCGTCCTTTGTGTTTGACGGCCGCAACGTGCTCGACCACGACGCGCTGCGGGAGCTCGGCTACATTGTGTACGCCATTGGCAAGCCGTTGGACCCCAAGTTGAACACCAGCATCAACTGTTAGGTCTGCGAGTCAGCGAGGAGTGGTTGCTTGCAGGCAGCTGTTTGCTGCGTCGCTTTCCGCTCTGCTTTTTCCCTGTGTAGAAGGGTTTCCTGATAAGAGCATACAAAAAGAAAAAAAAATACGTATAATGTCAAGAGGAAATCATGTAAGAAACAGAGAGAACCGAGAGGCGCCACAACCACCCGGCCACCGCTACCAGTCAAAGAGGCTGCAAAGGTGAGCCGCACCAAGAACCCTACGTCCGCGCCGGCGACGACGATGACTCGCGCTTGCCGCGCTCCGCATCTTCCTCGCTGGACCCCCCCGTCGCCTTGCGGTGGCCCTTTCGGCTGCCGCCCCGCGCGGCGCCGTCCCGGCTGCCGCCACTCCCACTCAACGGGCGCCCGCCGCCGCGGCCGCCCGACGGGGCGTCCTCCCCATTCTCCGGCCCGTGCCACGACGCCCCGCCCCGCGCGCTGCCGCCATTCGGGCTGCCCCGCCCCCGCCGCGGGCGCGCGCTCGGGCTCCCCCCCGACGGGTGGCCGTCGGCGGCAGCGGCGGCGGCGGCGCCACCCCGGCGGCCGCCGTCGGCGTGCGGGGAGCGCGGCGCGAGCACCGCCGCCGGCCGGCCGCGGCCGCTGCTGTAGCGGCTGCCCGCGTCGGCGCGCGCCACCGACGGCGGCGACGGGGCCGCGCCCGACCGCTCCGCGCCGTCCTCCTCCGAGCTGCTCCCACCGCCAGACGCGGCGCCCGTTGCGCCGCGGCGTCCGCCCATGGACCCAGCGGCCGAGCCGCCGCGGCTGCCGCCCCGGTCGTCCCCGCTGCCACTGTCCCCGCCACGGCGGCGGGGCGGCAAGGGCGACGCTCCCGCGGGCGGCTCGCCACGACCCGCGGGGCTGCGCTCGCCACTGCTGCGGTCGCTGCCGTGGCCACGGACGGGGGCGTCGGTCGACGCCTCCCCGCCGCTGTCCCCGTCTGAAACGTCGCCAGCCTGCCGCTCCCGGTCCCCGTCATAGTCGCTGTCGCCATCCTCCGCATCCCGGGGTGGGCTGGTGGCGGCGGAGCTGCCACGCACCCGCCCCCCGGCCCAGCCGCCGCTGCCACCGCTGCCGCTGTCCCCATCCCCGCCGCTGTCACCGCTCGCACCCGGCTCGCGGCCAAAGCGGTGGCTGCTTCCATCGTCGCCTTCGGCTCCGCCCCCGCTCGCCGTCGTTGGTGTCGCCGTGCGGCGGCCAAAGCGGGCAAGCGTCGAGACGGGCCGGGACGGGAGCGTGGAGGCCGAGCCCCCGGCTTGGGCATCGTGACTGGCGCCCCCACCGCTGGCCTCACTGCCGCTGCTGCCGCCGCCGCTGTGGCGACGCCGGTTCGACTTGGCGCCCCGCTCCGCTCGCCCGTCCGAGCCGCGGGCACCGTCCCGACCCGAGGCGCCGCCATGTGGGGAGGCCTCCACGTCGTTGGCGTGGTCAATGGGAGATCGCGCGCCACCTCGACGGTATCTCGGCTCGCGCTCGATCTCGCGGTCGCGCAACCCGGTGCCGTCTTGCTCCCCCTCGGCGTCCGCAGGGCGACCACGGCTGGGTCGACTGCTTCCGTCACGGTGGCCGACGCGGGATTCCCGCTGGGCCGCCCCGTCGGTGTTCACGGCAGCAGTCGGGCGGGACAGGCGGCCGCCCTTGGGCCGCTCGGCGACCGTCAACGGGCCGTCGGTGGCAATGCTCCCACCGCCGCTGCCGTCCCCGCTCGGCTCCAGAAACGACTTCCGCGGCCCGGGAGTCAGCGCATTTCGCGGCGACAGGGCGCTACCGCGGAGGCGCGGGGGCGGGGGCGCAAACTGGCCCGCCGCGGGCCACGGCGTCGACGCCTTGCCATCGATCGGCTGGCCGACGGCGGCTCTACCGCCGCCGGCACGGTCTGCCAACGGGTCCTCACGACTGGACGGAGCAGACGCACCGCGTCCGCCGCCGCGGCTCCCAGGTCTGGTGGCGACACCGTCGCCACTGCCGTCCCGAGCCCCTCGACGGTCCGCCGCCACACCCGACGGTGGCACTCCATCCCCTGCACCGCCGCCGGTGCTGCCGCGCAGCGACGACGGATCCCCGCGCAGCGCCTCGAAGGAGCGCACGCGCGGCAGCCGGCGGGCGCCGGGCGATGCTCGCGGTGGGGTGCCGCCTCCATCCCGGGGCGGCCCGTCTGGGCTCCGCCGCCCGCCGGCGGCAGCGGCAGCATCCGCAGCTGCGTCTGGTGGCGCCGGCGAGGTCAGAGACGGCAGCCGTCCCCCTGCCGACGCGGACGTGAGCGGCAAGTTCATCAGACGCCGCGGGCCCGCAAGCGACTCGCCCAGCGGCGGGATGCCCTTACCACCCGCACCGGCCGAGCCCAACGTCTGCGGCGGCACGTAGCGCGACAATGGGACACGCCCAGGGGGCGGCGGCGTCGGCGTGCGCCGCGCAGCCGACGCCGACATCCGCCCGCTGGTGGCAAACGAGAGCAGGTCGTGGGAGGCGGCGCGCCGAAACGCAGCTTCATCCTTCTTGGCGCTGCTAGCGGGGCTAAGAGCGTCCCGCGACGGCGCGGGGGCAGGGGCCATGGCCGCCCCCCCGCCGCCGCCGCCCCCACCGCCGCCATCCCCCGCCATGCGCTGGCGCTTTGCGTCACGTGGCGCAGACGACGACGCCGAGTGGGTCGGCGCCGCGTCTTGTGGCGCGGGTGGGAACAGCGTTTGGTGTTGCGGCTTGACCTGCTTCAACAAGCGCGGCTGCGACGCATCCCGGCGTAGGGGCTTGGCCACATCCCCGCGCCCGCCGGCGGTGCGGGCCTCGGGGAACGGACCGTGTTGCCGAAGCCGGCCGGCCGGCGGCGGCTCGGCGCCAGCCTCGTTGAGCGCACCCGTCGCCGACCCGGCCCGCCCGCGCACCTCGTCCCGGCCGTGGACGGCGGTTGCAGCAGGTCCACCACCGGACAAGGGCGCTTCGGCTGCAGCCGCCGCGGGCCGGGAGGCCCGGTCATAGGACACTTCCATGGGTGCACGGGCGTCTTGCTCACGCGGCGCGTCGTCAGATAGGAGGGCGCGCTTGCGTGCGCCACCCCCCTGCAACCACGACTGCGGTGGCGGCTGCGACAGTTGCAGCTGCGGCTGCAGCTGCTGGGGCAAACCTCGGTGACGGAGTGCCGCGTCTCGCGGCACCGGGTGTGACGCGTAGACTGGTGCCAGGCGTCCTGCCGACGGCGCCTGCGACTGAGTGTGCGAGTGCTCCTGGGAGTGTGCTGGGGAGTGGCCTTGTGAGTGGGCTTGCGACGGCGGGCCCTGTGGCGCCAGCCGATGATCCCCATCGGCCCCACCAGACGTTGGCGGGGCCGCCGGGCCATCCGCACCGCCCGCGTCCCCGCTGCCCTCCGCCGCAGCTGCCGCCGCCATCGAGGCCTCGAGCACCTCTTCGGCCACCGTGAGCCGCCGTTGCAGGGCCATGGACGGTGGCGCCAGCTGCGCCGCCTTGCGGTACGAGTCAACTGAATCCCGCGGCTGCTCACACGACGCGTACAGGGCTCCCAGGTAGCACCACGTGTCGGCCGACGACGCGTCGCGCTCAATGGCCCGCGCAAACGCGTCCATGGCGTCAGACGATTGGGACGCCCGCAAGTACAGCAGGCCGATGCAGCACCACGGCGCGGGGGAGCGGGGCGCCCGGTCCGACGCGGCACTAAACGCGCTAAACGCCCGAGCGCCGTCGTTCATCGACAGCGCCACATGGCCGAGCATCAAGCAGCTGCTCGCGTCGGTGGGGGCCAACTCCGAGGCGCCTTCCAACAGCGACGCCGCCTCGCCCAGTGTGCGATCCTCCACGTCCTTGTGCATTGGCGGTCGGGTGACGGTGGGGGGGTTGCGGCTGCCACCGGCACCCCCATCGTCGGCTGCCGCCCCAGTGTCTGAGCCGCCGCCATTGCCGCCGGCGCTGTCGACGGCATTACTGTTCCACCCCCACACCTCTGTGGACACCCCCATGATGTCCGCCGACTCGGCCGCAGCGACCGCCGAGGGGGTACTCGAGTAGAGCAACCACCCCAGCCGTTGCAGCAGCGCCGGCGACGGCTGGTCGAGGGGCTCGAGGGCAACAAGCGCGCGGACGGCGCGAATCAAGCCGGCCAAGTCCCCAAGCGCCTCATACACCTTGGCGGCTTGCACCCACGGGTCGGCCGGCGCGAGGGGACGGATCCCCCGGTCGACCCCACGCCCGCCGAGTGCTGCGGGCGCAACGGCGGCGGCCAGGAAGGCGACCAGCGCGTCACTGGAGCGGCCAAAGTGGAGGTGCAACCGGCCAAGCGCAAACTGCACCTCGGCCATGCACTCGTACGTCGGCTGCAAGCTGAGCACAGTGTTGAACGCGTCGACCGCCAGCTCCGCCGACCCGTGCACGTCGTACATGACGCCGACGCCATGCCAGAGCGCCACCAGGCGGTTCTTGTCCGGCGCACAGGAGATGGCCGTTTGGAAGGCGGAAAACGCGTCGCCGACCATGTTGGTGAGCGTCGTTGCCGTGCCGAGTGACGACCACGCATCCACGTGGCGGGGCGCCAAATCCACCGCCCGACGGAGCAGCGGGATGGCCGACGCGCCGTCGCGGCGGGACACAAACACTGCTCCGGCGGCCGCCAGGGCGCCCACATTGTTTTCATTGAGGGCGATGGCACGGTCCAGTGCTCCCACCGCGCCCGCTCCGTCGCCCATTCCCGATCGTAAACGGCCGATGCTCGCCCAGACATCAGAAGTGGCAAGCACCACCTCACGTTCCGACGCGGCCAGGGTAGACACAGGTGCCGCGGCTACGTTAGCCACGTCGTGACCGTGCATCCGATGGGCGGCTGCTTGGGGATGTAGTCCATGCGGCTGCTGCTGCTGCTGTTGCTGCTGTTGCTGTTGCTGCTGCTGCTGTTGCTGTTGTTGCTGCTGTTGCTGTACGAGCTGCTGCTGCTGCTGCTGTTGTGCGTGCAACTGCCGCTGTTGCTGTTGCTGCTCGTGCAGTTGCTTCTGCTCAGCAACACGCCGTTGGTACTCAAGCTGCTGCTTCTCTTGTTCGGCCAGTTGCTCTTGTTGCTGCTGCTTGAGCGTCGCCTGCCGCTGGGCCTCTGCCTGTCGCATGTGCCGCTGCCGCTCTTGCTTTTGCTGCTCCTGTACCATCTGCTGCTGCTGCTGCTGCTGCGCATGCAGCTGGTACTCTTGTTGGCTCTGGCGCTGCTGGTGCGCCTGTGCCATTGCCGCCGCCTGCCGCTGCGCCGCCGCCGACTGTGCAGCGACCGCTTGCTGCTGCTGCGCTTGTTGATGCTGCTGTTGCAAGCTCAACTGCTGCTGATGCTGCTGCTGCTGATGCTGCTGCGCTTGCAACGGCGACGCCTCACCACGGCTGTGGAAGGGCCCCGGCGCGGCCAACGGCGGGCCCCGCGAGCGGGCCACGCCGAGCTGCTGGGGGCTCACCGCCGCCCGGTACACGGGGGTGGTGCCACCCCGCACATTGATGCCGGCGTACATGCTCGGGTCACCGTCGCCGCCCGACGCGCCCGATCCGCGCACCCCCGCCGCGCCGCCCCGGCCGGGTGGCGGCGTGTAGGCCATCCGATGGGCGGGGTGTTGCGGCATCTGCGGCTGCGGCTGCGGCTGCTGCCCATGATGATGCTGCTGTGCTTGCTGCTGCTGCTGCTGCTGCTGCTGCAGGTGCTGCTGCTGCTGGGCTTGCATGTGCGGGATGCCCTCGCCCCGACCGGCAAAAGGCCCCGGCGACGACATGGCGCCGGCGCCGCCGTGCGAGCGCGTCATGCTGCCGCCTTGGGACGTGAGTCCACGGTACAGTGGCAAGGAACCACCGCGCATGTGGGTGGGCGGCCGCGCCGCGCCATCCATCTCACCTGCGGGGGAGGCGCCTCCGCCGCCGCCGCCACCACGCGGCGCGGCGGCGGATATCCCCCGGTGCATGTCCGGCCCGCGGGGTCCGGGTTGCTGTGGTGGCGCCCCGTACCCAAACCGGGGGCTGTTACGCATCGTCGATCGGCGCCACGGGCAGGAAAACGTCAGCCAGTGGAGGGGGGGGGGGGGCCGGGGGGACGGGCGGCGGGAAAC
>Ga0114957_1005032_pt1 | contig 11109 bp, 15 predicted proteins | sample BantaG_FD_87175 | JGI IMG/M metagenome (GOLD analysis project Ga0114957, IMG submission 87175) | Marine algal microbial communities from Bantry Bay, Ireland - BantryBay_4 metaG | ecosystem: Host-associated > Algae > Red algae > Unclassified | place: Bantry Bay, Ireland | collected 2014-11-21 | reverse complement strand
CAACACCCCCCCCCCCCCCCCCCCCAATTCTCACCCCAGGGAGGTTGTCGGGGTCGGTCTACGGACTGGATCGGCCCCACCCCGCGACTGCGTGGCGTGGCGCGCGACCCGCGCCGGAGTCTCACGGCCACCACACCCCCCGTGACGCACACTGGCCCCACCACTCCCCGCGGGCCCGCACGCACACTCCAGTCTCACTCCCCCACCACGTGCGACTCCGAGACTCCTCCGCACCACCACGCGACGTAACCCGCCCGCGCTGGTTGCGACGCGGTGTTCGCCGACTCGCTCCTCCTTCCACCCCACGACGTGCCATCCACCCTCCCCCCGTGGTGCCCGTCGCTTCTTGCTTCTGTCGGCCCTCAGGGGTTCCCCCTCCCCCCTCCTGCAGCCCGCGTTACCCCAGGGCAGGGACCGAGCCGTCAGCTTCCACCGTGGTAACCGGCGCCGCGGGATCGTTGCCTCCGGATCCGTCGCCGCCTGTCGCGCCCACCGCCCCCTCCGTGAGCAACTCCGGGGGTAGCCACATCGTCTGGTTTGACCCCGTGGAACACTGTGACATCCCGACGCCGCCTGCGACCAGCTGGACCACATCCCATCGGATCGCGTTCCGCAGGGGTTGGCGCGCGAAGTGGCTTGCGACCCTGGGGAACTCGGCGGCTACACCACGGGGACCTTGGTGACCGGCTTGTGCCCCACAGTGGTTTCCCTTGGCGACTCGATCTCCCAGTGGGCACGTGACCACCCCGGGGTCCCGCTACGCCATTTGGAGGAGCTGCTTCAACTCGTGGGTCGGCGCAATGGCCGCGCGGTTCTCCTCCGTGAGGTCGGCGTCGCCGCCTGTGGGGCTAACCGCCGTTAGCAACACCAGCTCGACCGCGTCGTCTACCACGAGGAGCCGCCGGCGCAGCGTTCCTGTTGTCCGCCCGGCCACAAGTGGGGTGGATCTTCGCCGGGCCATCGGTGACCAAGGGAGGTAGCCACGACAGGAGCAGGGCAACACCCCCGGGGATCGTAGTTGTAGCTCGTAGTGTAGGGGGTCTCGTTGTGTCGAAGCTGCCATCCGGCGCGTCAGCGACCAATAAACCCCACGCGGGTCGTTTGCGTACCACCCTTGGTCGAGCCCCTTGTCCGTCAGGCCGAATCTCAATCAAACCTTGTGGTCCAACGTCCGACGGGTTAGTGCCAGTCAGCCATCACATAACGCCTCACCCACGAAAACGTCCATGCAATCCGATCGCCGTGGCCTGCCCCCGGGCCGCGGGGAGGACCACCGTCCCGCCATGCGGCAGAGATGGTCGCCACCACAGCCACGTGGCCCTCACCAGATCTCGTGTCATAACCGAAAAATCTGCCACCATTCGAAACTTGAAAGCCACGTGTCCCGCATGGGAATTCCCGTAGGCGAGGAAGTCGACGACAGACTCTGCTTCTTCGACTCGTAGGCCCACACGCCGCATGTACGGGCGCACCTTGCGAAAGTTAAACCGGCTGGCAATCTCGAGGGTGTCCTCCTGGGGGTGATCCTCCCGCCAGCGGGTCCACAGCACGGATGAGAGGGAATACTTATTATGTCATGGTTCGACGCTAAATGTGGAAGAATCGATCTAATCATGCGGTCTGTGGGATGATATCATCACCACGTGGCTCCCTCATGCCTACCTGGTTGGCCGATCCACTACAGTGGGGGGTGGTCTGATACGCAACTACCTCGCCCCCCGGGCCTCCTCCCCATCCGGCATGGTTGTGGTCACGCCGGTCAACTGTGGCGCGAGGATGACAGCGGCAAGGGACAGCAGCTGCAGAGCACATTGCCTGATCAGTTTACGTGTGCGACCGATTCGGCTGCTGTAGTCGCCCGCAAAGGAACCGTCAGCAGGTAACATTGCACAGTCAGGCAGAGGGCAACGGGGCAGAATTGGCACAGGATGGGTCTCTCAGTCCTGTCCCCGAGTGCAACTGGTAGAGGCACACCTTGCTGTCACCTCGGGCAAGACGATGGCCTCGACCTTGATAGTCTATGTCGCACGGAGAGATCGCCGTCGGCTAGGGTCTGCACGTCGGCAGTGTCTCAAAGTCGCCTGACCCGCAGAGGGCACCAGTGGAAGCCTTTTCACCGTCGGGGTGCTTGCGCCGTGTCGCCATCACTCTCCGTTGTGGAGTCAGGCAGCACTTGGTGCCCCTCTTGAGCAGCCGCGTCCTCGTTGTTTCATCATCATTGCCGTCTTCCGCGTCATGGTCGACCTCCTTGTCCGGCGCGCCGTCGCTCTCTGCAGACTACTGCGGAGCATACTCGTCCCCGCTGCGGACTTTTGCGAGCAGCATGTTCATCGCACCGACCTCCTTGTTACCATCCGTCCACTCCGTCAGGCGAGGACTGGCGCTTGAACCAGAAACAGACGTCTTATTGATGGTCCTGCTTGGGATCTCCTCCATGAGCACGTCTCTGTGCTCGAAGATCTTGTTTGAATCATCCTCGAGGATGCGGTAGGCCTGTCCACCAACGGTGTAGCCAACATAACGGCTACCATCGGTCCTTTGTTCGAGCTTACGCTGCTGCTGCTTGGGCTTGAGAGCCCAGGCCCGGCTCCTCCTGACGCGAGATCCCTTCACGTCGGGGCGTCGCCCCGTGAGCGCCTCAAGGGGCGTCACATCTTTCCCTGCCTTGGGGGACCGGTTGAGCACGTAGATGACCGAGGAGAGCGCCTCAGCCCACAGCTCCTCTTCCGCCTCGGCGTCCAGCAGTGCCGTGCGGACGCGCTCCATAATGGAGCGTTTGGCACGCTCCGCCTTGCCTTTCTGCTGCGATGAGTTCGGCGACGTCTTCTCCGACGTGATGCCCTTGATGTCATACCACGCCTTGAGGTCGTGGCTGACGTACTCCTTTGCGCCATCGTGGCGCACCCGCTTCACTGTGATCCCGATGAGGGTCTCAAGATGCGTAATGCGGGCCTTGATGACGTCCGGTACCATCCCCTTGGTCTTGATAGGCGTCGCGGTGATGAAGCCAGTAGAGTCTTCCATAAGCGTCATGAAGCACACTGAACCGCCTAGCGACTCCGTCAAGGGCGCATCAACGTCGGTGTGAACCAACTTGCACTTGGTGGCGGTTGTAGTCGAGCGATGGTGCGGAGCACGTGCCATCTTGCCTTTGACACACGGGACGCACACCGTGCCAAGATTGCGCTTGGCGTCCGCCACCGAAGCTGGAATCCCGTCGACCATCCCGACCGCTCGCTTGAGGATCTCGAAGCCCAAGTGGTTGAACCTGCGGTGCCACAGCTCCGCCTCGCCGTCCATGCGTGTTGAGGCGGCGCTTGCCGACGCCTTGACCGGCGTCACCTTGAGCACGTAGTTCTCAGACTCAATATCCAAATCGATGACAAACGCGTTGCTCAACACCCCGCTTGAGAGTGTCGCCTCTCCATCGCTGAGGATGTAGCATGCGTCTCCGACAAACACCACCGCTTCGCAGCGGCGATCGACCGCACGGACAGACAACAGGTTGTCCGTCAGGTCTGGCACAAGCACGGCCTCACCGAGGATCATTCGTACCTTGATGTTGCCCGCCCCCACGTTCATGGAGACGTATGCGTGCCCCAAAATGGACACGTTGTGACCGTCACCCAGAGTGACCTTGGCCCCGCTCCCCGACGTCTTGACAGTGAAGCCCTTGTCCCCAGCGGCCATATGGTTGGTCGCGCCGGAGTCCAGCACCCAGGTCGACATCCCACTGGTGCTCTCGGGAGTCTTGTGCTCCGTGGCCTGGCCAGCCGACGCGGCGTAGGCCAATGCGACACGGGGAGGTGCACCACCGCCTCTGCCACCATTCCGACGCCCGCCGTTTGGCTTCTTGTTGCCCTTGGAGTCGTCGGCCTTCTTCTTGAGGCAGTCGAGCTTCGTACGCCCCTTTTCTTTGCAGTAGTAGCACACGACCGCCTTCTTGTCTTACGGCTTCTTGGTAGCCGATACCGCAAACGCTTGCGACACGACGTCAGTCAACGACGACGACCGCCCTCGGCTGGCTTGCTGCTTCACCGTGAGAAGCTTGAAACTCACGTCGGCGAGGTTGCGCTTCCCGTCCATGTTCTCCAGGACGGTCTTGATCATGTCGTACTCTGCTGGAAGACCCGACAGAATCTGCAGCACGAATGTGTTCTCCTCCACCTGATTGCCCAGCATGGCGAGTTCTTGACGGAGGCCCTTGGCGCGCGACTTGTACTTGATGATGTCCTCGTTGCCGTCCTCATTGAGAATGCTCAGCTTGTGCATGAGCTGCAGCAGCCGTGCGTCGTCACGCGCCTCAAAGATGTCCTTGAGCGCGTCCCACGCGTCCTTGGCCGTACTGACCGCCGTTACTGAATGGAGATGAACCGGCTTGACCGACATCTGGATGGTTGCCAACGCCGATTCGTTCATGATGTCTCACGCGTCCGCCACCAAGATTGCTTTTGGAATCACTCCCGGACGCGGGGCGGTCTGTCACGACCGCTGACCAGACCTTCTCCTTGATGAGCTGTGCACGGCAGTACACGGCCCAGACCTTGTAGTTGTCGTCCAGCTGCGCGAAGCGAGGCCCACCATAGCGCCCGTACTTGGACATGACGATGACAACCGCGCCCCGAGGCGCGACACTGATGATGTGGCAGGCTAAGCCCGCCCGCCCAACGCCGGAACACACTGATGCCCAACGAGCGCCGTCCCGCAAGCGACAGAGCGGAAGACGACGATGACCACCAACGACACTGGGCCCATAACCTCTGAAGTCGATGATGTTGAGTGGGTGCGTCATTTTACGAGGCACGGATTTTAAAGAGGCCTGCGAAGGCATGCCTGATATCCCCGAGGCCGCCTCAGCCGCAGGGCCTTCCCAGGCACCCCCAATGGCGCGGCCAACAAGGCCCGCACGGCGCCTCCCAGGGCAGCTCCCGCACCTCCGAAGGGCGTCCACAGCCTCACACTCAGGGCGCCGCTTCCCACACAAATCTCCCCCGCAGCTCAACCCCTAATGGGTTCCCCGCTGAAAGTTCTACAAACAAGTACATGCACTGTCACCCCACAAATACAAAGACTTACGACTCATGCAGGGGCCAATTGTCCCTGGGGGACTGCGAAAGTACACTTCCCACCAGAAGAAGCACGTTGGCTACGCGCTCCACGGGCATCCCGCTTGATGAGCCACCGCTTGAGGGTGACCGTCGCCCGCCCGTCCGACACCTCGTCGGCGGGGAAGATCTTGGCCAGTAGGCATTTGCGCACGATGACGATCATCGGCCAAACGTCGTGTGTCGACTTCCGCGGCCACCAAGCCAGTGTGAGCAGCATTGAATGCACGGTGCGGGCGCCCGCACGCCGCATTGACGTCGACATGAGCGGGATGACCGCGCGCACATGCTGCTTGGGTCGGTTGTTGCCCAGCATCTCCAACACCCGTTCGACGGTAGCATCCGGCGACACCACAGGGGCGGGCTTGCACGTCGACACCAGAACCTTCAGCACCCTTGAACGGCTTCTGCTATGCAGGTAGCGACTCTCCATCAGAAAGTAATCGCTGTACTCCTCGTTGATGCTGCGGCTCCCGTTGTCGGTCACGTAGGTCGCGTCATTAGGACTGCTCTCAGGGGCACCGCTGTCTGCCAGAGCGGCGGCCAGATCTTGGCCGGCGTTTGCGTCCGGCACCATTGCCCGTCCCGCTGCGTCGCGGTCACCAGCAGGACCTGCACCCGCGCCGCGCGAGACAGGCGTAACAACTGCTGACTAGCTGGCTGGCTCGTTCTGTTGCGTGCACGTTGTTGGCGTCTGCACCAGCCGAGGCCCTGGAGATTCAACTGGGGCGGTAGAGATGTGGTTGAGGGCGTGAGGCGCAGGAAAAGCAGCACGCGGACGAGCGGCGCCAGTACCAAGCGTGTCATGGTCGGCTCTGCCGACCGTCGCACCGTGAGACATGGTAGCATTCGCACCCACGGCTGAGCTTGTAAGAAGCACAGCAGGACGGAGCGTCCCGGTCTCGACTCCGCGCCGCGCACCCGACGCCGCGCTGACGCCTTGTGTTCTGCCATTCAGCAGCGGGTTCATAGCGTCCGATCCGTGTTGATGTCGTCGCCGCTCTCTGCGAAGCAGTCGACCATGGCCATCAAATTCCCCGCGGCGCTGTCTAACAGCTGCTGGCCCTCGTGCACGGGGAGCTAGAACGTGTTGCCATTTTTGTCGTGGCCGGTAAGATGCAAGTGAGCGTTGACGCGCGGGTTCTGGGCCGCATGCACCGCAACAGACGATAACATATCCACAAGCCGCCTAGATGAGCCCGCGACTACTCCCGCACACAAAAGCCGTTGAAGTCGCGACCGCACGTCTGCCGCGACGGTGCGGACGTCACACGCCAGAAAGACGGCGGCAGGAGCCGCACGACCCCCCGCCTCTTTGTTCTTGCAATCCTCTCTCCGCTTCACCAGGCGTCCGACCCCGCTCCAAAAAGCGCGCAACTGGGGAGGATCTATGGACACTACCGGCTGTCGTAGGCAAAGTGGCCACAAAGAACGCCAAAAGATCATGCCGAGAGAGCACAGCGCGTGGCGGGGATGCGCGCTTTCTACGCGTAGGGCCACACGGGGACGTCGCGCAGGCGGACTGCACGGGGCTACTCTTCGGCACGGTGGCTGCTGGAACCTCCTATAGTACCGCACGACAGCCAGGACCAGCCCCTTCACCTTAAACGGCGACGATTTCGACAGCCTGCGTTGGCCCCAGAGAGACAACGCGCTCAGCCCACCCCACCCAGTTGTGGAGAAGGCGAGCCAGACCGTGTCCCCGGGGAGTCCTGTTGGGGAATACCCGCCCCGGAAGGAAATCCTGGAGAGCACACACGAACTGCATCGACCGGGGGGAGATGCCCCGACCGACAAATACGAGTTGTGTGACAGGAATTTTACTTGCCCGCGTCGAAGGCCTCGAGGAAACACTCACGCCTCGCCCTCTTATCCCGTCCGTTCGCCTCAGACCCTCCGAAGACCCTTCTCGGATACCCGCCAAGGACGCTCAGAAAACCCTCCCCTCAGGGCCCTTGGGGCCAGTCTCAGCGGAGGACGGCCGAAGCTTCAAATACCGCCTTGAGTAAAGGCGGGGAACGGGCGCTATGTGACACCCTCGCGGCGCCCCCGGGTCAGGGGCGCGGTGTAATGTTGGTCAATAGTCCATGTCGGGCTGATACAAAATTAGGTCCTTAACTGGGGGCCCGCTCGGCGAGTTAGTAGTCTCAGGGAAGTCTCTAGATCGCGGTTATGGTTGGTGAGCCACGAGGTGATCACAAGTGGGTCGCCGACGAAAAGATTTGAAATATGTTGCCGTGGGACGTATTTCTCAGGGATCTGGTTCCGCGAGTGCGGGGGCCATGTGCCCGGCCATCACAATTCCCCCTTCTATAGGGGTTGCCGTCCCGGCGGCCTGGATTCAGGGGGGCGGGCCCGCCCGAGGGTTACGGGTGGGCCTGGACGGCTAGCTGGCGTGCTCCACAGTGTGGGGCCCGGGTGCTGCCCCGGTCACCGCCGGCAGGGGCCGCCCCGGAGCGCGGGGGCGAGCCCGCCGGGGCCGAGGGGGAACGCGACGTCGACGTGCGGTGGGCACGGCGGCGTGTCAGCGGGGGGCCGCGTGGCCGGAGCGGGCCTTGCCAACCCTGCCAGGTGGGGCAAAGGGGGGCGCCGCGTGGCCGGGGCGGGCCACGCCAACCGAGCCAGGTGGGGCAAAGTGAGGCGTCGGGTATGGCGCGCTCGCCCCCTCCTCCTGTGGGGCCTGCCCCGCGCGCCCACCTGGACGAGTCATCCAGGGGGAGGGGCCCGCGGAGCGGCGCCGCGGGAGGCGATGGGGCGCCCCTGCCAGTGTACAGGGGCCCATAAAAGCGACGCAGGCGGGGGACGGACGGGGCGGCCGTTAACTACCGGCCGACACCGTGTACCCTTCGCTTCTCGAATCGACAGACCCTCCCCGTCTGTTCCCAATCCAACCCCTCAAACCCTCGTAGTCCGCCTCGAGTCCCTACTAGGGTGAGGCGGCCATGGCATCCTCGCGGTCGGCGGGAGTGGCGCCGACGTAGGAGATGGCTACCCCAAGTACGGGGAGCGCCGCGCCGGCGTCGAGTGGGACGCCGGTCCGGTCTGAGCATTACTCCGCGGTGACGGGGGTTCGAGCCGGCGGTGAGGCGCCGGCGCCGGGCACGGCCAAGTCGCGCAGCCCAGAGGCGGAGACCACGCGGACGAGTGGGGCGCCTGCCAGTACGGGCGCCCCCAAGACAAAGGACTCGACGGCGGCCACCCCACGGGCTGGCGGGGCGGCGGCGTCCCCGCAAGCTACGCCGGCCGGCGCCACAAAGTCAACTGGCGCGGCTTCTGCGACGGCGCGGGGAAGCGCGGCTCGTCGGTCGCGCCCAGCTAACGGCGCGACCCCGAACCGGGTGTCCTCGGCGGCGGGGAGTCAAGCGACGAAAACGCCGCCGCCCCCTCGCCGGTCCAAGACAACGGCGGTGTCTGCGTCGGCTTTCCACGCGTCGAGTGCGGCGACGCGGTCAGCCGACGAAGATGCGGCCGCGCCCCGTATGGCGGTGGCGCGCGTGCCGCTGCCGCCCAGCTGGCCGGGGGACTCCACCGGCGGCGGCGGCGACGGCCGCAGCGGCACCGGGCGATGCGGGGCAGGACCCTATAAAGCAAGACTCGCGTTCGCCGGTGCCGCGCCGGGTACGCCCCCCGGTAGTGGAGGAGGCGGGGCCCGCGGGAGCGGAGCCGGGGGCGTTGGTCTAGTGGACGCCCCCCCACGCCCCTATTCAGTTGGGGGAGTGTCGCCTTCGGACGCTATACTCCGCGATCTCGCTGCCCAGGCAGGGCCCGGCTTGGCAGCGCTGGCTGAAGCGCCCCCCCGTGCAGTACGAACTGCCTGCCGGGGTGGTGACGGACCTATTCGCCCTACTAGAGGCGGGGGACGCGCCGTGGGTGGAGCGCGCCGCCGCGCGCCTGTCCAATGTCATGGACGGGGCTACCGCCGACAACGTGCTGCCTGTCGTGGCGTGGGAGTGGGCGTGCTCCTCTCCCCCGTACTCGTGGGAAGGGGACCCCCACTTCCACCACCAGGACGCCCTTACCGAGCGCCGGGTGCGAAAAGCGTCGGGCATCCTGGTGCGGGCCTCTCAAGTGGAGAGCTCCCAGATCCATGCCTCGGCGCGGCGGGCCTACTATGTCCCGACGCAGACGTTGTGGTCGGCCATGGAGGTGCCCTTCGGGTTCCCCGCAAAGATGCCCCGCACTGTGGCCCACTTTGGCACAGCTCTTCGTCGGGGGGAGTCCACCCCGGCGGCGGCCATCCTCGCAACCCAGTCGGTGCTGGACGTGGCGGGGGTGTGGTATACCTCCGCCCGTACCAAGGGGTACCTGTGGCATCTGCCCGCCTGCCTGGTGGACCGCCTAAAGGTATATCTCATGCACTAAAACCTGTCCCAAAAACGATGTGGGAGCGTCGGAACTGGTCCTTCAGGAGCCAAAGTCCCGCAGATGACAGATATGGGAGTTCCGGCGGTACTCCGAAAAAAAGTGGCTGTGAGTGCGAGAAGCGCCGGAATGCGCGTGGGTCGCGCGACGCGGGTGAAGCGCTGCGTCCGGTTTCCAGCTCAGCAATAGCCGTTGCAACAATGATCCAGCTGATAATTACAGTCCACTCAAACTGATAGGGCGGATCAAGCCGGCTGGCTTGCATGAGACGAAAAAAGAACATGTAATCAAACAGTAGCCCCCGCTTCAGAATCTGTGCGACCAGATACGGCCGAGTCCAATGGCCGGCGCTTCACTTTCGGTCCCGACCGCCAGCGCTTCCGCAATGCTCAGTTTCGACTTCTGATAAGTTGGAAGGCTCGTCATGTACATGCTTACAACTTTCCCTGGTCGAACACGCCTCACATGCCCATCATGGAAGCATGGCGTCAACGAGAGCGCAAAAAGTATCGCAAAACCGGCACCGTTCTTTTTCTGCACGCACGACAAAGCTCCAAAATACAGTCCACACATCGGAACAGCGCGCATTGACTGAAAGCTTGCGAGTTGGTGGTTCTTTCGATAGCGAAACATTCTGCATTGGGGGTGATGATGTCCGTCTCTGGCGGGCTTGAACATGCGTCGGCGCCAGAGGTTTTAATGCGTGAGATCCATCTTTAGACAGTGACATTGTTATCATCATGAAGTATTCTGCTGAAAACTTCGCTGCTTTCTCTGAAAACAAGGGCGTTGGAGAGATCCCTTCAGGCCGCACACTGGGAGCATCGTAACTAAGAAATGTGTCACCGGTCATACAGTGAGGATTCTATGGTAGGGGAGCTACATATGGCATTGCGCCTGTTCCAGCGGAGTGGTACAGTGCGTTCTCGTTACAAGAGAATCGTCTTCAAAGGAATATGGGTCGGGAGTCTTACATTCCAGTCCGGGCAGGCCGCTTTTATTCAAGTCGAGCTGACTCAGCTGTCTCTTGTAACGAGAACGCACTGTATAGTCAATTCAGAGGACTCCCCTTCAACCCAGTTCAGAAGAGTCAATCAGGAGGCTTCGTTGTACAGTAGGGTTACTAAACGCATCTCGGGGCGCGCTTAAGGGCGCTTTGAGGGCGCGCTGAACAGTGCAATTTCGGTGCGAAAGCCATATGGGAAGGGGGGCTTTGGGGGCGTAAATTGTAATTTCTTCTCAGCTAAGTATAGATGTGACACTGTCAAGTACCGGTCAAAACTCGACGACCTCCGACAACCAGCAGGCTGCTGATTCAGCAGCTATTGCTGGTCCCCCAATTTTGTCCTGCCGGCCTGGGACTAGGACTGACTCTTAGTTGGTGATGAAAACATTTCCTTGAAAGATTAGGAAAAGTCCAACGTTGTTTCAAAGACAAAGTTCACAATTTACATGGCCTGCCGCGTAGTTGTGGTCACAGTTATGGCACATGAGGCGCCGATCTCATGGCCCCATTCGCTCTCCACACCGTCGACGTCGCGACCATCGTCGTCGACGTGTGGTCTGTCACTGTCGCCATCCAGCACCAGGCCTTCAGCAACAGGGAACCTGTTCTTCATCAAGGCTGCCGAGCATGGCCGGT
>Ga0114957_1005031_pt1 | contig 11111 bp, 6 predicted proteins | sample BantaG_FD_87175 | JGI IMG/M metagenome (GOLD analysis project Ga0114957, IMG submission 87175) | Marine algal microbial communities from Bantry Bay, Ireland - BantryBay_4 metaG | ecosystem: Host-associated > Algae > Red algae > Unclassified | place: Bantry Bay, Ireland | collected 2014-11-21 | reverse complement strand
TGTGTGGTGCGCAGCATCGGTGTCGACAGCGGCGGCGGTGCTGATGAGCGCGGGGGGGCGCGGGTGGGGCGGAGCAATGGATCCACCATGGTCGCGCGCTGCGTGCAATCGTGGGGTGCCGGGGAGCCGGGAGATTCCGATGGCCCCGCTGTCGGCCCTGTCCGTGGTGGCGGTTGACCGAGATGTGGGGCAATCCCGAGCGAGTCACGACGGGGATGTGCCGTGCAAGTGGGGTTTGTGGCCTTCTTGGTGGACCCACACGGACGCGGGCAGCAAAGACGTGGAAGGCTGGCCGCAAACTTTCCAAAAGGGGGTGCCAAACACAACTTTATTTCGTTTCTGTGTTCTGATTGGTCTCCTGAGGAAACATCCCAAAAAAATGTGATGTCTTCCACATTTTTCAGGCTGGCTTCGTCCAATCTTGATCACCTGCTCGCTCAAAGCCGTTTACCATTGCGCTCAGCGGTTGAGCCCCGCCCACGGCGGAGGGAGCAGCGGCGGCACCAGCGGCGCGGCGGCGCCGGCAGCTGCCCGCCGCTCCCGTGCGGTGGCCGCTGTGCACTTTAACGACACGGACGTGGCGCGCTAGCCGTCCGTCTAGGCGCAGCGCCGCCTGCAACGGACCACCAGGCCGCCGACCGCCGTCACCGCTGCCGCCGCCGCCGGGGTCCCGCCGCGCGCGGATGGGCGGCGCTGCCGCTGCCGCCAGCGCGCACGGCATCAGCCCTGCGCGCCGCCGCTTGGCGCGGCGGCCAGGGCCGTCGCAGCCCCAACGGGGGCCTCCCCGTCACCGCTGCCAGCCGCCGACCCACCGCCGGCGGGCGCCGCGTCCGCCCCACCCGCTGCCGCGTGCGGTGCCCCTTTGTCGCTGTCGCGCCGGCCGCGGCGGTGACACGGTCGGCCGCCCAACGGCATCGCCACTGGTCGGCCGACGCACTCGGTGGGTGGCGTGCGAGGATGGGGGGGGGAGGCGCGCCGCCACCACCAGCCACGGGGAGCTCGCCCCCATGCGAGCGCCGCGGCCAGTGCGGACCGACGGCGCCAACGGCACGGCGGTGGTCTGCGCGCTCATGACACGTCGTCCCCCCCCCCCGCGGGGGGGGGGAAGCCGGCCGGCTCCCCCCGGTGCCGCTCCGACCTCCTCCCGGCCATTTTGCAGGCCGCGCGGACGCCGTCGCCGCGCCCAGGCGCTGCGGCGGCGGCGGCGACGGCGCGGCCCACCACCGCCCGCGCGGCCGCCGGCCGTTTGCGGCAACCTCTGGGGTGCGCCCCGACGACGCATCACGCCAAGGACGGTCGTGCGGCGGGCGACTGGTTTGTGCGGGCGGGTCGCGCGGGCGCCGCGGGCACCGGCTCCAGCCGTCGCCCCGCCACCACCGCGGCTGTCGCGACCCGTGCCCACGCGCACGCGCGCAGCACGCCCCCCCCGTCCCACGCCGCCGCCCACCGTGTGCCGCCAAACGCTGCCTCGTTAACGGCACCACCAACGCCCCCCTCCAAGCTCGGGGGTCGGGGTGGCGACGGCCAACCCCCACGGCGGCTGCGCGGCGATTGTCCAGTCTGGGCAGGCGCGTTTTAGGTAACCGTTGCCGTGGCCGCCGCCGCCACTCGCACCCGTCACTGCCGAAGCGACCCCACACCACGCGCCCGTGCCGTCGATGTTGTTAAAGGAGCTTCTAAATTAAGTAGGGATCCATTCGCGTTCTCAACGCTCAGACCGCCACGTTGCATGATTAGCATAGTTTTGCTCTTTCGCCGAATGTTGACTTTCTTTTCGCGGGACTCACTTGGTTGGAATCGATCGCGATACCCAAGCTTGGGTGTCACTTTCCATGTGACGTACAATATCGGAGAAGTTCCTCCGCTGCGATCCCAATCCAAGCCGCATTACACTTTTCTAGGTGACAACGGAGTCGGCCCTCAGCAGATGTGCAAACGACTGGAGGCGGCCGTTCAAACGGCCGAAAGCTGACAGCGGTGCTCAGCACGAGGGCACGTGAAGACACCCCACGCCACCTTGCGCCACCAGTCCGCCTTTTCCCCAGTCCCCTACCACTGTCGACGACGGCCTTTCAGGCCGCTAACTTGCACGTGGCGGTCGAGGCCAGCACCCAATCCCGATGCAGCCCCGTATCTATTGGTGGACATGCCTTCTTGAGCATCGGAACGGATGGCCCACATGCACGCTCCCGTCCCGGCTGCCCCACCACGCTGTTGGTGGGCGCCCAGACTCCGCGTGTCGCTGGGCCAAACTTGGATTGGCCCGTGCGCACCACAGGGCCCGGGTCTTTTGCTCATTCGTAGAACTATTTGATTTTTCATTAAAAGGGTGTGCGAGACGTGGGTGAGCCATATTGCAAGCTACATACCTACAAACTCGGTGATCCCAGCGGCAACGGTCCTGCGCTTTTGCGCTGCCCAAAAGCAAGAACATCGCGGGTCGTTGCGTTCGGCTTGTCAGCCAGCTGACGACTCGCTCCACAGCCCCTCCCTTGCCCCCTCCGCTGCACCGACGCATCTCACCAAGCACGTGCTCCTGTCCTCCTCTACTCTGCCGCCAACGTCCTGCTCGTCCCCGATTGCCGTTCCCTGAACGCACCGCCGGCGCGGCGTTGCCACCCACCAACGGGGTACCCTACCTTGCCATGCTACCTCCTCTGCCCGACTACCATATAGTGGCCGGCTACGGCGGGCGCCCCCCCCCCCACCGTTCTCGATGTCTTGATCCATGTCGACCTGCTCCGCGCGTCGGCGCGGTCGCCCGCCGGTGGCGCGTGGTCCGCGCGCCCGCCCGCTGGCGGTGGTAGCGGCGCGCAGCCGCCGCGTGGCGACGCTGGTGCGCCTCTGACACTGCTCGGTGTGGTTGCGTCCCCGCTGCCACCGCTCCTCGGGGTAAAGCCGCCAAAGCTCGCGCCGTTGCCGTCGTCCCAAGTTTTGATGCGGACGCAACGCAACGGCGGGGTCGGCTTGGCAGCAACGCCCGCCGCCGCCACGTCCTACCGTCTCTGCTTCCATCGTCGGCTGCGTCGCCTCCGTCGCGGCTGCGACGCGCACCGCCGCCGGCGGTGGCGGCAAACGCGTCATCGTCGTCGCCGCTTTGCGGAGCGGCGGTGGAGAGGGCGTTGACAGGTCGGCCGGCCAGCTCGCCGGCCGCCCCGTGCTGCGGCGGCGCAGCGGCAACAGCAGCGATGGCGGCAGAGGCGATGGCCCGCCACTCGGCGGGCCTGGGGCGATGGTACGAGGCAGCGGCGGCGCAACGGCCTTTCCAGGCCAGTCGCTCCACTCATGAGGTATCATCACCAACTTGACCCACGCACACCCAAACGTATTTTCCCCAATGTTCATAAAACCGTTACGTGCAAAAAGTATTGTTTCCAAACATGATTTCATTTGCCATGGTGGCTCTGAATCACGGTGCTGTGTTGTCACAGCCTGAGGCACCCGCGGCGGAGCGAGCGCCCCGTCACGCACGCCGGCCAGCCCACCACCGCCCCGTCTCCGGTGAGCCAGGCAGAGGGACGGTGGGACGTGTGGCCTGTGCCAAACCACCGCGCTCCCACCCCCTGGGTGCGCGCCGCTGCGCGCGTGCGTGCGCGTGGCCCACAGCCAGCCGTCGCGAGCTGGTGCCCCTCCCCTGACGCACGCCGTCCCCCGCCCAGCACCCCCGCCGCCACAGACTCGTCGTCGCTGCCGGGGGGTGAACGCTACAGCGGGGTCTGGCAGGGTGCGACCCGCCCACGCGTGTCGCACCAGTCGGGCACGGCCACCACCGCGGCCGCCGTCATCCCCCTGTCCTTGCCCCGCCCCACTGGTAACCACGTCCGTGCGCTCCCCGCCCCGGTCGACAGCGTTTGTCGTCACCAACCGCCACCGCCTCTGCCTGCGTGGGTGTGGGTGCAGGTGCGGCCGGTACTCGGCGCGTGTGCACGGCGCTCCCCAACCGTGGCGTGCGCGTGGAGTGCGCCAGCGGGCGGGCTGCGTGCACCCAACCCGCCCTCGCCCTCCGTGTCACACCTGTCGTGGGTACCCTTTACCTTGATTCGTTCCCTCGTTGCCTGCACGAACCCGCGGCCTGCTTGACGGGGCACACGGCACGGTGTCGCTAGGGCGCTTTTCGGCAGGCGCTGGCAACGCATGCCGCGTTGTGGGGACGGGGTGCGGCGGCTGTGAAGACGTGTTCCGACCGGACGCTCGGCTTCCCTGGTCGCGCAGACATTGGCGCGCTTCTTGTATCCCGACCGACACGCTGCCTCGCACTGTTGGTGTTATTTGGGCCTGCGTTGCGTGACGCCGACCCATCTTCCCACCTGTGGTGGGCCTGGACGGTTGTCTGGAGAGGCGGTATCTGCGCCTTGAGCGCGGACCGTCTTGTCCTTGGTATCTGCCACCGCCGTACTACTTGTACTGGTAGTGGACGTGCCTCTCGGTGTCCTTGCCGCCCCTGTGCTCCCCCCCGCTCTCTCCAACACGGCCGTGGACCTCTTCCCCCTTGCCAGATTCTCCTTTCCGAGACCTGAACCCCACGGACGTTAGGCTGTGGCGCTTGGTAACGGACGAGTTCCGACGCGTTGGTTTTGTGTGGTGGTCGACGTGTCGTGGGGGACTGCGGAATTTGTCTCCTGGTCGACCGGACGCGGTGCGCTTCACCGTCTCGCGGCGCCTCATCCCGGCTCTTGTGGGATTTTGGGCGGGTCGTTCCCCTCGGGAACCTAGTGTTGTTCGTCGCCGAGTCGCGGCCGCTCCTGTTGCCTGTGCTTCCAAGTGCTCTCCCCCGTTCTGCGACCCCCCCCCTCCCGACCCCACCACTTGCTCGGCGCTCAGTGTCAAACGAGTCGGCGACCATGTCTCCCCGCACCCGCGCGGCTCGGGCGGAGAGCGGTGGTCCCACTACCCCGTTCGCTCGGCAGCGGCGTCAAGCATCCGGCGACAGCAGCGCCCACACGCCCCCGCTGAGGCCGCTGTTGCCTCCTGGTGGCATCTCCCTCCCCGCGTCGGTCGGTGGTTACGGGGCGTCGCAGTCTGCAGTGGTTGTGCCGGCCCCGCCCCCGTCATTGTCCTTCCTTGCTGACCGGCCGGCGTCGGCGGCGGGCGCGTCGATCGACCAGGCAACTGGCGCGGTGGAGGCGGGGGATGGCCGCGAAGATGACCTCGTTGTGGCTCCCGTCAGGGGCGACGACGAGGACGGCCACGACAGTGGGAACACCAGCAGCAGCAGCAGTGGCAGCAGTGGCAGCAGCAGTTCCGGCACGGGCTCTGGTTACGTCGGCCGCAAGCGGCGCGCTGGCGGTCGACTTGAGCCGTCCCGTCGCCCCCAATCACCGGGCGCGGACAACAACTCCCGGGGCGGGTTGATGGACGCGGAGGGCTCGCAGGACAACCTCCAGGAGGTGTTCGGCACTCCGCCCGCGCGACGGGTGGGTTCCGCCGAGGGCTCCCCCGATCATAATGACGCAACCGCGGCCTCGGCTTTGGCCGGCGTGGTTGACGTAGATGCCGAAGACGACGGAATGGTGGCCGATGACGTGGCGGGTGGCGTGTCGACGCCAGCGCCAGTGGTGTCATCAGACGACGACGATGCGGAGGTTCCCGTCCGGACGCTTCCCGCCCGCTCAGCAACTGTGGGTGTTCGCAATGGTGCGGCGCTGCGGCTGCCGGATGTTCCCCTCGTGTCGAAGATGGGAGTAAGGCGAGTGGCGGACGAGCACGAGACGACGAGGCGGTTGCTAGACTTGCAAATGACCGGGGAGCAGCCTTCCACCGGAGTCGATTCGTCGTCGCCTTCTGGTGCCGGCAGCTCCAAGCGCCTGCGCCCGTGGTGCAACCATGACCGGTACGTTGGGGAAAACATACTCCTTGTCTCTCTGGGTTGGCGGGGACGTTGGTTGGGTGGCAACCTGGCAGGTTGCGCACTGGGTCTAGTGATTGTTCTCGATGTTGTCAGGTTGGCGCTGTGGAGCACAGCGGGCTGCATGTGTTGAGTTTACTGACGTCTCTCGTTTCCTTCTGGCTGCTTGTTTCTTTCTGCATCACTTCTGCTTGTTTCCCATTTTCTGCTGTTTGTGCAGTGCCGTGATGTGCGACGGCCCCAACGCGTGCCCCGCTGCGCAACTTAGCGAACCGTGCGCATTGGATGACATGGTCATGTCCATCCCGCCTTCCAGTGCTGACTCCGTCCCTGCAATGGTCCGTGACATCAGGAAGATGCTGGACTATGTGGCGTCCAAGCCGTCGCTTGCCCGCGGCTCTTCCTCCTTCATGCGAGACTACCTCCGGACGATGCTGACGTCACAGATGTCAGCGGTGGACCAGGAGCGGGCCCTGCTCGAGGGGCACCTGATGGTTGGCGTGACGCCTTGCCCGAGCGAGGTCACCGATGACCCCTCGGATGCAACGCGGGCGGCGAAGTCGCGGCCCGGCGGCCGGCGATTGCTACGTGAAAACCATTTCGCGTGGCTGCCCGAAGAGATCACCAAGCACGTCTTCTCCTTTCTGCCGGGTCAGGAGCTGGCCAATGTGCGCCTCGTCAGCCGCGAGTGGAGGACGATGGCCGAAGACGAGCAGCTGTGGAAGGCGTTGACGCTGGCCCGGTGGCGCTCGTTGGACAAGGACGCAGCCGCGTGGCCGTTGATCAGCGACGTCCCCTTCACCGACCCTCACAAGTGGCGCAAGGTGTACCCGCATGTGGCGCGCGGTGCCCAGTGGCAGTGCCGTCTTCAAAAGACGGGCCGGTTCATCTGCAACTTGGTGGCCCACCACATTGGTGGCAACCAGCTGGCAGAGGGCGGCCTGCCCTACACCCTCATCGTCGAGCGCCGCTTCAATCTGCAGCACCTGGACAAGTTCGTTGTGCCTGAGGCATCGCTGCTCTACTTTGAGCCCCAGAATCCAGAGGACGCCCCTGGGTTCCAGGACTTCATCAAGTACCTGCTGAATCGGTCCCGGGCTGGGCTGGCGTTGGACGAGCTTCGTCGTTTCATCTTCGTGCCGCCGTGCCAGTTTGCGCGGGATCGCAACTACAATGGGGAGAGCCTGCTGGGCGTCGTGCAGGACGCCTTCCCACCCATCAACCCGTGAGGTGGATACCGCAGTTTGGCCTGGTCCAGCAGCGGAGCGTACGCATTGGCGCCTGTACCGGTGGCTTGCAGATAGTGTGTACCCTAGCAATCGCGCGGCATGCCGTGCTCGTGCTTGCTGGTCCTTTTTGAGCGGGGCAGTCTGCGGCCGTCCCGGCAGGGTTGTTTCACTCTGCGTGTGGGCTCTTTATGACCTCACACTGGGCAGGCCGACTGTACTGGGGCCTCTGAGCTGTGTGACGCGTGCTTGTACGCCGAGCTCGTATGCACGTAGCGTCAGTACAGCCTTTCGCCTCCCCGTTGACCTGCGGCCACTTGGGGCGGGGGGCTTTGGAGGAAGCCTCCGCGAGAGATTTCATCGTGTACTGTGCCTTCAGTAAGCTGTGGGAACTGTGGTGGCTTCGCTGCTGCTGGGCGGCCATACGGGTCTGCATAGTGTGGGTTTGGAGGGAGCGAGGGTGGCAAAGAGAATTCCCCATCTTTCGTGCTTCGTCTGCGCTGCTCCATTGATGTTGCTCGTTGCTCTGGTGTATGCTGAAACCGCGCAATGTGCACATGTCATGTGTGGGCGGATACGTCTATCGCGCCGTCGCTGCAGCCGCTATCTGACATAGGCAACGACCCCGGTCTGTCTCCAGGCAGTGAAGCGGGCAGCGGCGATGTCACCGCATTTTCCGATCGGGCGCAGCGGTCTCTCGGCGAACCGTGCGTGGTGTGCGGCAGTCGAGCGACGTCTGCGGCAGGCACCGTTCAGATCTCGGGCGGTCGTCGATGTGCACCGCCGATGCTGTCCGTATCGCCGCGGCCACGCTGTGGCGCACCACTGCCCCCCCCGTCGGTCAGCAGCGACACAGCGACAGCAGCTGCAGCGCACTGGGTGTCCCCGTCTTTGCAATTGCGACGGCGTTGTCGGCTTTGGCGGGGAGGCCCGCCATCGCCACGGGTGGCAGAGGTCGGTTGATCAGTGTTAGTAGCACAGGGTCCCGGCACACACGCGGTCGAGAGCGCCCGCCTTGGGGCTCTTGACTGAATCGCGGCCCGACTCGGTGATGTGCTTCACGTCGAGCGGCTGCCGAGAACCGCTACCTACCGCACGACATATTCACAGCAAACGCACTTCGGGCCGAGATGCGGGCACCGCGGACGACCGCAAGGCCACGTGCGCGCTGGCCCGCGCACGTGGCCTCTGGCAATAAAAAAGAGAGCACGGCGTTCGAGTGCCACCAAAAAAAAAAGTTGCTTAGTCACCCACCCCCCTGCAATCCTACCACCCCGCTCCCTCGCGCCCCGACTCGACCCGCACATTCTCCAGGATGTGCTTAAACGCTCTCGGCGGTCGGCGCCCCCAGCGCCCTCGCCCGCTCCAGGCGCCACGCCCGACCCGCCCTCCTGCTCCCCCTGCCACCTCGCTCGCGTCGACCAACCCGATGGACAGGACGCGGAGTTCCGAGGCGGACGTGATGGTGGAAAAGGGTTCTGGCGGCGGGACTGCCGGGGTGGTGCCCGCCATACTCCACGGCGTCGCCCAGCTGTTGCCACCGCCGCCGCCCACGTCCGACGCCGCCCGCCGGCTGACGGCGGCGGTCAGGCCGAGCCAAGACGCGCGCCGCTCCGGGCCGCCTGTGGTCGACCGCTGGGAGGAGGGCATGGCCGACACCGAGCGGCGGAGGCGGGTGCCGAGACCGAGGCCCGAGGAGGAGTGTGGAATCGCCGACGGCTCGTCCCCGGCAGCAGCCCCTCGGCTTCCAGGGCGGGGGAGCCGCGCCAGAGGTGCCGACACGGACGGGTGAGCGGTAAACCAGGACCGACTGCGACTGTCGCCAGCTGTCCCGGTGGTACCGTCGCGGTTACCGCCGCTGTGGCGGCTGCCCCCCGGCCGGGGGAACCGCGACAGCGGCGCCGACACAGACGGGTGAGCGGTGAACCAGGAGCGGCTGCCACCGCCGGCGCTGTGGGTAGGCGCTCCGCCCCGGTCGTCATAGCTGCTGCTGCTGCTACTATTGTCTTGCCTGCTATTGGTGCTGTCTTGGCTGCTGCTGCTGCTGCTGTGGGTGCTGCAGGACGCGATGGCGGCAGCATTCCCGCTTGGCGGCGCCCCGTCGGCGGCGACGCCGCCAACATCCCCCTTGTCGGCAGCTGGCAGCGTCGGGGCAGAGGGCGACGACGGCAGGGGCGGCGACGACGGCGAGCGCCGAAGAACCGGGTGCGCAACACCACGCCGCAGCGGTCGGCCCACCAGCTGGGTGGGACCAACCGCCGACCCCCTCGCTCCCACCGACGGCAGCGCGCCAGCCGGCGGGGTAGCGCCACCTTCAGAGCGAGCCTCGGCGTCTACCGCCGCCGACCCCGCCGACCCCGCCCGCCACGAATGCCACGCCGTCGATGGCGCTGTCCACCCAGATGTCCACGTTGCCGACGCGCCACCGCTGGTCGTGCGTGCCCGCCGGTCGGGTGCGCGGGCAGATAGGGAGCGGGGCATCCGCCGGCAGCGGCGCGGTGGGATCGGCGGCGCGGACGAGGCAGCCTCGACGGCGGGCACCACCGCCGCGGCCGCCGCATCGGCGACGGCGCCTACGCCGGCGTAGCCAGAAGCAGAGTCACTGCTGGCGTCCGCCAAACAGGTGACAGCAGGAGCGGCAACGGACGGGCCGTTCGTCGCTGCCGCCTCGGCGACAACCACCGGCGCTATGACACCAGGTGAGGAGACTAAGTGGTCGTCCACCACCCTCCCCTGGTCGGGGGTTACTGGCGAAATCGCAGCGTCGGCCGCTGCCGCCGCCGCGGTCTCCGCTGCCGGGCGGCCGCCTACAAACCAAGGCAGCAGAGAGCGAAATGAGCGCGGGAAGAGCGTCGACCGTGTTGGGGGGGAACGCCCTCCCACTACCCCGGCCCATAGCCTCCCCGATGCAGGTGGCGGCGGCTCGCCGCGGCCTTCTGCGGGAGCCGCTGCCGCCGCCTCGGCTCGCGCTCTTTCGTTGCCGCTGCTGACGAGATCGCCGAGGAGCATGGCGGACTTGATGCCCTTGGTCGCCCTGAGATGGCCACCGTCGTTGACCGCTGCGCCGCCCCGCGCTTCTCCATCCATTGGAGCAATGACGCCGTCGGCGGTCGAGGACGAGCAGACGGTTGCCGCCGACACCTCAGACCCCACCGACAGCGTAGAGGAGGGGGTCGTTAACCATGCGGCGGCGCCAGCAGCTCCCCTATCGCTGGCGCCGACGTCCGCACCCCCACAGCGTACACCGCCGATGGCCATTGTGTCCGCCCGGGTGGAGGGTGAAAGCGGCGCAACAGCCACTCTGCCCCCAGCGTCCTCGGCACCCTCGGCCTGAACGGCCATGGCGGCAAACCCGGGCAGCGCGGCAGACACCACCCGCATGAACACGGCGCCACCCTGCCCTGCGACAGAGCCGCGTGCCGCTCGACAGCTGGTGGTTGGAGCAAGAGCCGCTGCGGACCCGCCCCCCCTGACGAAAGCAGAGGCGGACCCGCGGCCGCCTCGGCTGTGCCTGCACGCGACCCGAACGTCACCCCCCTCTCCCCCTCCGTCGCCCTCACACCCTTTCGCTCTCCACCCCCGTCCCGCGCAGCCGTCACGTTGACTGCGAGGCAGGACGGCGTCGTCACTGCCGTGGCGGCGTGGCGACGGGCGATGGCCCTCCCGTCCCCTCCACCCCCGCACGCGCGACCGCTGCCACGCCACGGGTCGGGACGGGCGAGACCCCGCTCGACCACGACACCGGCCACGACACCAACGGCACGACCGTGCCGTGGCTGGCACCGACCTGTGCGGTGTGGCTGGCCATGCGGCGGGCGGCGCGACTCAAGCGCGGGCGGCGGGGGGGCCCCCGCCCTGGTGGGACCGTCTGGGAGGGGGGAGGAGCGCTGTCGCGGAGGCGTGCAACGCTGCGGCACGCTGCGCCCTGCCGCCGTCTCGTCACCTCAACCCACACGTCTCTGCAAAACCAACGTCCAGACCACCGCTCCCCCCCCCCCCCCCCCCCCCCCCCCCCCCCCCCGGCCGGCCCCCCCCCCCCC
>Ga0114957_1005030_pt1 | contig 11112 bp, 14 predicted proteins | sample BantaG_FD_87175 | JGI IMG/M metagenome (GOLD analysis project Ga0114957, IMG submission 87175) | Marine algal microbial communities from Bantry Bay, Ireland - BantryBay_4 metaG | ecosystem: Host-associated > Algae > Red algae > Unclassified | place: Bantry Bay, Ireland | collected 2014-11-21 | reverse complement strand
TCTGAGATCCGCAACAGTGGTCCTTTGCCGTTTGATTGGTCCCTTACCCGCCCTCAGCCGTTGCTGTCAGCTTCGCGGACGATTTTTGTAATGGCTTGTGATCCGGGACTGAGCTGCTCTGTCGGCCAACCCCTCCCACGGGCGTGCCGAGCGCTACGTAACGTGACGCCCGGAGGGTGGTCTACTGTTTCAGTAATACGGACAGTCCAGAATTGTCCGAATGGGAAACGGACAGCCGTGAGGCCATAAAGACATTCTGGACAGTCTTTTTTTGTCCGTAATGTCCGATATAACAGCCCTACCATTTTGCCACTGTTGAAAGCGCTCACCCGGGCTGCAGCAGGGAGCCGAAATTTTGGCAAACGAGTCGTTTGAAACGACGCATCGGCCGCGAGGGGAGTGAGTTTGGGTCTTGGATTATGGGCCCGCCACAAAGACGGGAATAAGTATGGTGTAAAAGTCTTGGTTTTCGCTCTCCGTCCCTCAGCAGGGCCGCATGTTGGTCTGACTCGGCCGTTGGGCGGCACGGTTGGCAACCTTTGGAGCAGAGATCCTGTCTTGAAGAGGGTTGGCTGGCGATAATCTTGACCCTCACCATTTGCCATCAATATTTACTGCGGGCTGTCAGCCGTTTGGTTGAGGTTGCCGACTGTCGCTGCCGCGTCGGCGAGCACATTAACGATGCACTCATATCGTTGCTTCCATAGCCGTTACACTTGCTATGGCTGCGCGTCTCGAGTGAACCTGGCAGCCGTGCCTCGTCCCGGTCCTGTCGCCCCCCCACGGTGTCGTGCGTATCGTCGAAACAACGACCACCCTGTCCAAGGTCGGTTTCTAGACATTTCTTGCACAGCGTCCGGCAGTGTGTCCAGGACAATCCCGTTATAGACAAGTTCGGCGTGCGAGGCCCTTGATCTCGAGGGCTTCGTGATTCAAACGCCTCGTGTTCGTGCTTCTACTAACGAAACGGAACATAAGGACCACGCCCGACATCACCCATTCCAATGAACTGGAGGCGCATTTATTCCTGGCAGCCGCTGCCCGGCTGTGCCGCCCGATACCTGCCCGGCCGTGCCGCCCGATACCTGTACGGCTATCACGCGGGCCGATTTCCCATTCTGTCGGGGCCGTCGCAGGGGCGCGCTCCTCAGCGGTGGGCTGCATACGGCATGTGCACTGCGCTGTTTACAAGGTGTGCTGGCCGTTGCACGCGACCACAGGTCGCCAAGTGCCCATCGCGGGGCACAGGAAGCTCGCGGACACCAAACCGAAGAGATCTCCGTCCTACACACGCCGGCGGCAGCAGACCCACACTCACGAGCCTCGAGAAAAAGAAAAACAAAAAGAAACAAGACAACGGAAACGTCGCGCCGCCACGCACCCCCACAGGCCAGTCCACGTACAAGGTCACACAAGTCGTCAGGTCAAGGTCGCGGGCGCCCGGCACCGAACACTAGTCGATATCCTCCATTATGGCGCGCTGAGCCGCCCGCCTGGCGGAGACAGCGACCGCCTCTGACGGTGTGCGCAGGCGGTGGTAAGGCGCCTCCTCCCCCCCGGCGTCGCTCGTAGTGTAACCATCGTCAGAATCACCAGCGGCTTCATCGACGAACGACGGAGGAAGAAGGTCTGTGTCCTTCCCATTCGTTAGTCCGTGGTAGCCGCTGTCAACGTCGCTCCCGCTCGGGGGTGAGGGAGAAGTGCCACGCGGCGCCGACTGCCGGCCACCCGCCCCCTCCACGCCCGACCTGCGAGCCGTCTCCGCGACGTCTGCCACACCGGCTGTGCCAGACCCGCCCGCCGGCCCCCGACCCACGATCCGGCCGCACAGCACCTGTTGACGTCTCCCCGCCCGCCTAACCGGGCCCGTCCACCGTTTTAATCGCAGCCCCCGCACCGACAACGTCCAACCCCGAGCCACGCGTTGCCGCCAACTTCGAACCACCGGCCCGTGAAGGGGCACGCGCGGCCGCCGCCGCCTCTGCCGCGGCCGTGCCCGCCAAAGTACCATCCGTGGGCGTCTGTGGCCGCTGCACCGACGGACGCGTTGCGCTTGCACGGGACGAATCCATGGCGTCGATGAACCTCAAGCCATTGACAGCCGCCGACCCCCACGGCACAAATATCTCAGCGGTTGTAACGAGCTCCGACACTCATTCGGTCCGGTGGCCCTCGTTGAGGATGGCCACCGCCTCTGCGTCCGGGAGGTCCGCCACCGCGTTGCCGAGGACGCCCACGGCTCCGCCGTTGTCTTCGTCGTCCCCTGCCTCGTCTTCCGACTCCTGGGCGGCGGCTCGGTTGACGAGGTGGGCCCGCACCTATGTGGCGACCATTGCAATGAACGCGTTGCGAAGATCGACAGTTCGCGGGCCACCTGCGGTCGGCCCGGGCTCTTTGAAGCGGTGCAGTGCACCAAATTTGCTGAGAATGACGGCGACAGCGCGAACCAGACCCGCCACGCAGTCACTATCCTTCAGGAACAAGTTGTCCTGGAGAAAGCGCGTTGCCACTCTCGGCTTGAAGGAGACTTCCAGCTTCTCGGAAGTGCCCCGCGTGCGGCGCAGCGTGCCCAACCCGCCGTTCTCGTTGACATGGGTCGCAAAAACTGACACCGCCTTCGTCCTAGTGGACTGGTAGAAGTGGTAGGCCGTCCGGTGTAAGTACCGATACGCCGCCGTCATCTTAGGGGAAGGCCTCTTGCCGGCGGCCGTCTCGGCCGCCGCCTTCGCAGCCGCCTTCTTGGATACTCGGGTTGGCAGGCGCCAGCTCTTCGTGAGCATGCGAACCGCGTCTTTGGCGCTGACAGTGAAGCGCGCCATGACGTAGTCGCGCAGGTAAACGTTGACCTCTGTCATGGACACCCACACGTCGGCAGCGCTCGAGGCGTTGAGGAAGTTGTTCTGCAGCCACGTCTCCAGTACCGGCTTGAGGACGAGCACCCAGTCTGTATCCTGGTTCTCCATTTCAGCTTGCGTCTGCGGCGATGGGAGCGCGTTGGCACTGGAGGCGGGCAACACGGCTGAAGGAACATTCAACTGGGCTGCCGCCGCCGCGCGCGCGTGGCGCGTCGCCGCCTCGTTGAACACGACGTTTGCCAGCTGCGTGTCAATCTTGGTAAGCAGTCGTCAGTTGTGGATGAAGGAGACGGCGAGCTGGTCTGCAATCGACGCAATGTCGTTTGTCTTCTTCACGAGCGTTCGGATGATGTTGTTTGAGACGGCCAGCTCCTTGCGGAGCATCGTCGACTCCCGGCGGAGGCCGGCCACTGAATGCCAATGCAAGCGGACTAACTCCGAAATCTCCACGCGAAGCGTAGCCGAGTCGGTGGGAGGCGCGCGCACAGCTGCTGCTGCGGGATGGGCTGCCGTGCGATCCGCCGTCGGCAACCGCGAGGGAGGGATAGTCACGGGTGCCACACCGGACGGTGGCGTACCCACAGCAGGTGGCAACTACCTCCGCTGACGAGTGGGCAACGGGCTCGGGGATGCGCGGATTGGAGTAAGACGGCCGCGCCGTCCTCCGGCAGCCCTGCTTGACAACTCGCCCGGTGGGGGTCGGGACGCACCAGGGCGGCGCCAAGCCTGCGGTAGAGTCTCATCATCCGAGCTTCCGCCTCGATGTCCCAGAGGGGAGCCGCCTCGCTGGGCTTGGGAGGGGGGAAGGTACGCAGGCGTATGAGACGCAACGTAGCCGCCACCTCGCGCGGCGGCGGCACATGGATAGGTCGCGACGTTGCCCTCGACACCAAAAAGACCCGAGCCGGACGAGCCAGCCGACGCACGCGCGTGCGTATTGGCAACCGGTGGGATCGAAAACGGTGTCGGTGAGGCAGTGGAAGCCCTTGGCAACTGCTGATGGAGAGCGTTGACACCGACGGTGGCCGCCGGTTGCGCAGCAGCATGGTAGCGAGGCGGCGTCTCGTGGGCGCGTCGCGTCCACGCGGTGCCGCCTTGGAGAAACGGGCGCTCACTCGGGCGCGTCGTGCTCACCGGCGGCGACGTCACGTGGCTGCCGGAGAGGAAGACGTGCCCGTCGGCAGGCTGGTATTGACGGCGGGGCGACAAAGGAAAGTGTGCGTCCGCAGGGGGGCCCAAGAAACGGCGAGGACTTGGCGGCGGCGGGGGGGGTACGATGGCAACAGGTAGACGGTTGAAGAAGAATTCCATGGCGCCGAGGCGGCCGCCGTGCCGAGGGGATTGGGGCGAATGGACCACAGCCAGGCCAAAGAGGAAAGGCAGCGCGGACAGAAGGTCAACAGGCGTGGAGTATTGGCCAAAAGTCAGATGACATGCCGACGCGGGCGGCTGTATCGTATATATACTCGCCGGGGAGCGTGGAGCGCCCGACGCTGCATGTGCCCTCGGCCACACAGCTACACCCTCGACTGGGGCGTCGATTCTGCCTGCACTGGTGCCCAGTCGCCACTGCAGCACATGGCCGCGGACAGAGCGCCGCGGGCTGTGTCCCTCGCAGGCACTACACCGTGCCGTGTGCAAAACTCGGACCACCTAAGAGCCTCACAAATAGCACTACTCTGTACCTCACACAACACCTCGAAGATGAACAGGAGCGCGGTGGGGCACAGGTGCAGATCGCGACAGGGGGGGCGGGGCAAGTGGGAGGTGTCGCATGTTCGCGAGTCGCAGCAGGCAAAGTCGTCCGTCTCCACCGCTGCTTGAGCAGGGGCGGTGCTCACGGTGGAGAGGGTTATCGTCAGGCTGGTCGGCGCGCACAGTCGCAGATCTGGTCAGAGACGCCTGTCGCGCGACAGTTGGGAATCTGGCGCATATCACTGCAGACGATTGATCCTGTCCTTTTGCTTGTGTAGGGTTCTCCAGCGTCGTCTAGGGGTGCCACCAGCCCAAACCCGGCACTCTCATTGGTCTGATCTATCTGGGGTGGTACTCCTCGCATCGTCAGATTCATTCGCTCCACCGCAAGTACCGAAAATGGACGCCTTTGGACATTCTATTCCAGCATTGAACTGAGGATAGTTGCAAATCCGGGCCAGTGGTCAGTCAGGTTTCCATTCGGGCTGCCTCTGGGGCGTCGGAGGCCTTGTCCACGCATTGCTGTCCATCGGGAACTGTTTCCCAGAGGGTATGCCGTCCGTTGCCGTCCCCGGTGGCCATCGTCTGCCACCGTTTGGAATCGGTTGGTTTCGGGGGATGCTCCTGGCGTTGGGGTGTACGGCGATGTCCCAGAGGTTGCTGGAGGCGAATTTGGTGGCATCAAAGCGCGTTGGAGCCCACGCGCGAGGCGCTCGTGCAGCTCCCCCGTACGGTCGAGATCCCTCACGCATCGCCTGTGTGTTGGTGAGCTGCCTTGCACGGGGCTACGCCGGTGCTACTCCGGTGTGTAGGCTGGAACGCAGCGGCGCAGTGCCAGCCCATGTTCGGCTCGTGTCCATTCGCTGTGCGACCCGTGCCACTTGCAGCGGCAGCGGCTGTGTCAGTGGAGATGGCTTTGGTTCTGACAAGGGGCGGCCGACTGGCGGGGTGCTTGCGCAGGGGCCTGATGCCGCGGCCCGAGACCCGTGCCACGCCGCTGCCACGCTGCTGTTCATTGCTTCTGGGCGGCCACACGGCCCACACGCGGGCATTGGTAATGCGGTCAGCCTGCAGGACCGTAGCAATACCCGTTGCTCCCATGCCGTGGGCAGGCGCAGGGGTGCATGCAAACTTTGTGCGGGGCAACGTCGGCGGGTGTGATGGCGGACCCGTACCGCTTTCTGCGGAGTGGCGTGACCGAGCAGTTTTGCGTGTGTGCTGTTCGTCCTCGTCTCGTGCGCCTCACTGACGTGGAACGTGAAGCCGGCTGGTCACTGCGGTGAGGTCGCAGGCCAGAAGTGGTCGTTGCCGCGGGCGGATGGGCAGCTGCAAACTGCATTGGCGCGAGCGACGCTACGGGCCTTCCACACGTGCGCAGCGCACTCTGTCTGACGCCTGGTAGGCAGGTGTTACGGGCAGGATCTCTGGCGCATTGCCTACGTATGTGCGAAGCTGCCTCAACTGCGTGTGACTGCAAAGCCCGTGGCCCTCTTTTGGTACGTCTCTGCTCTTTTTCGGGTGCTTGTGGCGGTGGGGGTGCTCGCTACGGGTGGTCGGGCAACAATGCGTTATTGGTGGTGGGCGCTGCAGGTGGGATCGAGTTGCATGCCTCGCAGGGTAGCTCCTGACCAGAGCCCTGCTTCCCGAACTGCCTCTTTGTGCGCGCGCTTTGCTTCAAATACCCGGCGACCTGTGCCTTGACTGCGTTGACTGGCCTCACGTTTACCCGCACTACCACCGCCCCGTCAAACGCGCCTTCTGTGCACGCCGTATTCCATCTCCTGCAGCGCGCCTTCCGTCGCCCCGTCGTCCCCCCACGTGCTCAACGTCGTCACGGGCGTCATGGCGGCACTGTTGAGGTCGTCCCGCGCCCCCGTTTAGTGCCACTACTGCGACATGACATTCGCTTTGGCCGCCAACGTCGGGCGGCACGTGCAGAAATCCCATCCTATCGAGAGCCGGCTCGTCGGCTTGTCCTCGCCTGCGGCGCTTCTTGTCTTCGGAACCTTCGGCGTCAGCGATAGCGCTGCTCCCGACCTGCTTCCGCCCGCCCCCGCCCCCGTTGAGTTGGCGGTGCTCTCACTGCCGCCGCAGTTCTCCATCAATGAGCTGCTCGAGGAGGCGGCACACGAGGCGGCCGCCGAGCTTGCTGACGCGGACGATCTGAACCAGCTGTCGCGGCTGGTGGATGATACGGACAGCGACGTGGAATGAGGCGTTAGTACGGACGAGGACCAGGGCCGAAGAGGACATGCAGACGCTGGTGGACAAGGCTGACGGCTCGCACGAGGATGGCCGAGACGCTGACAACCCCGCCGACCTCAATATAGAAGGCAGCGAGGAGGTGTACGACAGCGACGGGAGCGGTAGCACCGTCACGGATTCTCTCGGCGGCGCAGTCGAGGCGGCCGAGTACGGCGCGTACGAGGAGATCGGTAACTTCCTCGACATCGGCATCAACGCGCTTGCGGTCGACGGGGGGGTGGCGCCCATGGTGGAGCACGTCTTTCTGAGCAGCACCGCTGCGCGCATTCGTGCGTACTACGAGGCCATGCCCGAGACTTTTTTGGCTGTGCCTGTGGTCACCCCCGTCTGGGCGAGCCGCCCGACGCGCTTCAACTCGCCTACCCTGCACGCCGCCCTTCGCTTTGCGCTGTCGGCCGCTGGCAGCGGCCTGACGGAGCGGGATCAGATGCTCTACAGCGAGACGCTCCGCCTTGGTGAGCACGAGGCGATGAGTGGAACTTCTTCTGTTGGTCCGCACTCTGCCACGTTCCCCACGCCGCGCAGCTTCATGTGTGCGGTCAGGCACGAAGCCAACCTTGTGCTGGCCGTCCGCCGCTGGCAGCGTGTACCGATCAATGTGGGTCGCAACACGTACATGTATTACTTCCGTGACATCTTACGCACCGGAATGGATGCCGTGGCCGCCGCAAGAGACGTCTCGTTTGGGGATCCGGCCAATATTTCCTTTGTGGACCTGAAGGGGGAGGAAGACGACGACGCGCGCGTGCGGCACGGTACGCTTGATGCGGACCTCTACCTTGGCGAAATGCGGGACGTGAGGCGCTTGCACGGACCTGACGCACGGGTGATGGGGGTACAACTGCACGCGGACGCGGCGCTTGTCTCGTGATCGGGTGCGTGCACCATGTTCCCGGTGCGAGCCAACTACGTCAAAATCCTTGACAGCGGTGGCGGATGGACGACAGTCGGCTATATTATGCATATCCCCAAAGCTGTCGAAAGGACGGCGGGGGCGCGCCTCGCCACGAGCGACGCCAGGAACGACTTGTTCCAGTGCTGCATCGCGGTGTCTACGAGATCGTTGGCCCGTTCCAGGGAGACTGGCATGCCGGCGGCTGTGGGCGGTCACGGCGACGTGCGGATTGTGCCGCGAGTTGTTGGTCTCGTTGTCGATCAGGTGGAGGAGCGCTGTTTTTACGCGCTTATGGGGAACCGGTGCAGGTTCTTTTGCACTCCCTTCATAGAGTACCAGCGTGTAAGCGGGGCAATGCACGGCATCCGTGCCGTCGACCGGGACGTCATTGCGACACTGGACGCGCAGCTGGCGGCTGCCCTTGTGAGAGTGGATGACCCCCGCCCGAGCCGCCGTCGTGCGCTTGTAGAGGTACACAGCGCACTCGCTTTTGTGCCCGCCCTCGACGCCATCCACGGCCTCGGAACCGGTGCGTCCAACCTCTACCGCGTGGTGTCTTTTGACCTGCTCCACGTTTGGACGCTTGGAATTCTCAGAATGCTCGCGCAGCGACTGCCAGACGTTCTGCTGAGCCTTTGCGAGGGCTGCAGTGGCGCGCGCTACGGATCCGTGGCCGCCACGCTGGACGCCATCAACCTCCGTGGCCTGGAGTTGGGTCGCAACTGTCATGCATCGCCGGTGCCACCCGGGTACGTCCGCAATGTCTCCTCCGCGAGCTGGCGGCGAGTGGGTGCGTGAGCAGGAGCGAGCTTGCTCCATACCGTCTGGGACAGCACATCGGTGCAGTGATGTGACGGGACCAACGCGGGACTTGCGCGTCTGAGTGTGTGCTGACTGTTGTCGTGTGCTTTTCCAACGCCTCCTTTTCGATACCGTTTGCTGCCCGTCAACAGCTGCTTTGTCCCCCCCAGCGAAATCCAGGCAATAATGACCGGGAGGAGTTGGCGACACTTCTCCGTTTTCTGGCCGTTCATGCTCGCCGGCGCCGTCGGTCCGCGCGACCCCGACGACGCCGGCAACGAACTGCTCAACGGCCTCCCGGTGGCCCCCACGGCGGCAGTGGCAGGGCTGCAAGCCTCCGCGTCCGCTGGCAACAACGACGGCGCGTCTGACTCGGCGTCTGATAGCGACTGGCAGTCTGACACGGGCATTGACGCCGCCGGCGGTGCCGCGGGTGTCAACGGGCCAGCGTTGGCTGGTTGCGGCACGCTCCCTGGCCCCGACGTCGTCGCAACGCCACGGTACCGGGATGTGTTCGGCAGCATGCCGGTACACGACTCCGTGTTCGACACGTTTTGTCGGGCGGCGCAGCTCGGCGGTGCGCTGTTTTACGACAACGTCGCGTACACAGCTGCCCTCACGGAGGCGGAGGTCCAGTCGATGGAGGCCGCCGCCAATGCGCTTGGCGTCGACAATATCCAGACCCTGTACGGTCTCGTTAACACCTCCAAGCTGCACCGGGTGGTGCAGCACCTGGGTGACGAGCTGCGTGCTCGCGGAAACCTGTGGGAGGGAGAAAATTCTGAGAATAAGCGGCTCCACTCGTCATACAAGCGCATGTTCCACAGGAGCAACAAGCGGGGGCCTAGCGTGACCCTGCAGATGATTCGTTGCGACGAGGCGCAGTCGGCGGTGCTGCAGGACGTCCGGGACGCCGACGAGGAGTCGGGAGGCACGGCGGGGGACAACCTTGACTTGGGTGGCGCCGACAACGGCGGTCGTGGTGGGGCTGGAGCCGGTAGCAGCACGGGAGACGCCCCTGCACAGACGTCGGACCTGCCCTTCACCGGTGGTGCCCGCCGAGTGCCCGTGAGCGCCCTCCGGCGGAGCCCGGCGTTGGCTCGGATTGAGGCCGCCCTTGGCGTGGAGAATGCCGCATGGGTGACGACGCACAAGACGGTGCGGATCGTCGCCCGCTTTGGGTGGGGCGCCCCGTCGGCCGTCCAGCACCTGCGGGCGATCCGTGACTTTGGTGGGAAGCCGTGGTACTCCTTCGCGCAATACGAGACTGAGAATGGGGGCATCGGGTGGGGGCGCCTGCGGTTGGTGCTGCGGTCTGTCGGTCCTCGGCGCCGCAGCTGCGTAGTGCTCCAACGCCTGCGGCGGGCAACCCCGCGCCCCGGCTGCGTTCTTTCCCGACACAACTGCGTGCGGCTTCGCTGGGACCTTGACGATGAAGTCGACGAGCACCCATCGTTGGAGATTGTTGACGCGCGGCGCCTCCTCCGCGCGGAGGACGTCCAAGTCGAATATGAGGACCTGGCGGACCGCCTAGGGCTGCGTGCCACGCCGTCCAGCATGCCCGACACGGTGACAGAGCGGCGCGCATGCCGCTTTTTTACGAACCCGTTCTTCCCATGGACGACGCGTCCGATGCGGCCGGGTCTTTAGGGGACAACGTTTGCTGGCATTGGGACGCGGCATGTAGGAACGTAGATGACACGTGAACGCACTTGAACAATAATACACACGATCCCCGTTATGCTACTCGTGCAAAACTCTCGTTCGTTCCACCCATGCCGATGAACACTGCGGATGATGGCGGGAGAATGCGCACACGCCTCGTCGTAGGCGCTGGTACCGACAGGGGTACGACATCAACGTCGCCCCCAGGGTATCCAAACTCGGTCCTTTGCCCGTTGCCAGTTGTCGATTGTGGTGCGTTTACTTCGTCGTGGTGTGCTCACCCTTCGTCCGTTGCATCACTTGCCCGCGACGGTTGTGGTGTGGACCAGTGAACACCAACGGAATTGAGCGCACCCTCGTAATGGCAGGGCCTGCCAGTCGGCCTGAGTACAGAGAATCCGACGGATCCGGCAGTGGCCCATCGGAGACTCAGAATTAGAGTGCCTAGCTGCATCTAAGAATGATTGTCAAAGTCTCATTGGTCAAAGTTATGCAGACATTAAGATTCCCACTCGCGAGCGCTCCATTGCTGACGGCATGCGCGACAGAGCCTGGCATGCAGCCCCTGTCCGGCATGGAGTTTCGGACCGCCTACCGAAACGGTCTGGGAGCGAGTGCCGTACATGTCCGAAAGCGGAAGACCCAGAACAGACAATCTGTTCGTCACCGTGGACAGGAGGTCGGTTCTCCGACGATGCTTTGTGGCAACCACCACCAAGTAAGCCGAGTATGCATGGCGCTGGCCGAGTGGTACTCGGACTGACTTCGCACCCACGCCACGGCGCTCGGCATGACACGGTGCGGCATGCATACCGTACATGCTAAAACCAGTTCCCGTTCGAGTCTGTTTCTGCCAATGAATCGCCGTTCGAGTCTCCGCTCCGGGCGAGGCCTGCGTCCCCGAAATCGGCGTTTCCTGTGTCTGGGGGCACATCC
>Ga0114957_1005029_pt1 | contig 11112 bp, 6 predicted proteins | sample BantaG_FD_87175 | JGI IMG/M metagenome (GOLD analysis project Ga0114957, IMG submission 87175) | Marine algal microbial communities from Bantry Bay, Ireland - BantryBay_4 metaG | ecosystem: Host-associated > Algae > Red algae > Unclassified | place: Bantry Bay, Ireland | collected 2014-11-21 | reverse complement strand
GCGGCCCGGGCCGCAGCTCGGCTGTCGCTACCCCCCATAACTTGGCGGCAGTGGCGGCGGCGCGCGCGCGCGCGCACTCGCCGTTGTGTACGCCACCGGATCGCGTTGCCAAGCGCCAACCACCACAGCACGCTGTACGGTTGGCCGTCTGGTTGGTCGGCAGCCGCAGTTGTGGGCCTCTTCCATCGAGATGGTGGAGGGGGGTGTGGGGCGTGGGGGTTGGCCAACAAGGCCGGCTCTGCTGGTGGGCTGTCAATGGATGAGGCGCGGTGCACTCAAGCGTCAGCCGCTCGAGATCCACACCATCCTGCCCGATACGTGCAACTACAATCCCGAGGCAGAGTTGCCACACATTGCCCGTGAACCAAGATATTGAGTCAGTAGCTCACTGAATATGGCCGGTCTACGACTCGTGGCAGACACCGACAGCCGTTCCCAGGGAGTAGGCTTGTACTTCACGCCCTTCACGTGATTGGGAAGTCACGTTTTACGTGATCGCAAGCACGTTTTTGATGTGATCACTCATCACGCCCAAGCAGAAAAGGGCGTGAACTGGGGCGTGATCTCATAGAATAAATACGCCGCCGACGAACTTAATATGCAATCCAATGCACTGGACAGTGGGCGGGGGCGCACTGCTGCGGCCCAAGACGATCAGCCCACCGGCCCTCGCACGCCGCCCCAAGCGCCACGGGGTTGGCCCCCTCCTAGACGGGTGCCCCTCCCACATCGTCGGAACATGCACCACCAGTCCGAGAGGCCTAACGGAATCTTCGGACTACGTCCGCCGCTTTTGGACAGGCCCCGGACAGTCTCTCGGACTGGTCCGTGAGGCGGTCCGAAACCCAGTTTCGGACAGGGACCACGTGCAAGGCGTTGTCGAGCATAACGGCACCAACAGGGCGGTCGCGAGTGCAGTCCTGCGAGACCTCTTAATATGGGCCAATGAGACGTCCAGGATCTTGCTTATACGCTATTTACGTTGTAAGTGTTGTTCGCCAGTGGGCCACTTCCTGATCGGTCGCATTTTCTCCGCACTGGTCGCTGAAGGCAATACGCGCAAACGCTCATTCCGCTGCAGTTGACTAGGTCAGTTGCAGCCGTTTCCCGCAAAGGGTTTCTGCGAACAAGACCGATGTCACCACGACGAAGTAAACGGACGACACTCGGCTCCTAGCAACGGCCCTGCTGACGTGTTCTAAGGACCGTGGGTGGTTGATGTCGATTGCGGTACTGCTTTTGGGTGGACAATGTGGCATGCGGATGCGCGGCGGGGCTGGGTAGCGGCAAAAGGCGCTGCGGCGGAGCGCCACGACACGCCGCGGCGCTTGCCTGTACCGCCGCCACTGCCACTGGCGCCGACTGACTTTTCTGGACGTGCGGACGACGTTTGGACAAAAAGAGTGTAATAGACCACAAGGGCGCTCTCTCACGCCACGGCACCCCCGTACCCGCGCAAGCTCGTGTCCGAACAGCAGCAGAAAAAGAGAAACCCTCAAAGACCCGGCCGTAGCGCGCGCGTGGTCCACGGGAAGAACGGGTTCGTGAAGTAGCGCGTCATGCGCCGCTCTGCGGCCGTGTCCGGTTGCGACAACGGCGTCGCGTACAGGCCAAGGCGGTCGGACAGGTCCCGGTAGTCCGTCTGCACGTCCTCCGTCCGGAGGATTTGGGCAGCGTCGACCAACTCGAGCGCGGGATGGTCGTCCGCCTCGCTGTCAAATGCCCAACCCAGCCTCACGCAGTTGAAGCTCGTCAAAATGCAGCCGGCGCGCGGTGTCACAGGCCGCAGGCGCTGCAACACAACGCAGTTGCGGTTCCCTGCGCCGATGGACCGCAGAATGAGGCGGAGGCGCCCCCACCCGATGCCGCCCTCGCTCGTCTCGTACCTCACAAACGAAAAACAGGGCTTGCCGTAAAAGTCACGCGTGGCGCGAAGGTGCTGGACGGTTGACGCGGCGCCCCACTCGAAGCGGGCGACGATGCGGACGGTGTTGTGCGTCGTCACCCAGGTGCTGTCAGCCACCCCGAGGGCGTCAGCAATCCGCCCCAATGCGGGGGTGCGCCGCAGGGCGGCAACAGGCACGCGGTGGGCGCGGCCGGTGCAAGGTAGGTCATCAGTCCGAGTGGGCACGCCGTCCACGGCCACTCCCGCGCCAGCCACGCCGAATGCGCCGTCGCCGCCGCCGCCCGAGTTGAGGTCGTCGCCGCCTGCGGCCCCTCTGTCCTCCTCAGAGTCCTGCAGCACAGACGACTGTGCCTCGTCGCAGCGCATCATCTGCAACGTCACATTGGGCCCCCGCTTGTTGCTGCGTCGAAACATGCGCTTGCAAGAGGCGTGCAGCCTCTCATTCTCTGACGTATCGCCCTCCCATAGGTTGCCACGCCCGCGCAGCTCCGCCCCAAGGTGCTGTACCAGCCGATGTAGCTTGGTAGTGACCTTCATCTTGTACAGGGTCTGCACGCAGTCGACGCCAAGCGCGCTCGCGGCGTCCTCCATCGACTTGATGTGCAACTCGGTCATGGCGGTGGTGCTGGCGACGTTGTCGCCGAAGAGGGCGCCACCGAGCTGAGCCGCGCGGCAAAACGTGACCAGCACAGCGTCGTCAATTGACATAGCGCCAAAAACCTGCAGGTAGCTTTGCGAGTTGGCGACTTCGGGGCCGGGGAGCTCTTGGCCGGCCGCCAACGGCTCGTCGACATCCGCCGAGCGCGCTCCGTCGCCGCCCGCATCAGACTGCCCGTCTGATCCGTTAGCCGTGCCGGACGCGTCGTCGTCGCTGCCTGTGTCCTCGGTGGCGGGTGCCCACCGCGCACCCGCGGTGGGCGCCACTGGCAGGCCGTCGAGCAGCAACTCGTCGGGGTCATCGGCGTCACGGGGACCGACGACGCCGGCGAGCATGAACGGCCAGAACACCGAAAAGTTCCACCAGCTCCTCCCTGTCATCGTGGCCTGCGCGTCACTCATGGGAACAAAGCAGCTGAGACGGGGGGCCAAGCAGATGGGCAAGGAAAACAATAAGAGGACACAAACGTGGTCAGCCGACTGTCGCTAATACGACGGCCACACGCGGCTAGGCCCCTGCCTCGAAACACTTGCCAGCACAAGGCGCCCGCCAGTTACTTGTACTCCCTTATCAACCCTCCCGCCGCAGGTATTCGCCGAAAAAGTCGCGGACGTACCCGGGTGGCGCCGGCGAGGCCTGGCAGTTACGCCCCAATTGCATCCCACGGAGGTTGATAGCATCCATCGTGGCCGCCACAGAGCCGTAGCGCGCGCCGCCGCGACCTTGGCACAATGCCTGCAGGACCGCGGGCAGTCGTTGCGCGAGCATGCGTAGGACGCCGAGCTTCCAGACGTGCAGCACGTCAAACGAGGCGATGCGGTAGAGGTTGGCAGCGCCCGTGCTGAGGCCATGGATGGCGCCAAGCGGGGGGGCGAACGCGAGCGCGCTGTGCTCTTCACGCAGCGCGCGGCGGCGGCTCAGGCGCGGGTCGCTCGCGCTCACGAGTGCTGCCGCCAGCTGGCCATCGAGCGTCGCGATCGGGTCACGGTCGACCGCCCGGATGCCGTACAGGGCGTTGTTGACCCGCCTGTCCTCCATACAGGGGGAGCAGGAGAAGCGGCACTGGTTCCCCATCAGCGCATAAAAGCGCCGCTCCTCCACCTGGTCGACGACCAAGCCAACGACTCGTGGAAAGAGCCGCACAATGCCGTGCCCACCGACCGGCGCCGAGACCCCCGTCTCGCTCGCGCGGGCTAATGCCCGCGTCGACACCGCGATACAACGGTGGAAGAGGTCATTGCGTGCATCACTGACCGCAAGGCGCGCCGCCGCCGTCTTCTCAATCGCCTTCGGGATATGCTCGATGTACCCCACCGTGGTCCACCCGCCGCCGTTATCCAGCACATTGACGAAGTTGACACGCACTGGGAACATGTAGCACGCGCCCGACCACGAGACGAGCGCCTCGTCGGCATACAGCTGCACCCCCATCACGCGCGCGTCAGCGCCGTGCAAGCAACGCACGCTCTGCCATTCGCCCAGGTAGATGTCCGAGTCGAGCGTCCCGTGCCGCACCCGGGCGTCGTCCTCGTCGTCACCCATGTGCAGGCTGACAGCATCGAGGTTAGCCGGGTCCCCAAAAGAGACGGAAGTGGCCACCGCCAGCGCGTCCAGGCCGGCCTGGAGGATATCACGAAAGTAGTACGTGTACGTGCGCGTTCCTACCGTGATGGGCACCTGTTGCCAACGGCGGACCGCCAGTACGCGGTTCGTCTCGTGCCGTACCGCGTACAGGAAGCTGCGTGGCGAAGGGAACGCGGCAGAGAAGGGACACACAGCAGCGGTGCCACTGGTTGCCTCGCTCTCCACAAGGCGGAGCATCGTGGCGTAGAGCGTCTGGTCGCGCTCCGACAAGCCGCTGCCTCCGGCGGTCAGCGCAAAGCGGAGGGCGCCGCGCAACGCGGGAGACCCGAATCGCGTCGGACGGCTCGCCCAAGCTGCAGTGACAACGTGCACAGCCATCGACGCCTCGGGAAAGTCCTCGTAGTACGCCCGGATGCGCGCTGCCGTGCTGCTGAGGAAGACATGCTCCACCATCGTCGCCTCGGTGTCGCCCACCGACAGCCCGTTAACGTCGGCACCCAGCAAGTCGCCGACGTCGTCGTAAGCTCCGTACTCGGCGGCCTCGACGCCGGCGCTGTCCAATGCCGTCCCTGAGCTGCCGCTGCTCTCGCTGTTGTAGACGCCCTCAGCGTCTGTGTCCTGCAGCATCCCCGAAAGATGGTCAGGCGTGGCCGTCTTCTCCACGGCGTGTTCGCTGAGCACGTTTCCGACCCAGCCGAGCCCCTCGTCTGGGTCATCAAAAAGAGGCGGCGGCTGGTCCTCGGCGGCCACGCCGTCCGTGTCCGCGCCAATGCCCGCGCTGCCAACGCCGTCGCGATGGTCGCCTGAGTCCTCCATCAGAGGCGCCGGCTGGTCCAGCACGTCCTCCGCCTGCAACTGGGCTGCCGCCATGTGGGCAGCCTGCTCCAACCGATCGTTGAAGCAGAGCGGCGGCGGCATTGTGTGCACATGCAGTGCAATGGGGGCGGTGACGGGCTCCAGCAGGGCGGGAGGGGAGGTGTCGTCGACGCCAAACGTCCCGAAAACGAGGTGCGCCGCCGGCGAGGACAAGCCGATGAGCCGACTCCCGTTGGCATGCGAGGCCTGCACGTGGCGCCCGAGGTTGGCGGCGGTGGCATAGGTCAAGCCGCAAAAGTCGCACTTGACGGCCGGACGGGACGGGGCAGCCGGCGGCGTCATTCCGACGGTTGAAGATGTTGAGCTCTGAGGTGCTGACGGCGAGGACAGGGAGGGGGTACTGCAACATGCACGAGGGGATGTGTGCAGATGTCGCAAAAAAGGTGGTGACGGCAGTGCAGGTGGCGGCAGTTGTGCGAGTCGGTAGGCGACGAAAGGCAAACCAGCGCGTATTTGTACAAGGCGCGCGTCGATCAACCGACCCTCAGCCGCGGTGCACGGGTCAGAAGCTGTCGCGTGCGCACGGCTTCACGCCCAGTGCCGTGAACCGCACCACGCCGCGCACGATGTCAACGTCCGCCCACCCCACCGCACTCCCCCCCCCAATGCAAACGCTTCGGCCACAAACCTTCGACCACCAGCCTCGACGGTCCCCAGACGTGAGGAGTGCCCCTTGCGCGAGCGCAGTTTGCAGCTCACGTCAATAGGACAGCAAGACACGCTCCCCGCGTCTCGCTGCCGCAACTCTCTGGCGAAACTCGTTCGGTCGTCGTCATCGACGCGCGCAAGGGGTTGCAGCGCCGAGCGGGGTGCAATCGACTCACGGATGCCCCCCTCCTCGTTTTGGAGCATAATGGGGTCGCGCAACTCTTCGCTGTCCCCCCCCACATCCCGGTCACGCTCTAGCCGACACCCGTCAGACCAGCAGCACGGCGCCCGCCGCAGATGCGTCGCCAATTTGCAGCCTCGGCGTTACGGCGCCCAAACGGCCTAGCGGGTGCCTGCGTGACCGGGGACAGGCGGCGGGAGAGGCACGCCGTACCACAGCTCAAAGGCCAGGCTCCACAGTGGTCGATTGTAGCTGATAGCCACGAGCGACCAGCGACGTGCGCCGTACCCCAAGACAGACGCAAGCAGAAGGAACTTTGCTTCCACCTGAGCTCCTGCGACCGCGGACAGCAGGCTGCGAGAAAAACAGACCCGCTACTGGCTGGGATTTGCGACCAATTCACAATTCTACTCTTGGATCGGGATCGAAAGACGTCGTTTTCGATACTTGCGCCCAAAGAAACGTGCTCGATGATGCAAGGAGGACCCTGTCGATGACCGAGCACCAATGAAAGTGCCGGCCGGGAGTCAGTAGCACCCCTGTGTACCATTGATAAATGTAGTACTCACAATGGACGGGATCAAGAATCTTTCCTCACATGCAACACGCCTGCCACAGATTCCCTGGCCCCTTGCGCGACCGGCCAAGCCTGGCCGGTCTTCGTCTGCCCGTGCCGAGGCGCTCCCTCGCCGCCCTCTCCGTCCCGATCTCCACCCATCTACCGAGGCGCACGCTTTCGTCTTGCTCCAGTGCCAGACGCGCCCCCCCTCACCCCCCCCCATCCACATCCCCTACCTCCCCCTTCGCCGCCACCCCTGTTGCGCTGGCGCTTCCACGCACCAATGACTTTCCTGCATTTTGCGTACGGCAATGGGCGGTCTCTTTTGCGTGACAGGAGGATAAGCCGGCCCTTGCACGATCCGCGTTGAGGAGCCCGTGTAGGTCGGGCGCAGCAATGCTCCGCCTGTGCTGTGTGGGTGGGGCAGCCAGCAAACCGGCCACTGTGTAGGTCCGCGCAACGGCGCTGTGGATGGCCGGCTTGCACGGTCTTCGTCAGGCCATCGGCGTCGGTGTGGGGAGCTTTGGTCGCCTCGGCGGCTACATATACGGCCGCCGAGAACGTTGAGGCGAGACATCTGACGCTTGGCCAACCCACTTCTCGCTGTGACACCGTTCCCGCCTTGCTTCGCCCCGTGTCCCCGTGTCCCCCCTTCGTTGATCACCCCACACGTTTCCTCTCTGCGTATCCATCTGCTGGGTGCCATGAAGGCATTCTCCAGCCACGTCACGCTCGCGGTGGTTCCCCCGCCCCCTCACCCTTATGGTGGCCGCCGGCTGAATCGTCCCGAGTTGGGCACTCCCGCCCCCATTGTGCCTCCGCGCAGGAGCCAGCCTCCCCAAGGGTACAAGTTCCTGTCGGGAAGCCACGCGACCGCGCCGCCTGTCAGCACGGCGCATCCCAACTCCCGTCCGTTCCTCCAAGGGGCGCCCTCCCAGCCATCCGTCGCCGGACAGGCGCCGCCGCCCCGCCACGCCGCGGCAGCGGCGGGTGAAGTCATCGGACGGCGCGCGCGCCACTGGCTTCGAGACCGCCTCGGCCACCCCACGCGCCGGTGGGAACGTTTGGAACGGGGTACGTCCCCCCGTGTCCACCTGGCGCAGCCCTTCCACGGCGGGAGAACTCCTCGGCGTCTCCCACGATGACATCCGATGGCTCACGCAACGCTCCCCCGTCTTTCCTCGACCCCCGTCGGGGGAGGCGCCCACAATGCCCGTCGGCGGGCGCCGTGGCAGACCGGCTCCCAGCAGCACTTCCCCAAGCCCGCCGCCAACTCGGCAGCGACGGTCGTCTCCGTCCCCTTCGACAACCACGGCCGCTGGTGCTGCGACAACACGAGGCACCGCCGCGGCGACCGCGGCGGCAAGCATCCCCGCGCCGCCCTACGAGTCGGCGGCCGCGCAATCCGCCATTGCGGAGCTCTCCCTCGTCCACCGGGAGTCCATCGCCGGCCTCCGTCGGGACGCAACCGCCCTGCGCAAGGAGATTGTACTGACGAACAATAACATCCGCGAGCTGGTCAAAAAGACCAATGACATTGCCACAGTGGCGGACCAGCTAGCCGTCGCCTTCACCCACAACCGCCGTCTCCTGAACAGGATTGATGGCCAGTTGGCGAAAGCGGTGGCCGAGGGCGCGACGTCGCGCTGCGCCGCTGCTGCGGGGGCCGCGGTCGTCAACGTCACGTCAGCCCACCCGGCCGCGTCAAGTGCGGTAGTGCTGCCGCCGCCGCGCACGCAGGAGGAGATGGAGAGGCAGGATGCAGCGTGGGTGCACGTCCTCAAGCCAGTGCTCGGCGCATGGATGGAGGACAAGTTCGTCAACGCTACCTGTGCCGCGGACGTGTGGCTCTCCATGGCGCAGGTGAACGTCTTCGTGCGCGATTGGGTGATGGCTCGGTTTAAGGTCAACGCGACAGAAGCTGTTAAAATGCTCACGCGCGGGTGGCGCCTCCCCACGCGCCCCTCCAAGAAGGCGGCAGAGCGGACCGCGGTCGCTGCGGCAGCCGGCGCTCCCACGCCTAAGCCGAAGATGAAGGCGGCGTACCGGTACTTGCACTGGGTGGTGTACCACTTCTACGAGGCCATCGGGATTAAGGCCGTGTCGGTGTTTGCAACCTATGTGAACGACAACGGCGGCCGGGGCTCGCTCCGCCGCGCCCGCGGCACGTCCGCCAAGCTGGAGGTTTACTTCAAGCCGAAGGAGGCGGCGGGGCTGCTCGAGGGAAACCTTTTCCTCAAGGACAACAACTGCGTCGCGGGGTTCGTGCGCGCGCTGGCGGTCGTCTTCGGTGGCTACGGCGTCCTGCACCGATTTTCGGAGGCCGGCCCGACGGTCGGTGGCCCGCGCACTCTGGTCTGCCGCAGCGCCTACATTGCATTGGTGGCAACAAAGGTGCGGGCGTACCTGGCGAACCGAGCCTCGGCCAAGGACTCGGACGAAGATACCGAGGACGCTGACTCTCCCCATGGAAGGGGCGTCTTAGCCTCCGAGACGCGTCAACATCTCCCGGACGCCGAGTCGGCCGCGATCCTGAACTAGGGCCACCGCTCGGAGTGGAAGGACGAGCTCGTTACGGTCGTAGACAGTTTTAAGCCGTGGGGGACCAGGGCACTCAACGGCCTGCGCATCGCAGACGCCAGTGACCCGAGCCGCGGCGACGCGACAAGACCGCCATCGACACAGCAGCCGTTACCATCGGCCGGTGCCACGGCCGGCGCGGCCGCGACAGCGGCGGCGGCCGCGGCGGCCGCGGCGGCAGCGGCGGCGGCGGCCGCGGCGAGGGGCTCGGGGTCGTCAGCCGGCGGTGGGACGGGGGCGGGGGCGGGCAGGGCGACGGCGGCGGCGGGCGAGGCGCCGGCGGCGTTGGCCGCGGGCGGCCTCGAGTCGGTGCCGTCGGGCCGTCGTCGCGCGACGCCGGGTGGCAGCGACATTGACGACGCAGAGGAGGGGCGTGCCAACGTCGCGCGCACAAGGTACATGTCGTTGAGCGGATCGGCGGCCGGCCAGGGTGAGGGCGACTCCACCGACGGCTACACGACAACCAGCGGCGACGAGGAGGAACCACCTGCCCACCGTCAGCGCACCCCAACCGAGGCGGCCGCTGCTGCCGCGAATCGGGCTGCTCGCCGTGTGCTCATGTACGAAGTGGAGTAACGTTTGTCGATGGGTGGCAATAGCCGCAGTGTTATACGTGCGGTCGTTCCTCGAACTTGTATTTCTCTGACTCGTCTGCCCCTTGCGGTGTGCCACTTACGCCCTGGCGCACCCGGCGCTTCTTTCAATTGTGGTAGCCTCGTACTCCTCTTCTACTTCGGCTGCATGGGGTGCCGCACCCGGCCGTCGCATCGTTGAAGTGGGCGCGGAGCACTGCGTTTTTTCTCTTCGTTCTCTTTGGTGCATATGTATGACTCGTGAAGGGGCATTGGTACTCCGCCTTCAAGTGCATCGGACACTGCACGTAAGGGGCAACAAAGCGATTATGAAGCTTGCGCCCGCACAACGCCGAGCGCGCACGTGCTGCGGCGCATAGAAATGTAGAAAAGCGGCCGTACGGCTGCCGTAGGGGGGGTGGCCTGGACCAATGCGGTACCCAGAACAAATCCGTGCAAGCTCGATGGAATGGCTGCGGTCAGCCGTTGTCTTTACGGGCTGTTTTCTTAGCAAAAGTAGGCAGACGAGGCGTTTCGGGCATAGATACCACGAGAGCAAGGGCCACGCATGCCGAACATGTCCATTCCGGGATTCTGCCGGACACCCTTCCGGGCAGGTTACAAAAGAAGTCCGGAAACTGCTGTCGGACAGGCCGGTCCATCTTCCGACGATTGTCTGCGTCGGTGGCTGCGGCTGCGACGGCAGCTTCTGCTTCTGCAGTTGCCTCTGTTTTACAGCGACAGTGATGCCGAGACTGCCTGGCCGCCGTCCGTCATCGTAATTTACCCCCCCTCCCGTACATGGGGCGAAGCCACGCGTCTTCCCCTTCAACCTCTTTGACATAGAGTCGTACATGAAGGATGCCAAGGCAGCCTTCGGTCTGTGATTGATTGGTTCTATACAGTACAGCCCCAAAGCAGTTCACATTGATCGCCGCCAGTCCGAAAGGGGTGCTACATAATCAAGGAACAAGTAGATTTGTATACAATGGGTGCTACCTGTGTGTGTTAACGCCCCCAAAAGGGGCATGATTAGGGCATGATCGGGCGTGATCGGGCGTGACACGCCCACACGCCCCGGGTTTTGGGGCGTGAAATACAAGCCTGGCAGGGAGTAGGGTTGTGCAACACCGCCCCTTTTTGAAGGGCGTGCGGTCGTGACACGTTAAGACACGCCCTAAACACGCCCCTAAACACTAAACACGCCCAACACGCCCTAAAGTAACACCCATAAAAACTCCAAGTAGCACCTACCAATGCTCTGCCGAACCCGCTCCATACGATACACAATCTTACAACGTCGTGTCAAACACATCCTTGAGCAGCAAGTTGGTCTGAAGAGGACCGCGGCCGCTGCCTGCCGCGCTCGACGCCTCACCCACCGCAGCAGCGACACCCTCCGTACCGACGCTCCGCGCCACGTAAGCCTTGCAAGTGCTCACAAGATCAGACTCTCGGAGGCGAGGCGGCTGGCTGGCCCCGTTGACTTCCGACGCTTCGTCGTTCGCTGTCGCCTCTCCCCGCACGCGGCATGCCTGGGACACCCCG
>Ga0114957_1005027_pt1 | contig 11114 bp, 18 predicted proteins | sample BantaG_FD_87175 | JGI IMG/M metagenome (GOLD analysis project Ga0114957, IMG submission 87175) | Marine algal microbial communities from Bantry Bay, Ireland - BantryBay_4 metaG | ecosystem: Host-associated > Algae > Red algae > Unclassified | place: Bantry Bay, Ireland | collected 2014-11-21 | reverse complement strand
GGACCCCCCCACCCGGGCACTTGGCGGCCCCCCCACACCGGCACCCGGCGGATCTTTTACCCCGCTACCCAGCAGCCGGTGGGAAGGCGGCCTCGCGCTGCGCCGCTCGCCGTAAGGCTGGCGTCGGTACTGAGCAATAAGTCGGCACCGTCATTCAGACTGCAAGCAACGCAATGGGTTCCACTGAAAGATACTGGGGGGGGGGCGGCCCCCCCCCTTGTACCCCCCCTACCCCGCCACCCGGCGGCCGGAGGGGAGGCGGCCCTCTTTCCCGGACCCCCCCCACCCCGCCACTCGGCGGCCGGGGGGGACGCGGCCCCTCCCCACCGGACCCCTCCACCCCGCCACTCCGGCACCCGGCGGCCGGGGGGGAGGCGGCCCTTGCCCCCAATCACTGTAACGCAGGCGTTCATTTCGACGGCCTCGCGCTGCGCCGCTCGCGTATCTGGAAGTATTTGATCTTGACGTGCAGGCAGGTCTTGAGAATGTTTGTCGTCGGAATGCGCCAAGACTCTGAGCGCTCGTGAAATCCATTTATTTGCCATTGTAGCCTGTGTACGCGGCCCGCGTCCTTTCTTCCTAATCACTGTAACGCAGGCGTTCATTTCGACGGCCTCACGCTGCGCCGCTCGCTGATCTGGGTAGACACGATCCGGGCGTGCTTGCAGGTCCTTAGAATGTTTGTGGTCGGAAGGCGCTGAAACTCTGGGCGCTCGCGCAATCCATTTGTTTGCCAATGTAGCCTGTGTGCGAAACCCGATCGCGGGCGCCTCATTGGTGGCCTGCACAGACAGACAGATAGATATACAGACAGATATACATGTGACCCACCGCGAGCTTTATATACAGGGACCAGGTAGGACCCGCACGGGCTCTGAGAGCCCACTGTAAATCGAGGCGCATTTTCTCACATGCCCCACAGACGCGTTTTCGTGATATCGCCGGACGCCTACGCGACCGAGATCATTCAATGTCTTGCAAACATTTGCCCATGCCTCCCCCATGCCCCCATTCGCGCTGCTCAGATTTGTTCGTAGGGCAGCCATTCCAAAGATACAGAGCGCCAAAGAAAGAGAAAAAGTGCCTGCAGGCAGATAGAATCGGCAACTTTTACAGAGAGAGAATAATTCGTTCTCCGGTCTGAGGATAAATGATTGTGAAGCGGCCTTTTATGGCGGAAGAGGGGCGGCCTATCCCCCCGGACCCCCGCCATCCGTCTTCCGGCGGCCAAGGGGGAGGAGGCCCTCCCCCCCGGACCCCCTTCACCCCGCCGCCCGGCGGCCGAAGGCGAGGCCGCCCTCCCACCCGGACCCCCCCCACCCCGCCTCCCGGTGGCCGGGGGCGAGGCGGCCCTCTTCCCCGGGCCCCCCCCGCCCAGCCTCCCATCGGCCGGGAGGGAGGCGGCCCTCCCCCAGGGACCTCCCCACCCCGCCACCCTGAGGCCCCTCACCACCCCACTCCGCCACCCCGCAGCCGGTTAGAAGGCGCCCTCGCGCTGCGCCGCTCGCCGTCAAGCTGGTGTTCGGCCCGACGCCCTCGCGCTGCGCTGCTCGCCGGAAATCTGGGTCGTCCCGATTTTCCTCTGTTCGAAACGATTTAGATCACTGTAACACAGGCGTTCATTTCGGCGGCCTCGCGCTGCGCCGCTCGCGGATCTGTTGAAGCGCAGTTGGGATAGGAAATGCGGGACCACGGTGAAGTGGTTGAGTGGCTTGAGCTTGTGTGTATGTGTGCGAACGCGCTTTGTTAGTTGTCTCTCCAAAGCGCCCCTCTTCCCATCAAGGGCACTCCTCAAGTAGTCCAAGTCGGAGCACTCAAGCGCACCACGCAGCCCAAGCAGCTCGCCCGCGCACGCGCCCGCCCACACTCTAAATCAAAACGCTCACCAAATCAAAGCATCAGGGATCAAAGCAAAGCCCACGCAAATCAAAGCATCAAAAGTGCAAGAACAAAAAAGGTGAAATCGCAAAAAGTTCACTCAAAATCGCACAGGTACAAATGTCGAATGCACCGGCGGTCATCAAACCGCGAGAAAGTCGCATGGGTAGCCTAGTGGCAAGTAAGGCACCCACTCTCATTAAGCGTGACCTTGGGGTCGCGTCCGGGAGTCGGGGGTTCGAACCCCGTCAATACCTGGTTTCTTGAATTTTGCTTTTTACAGCAGCAGGGCTTACAGCGGCGTTGAGCATGACGTTTCAACAGGATCTGGGTGGACTTGATCCGGGCGTGCACGCAGGTCCTTAAAAGTTTTGTGGTCGGAATGCGCTGAAAATCTGGGCGCTCGCGCAATCCATTTGTTTGCCAATGCAGCCTGTGTGCGAAACCCGATCGCGAGCGTCCTATCTGTGGGCTACACAGACAGACAGACAGATATACAGACAGATATACATGTGGCCCACCGCGAGCTTTATAAAAAGGGACTAGGTAGGACGAGCGCGGGCTCTGAGAGCCCACCGTGAATCGCGGCGGTTTCCCTGCCTTGCCCTCATGTGATTGGACGCGTGTTGGTCTCTTGAATGAATCATTTCACATTCTGCCTTTCTGTTTTTCTTGCCCAGGGTCGCCGTATCTGCATGGCGATGCAGAGAAACCGTGGCACTTCCAGCAGAAACAGGGGACGCGTCGGCGAACAACAGAAGGAGCGGCCACCAGTCGTGAAGTGCCGGTGTTGTGCGCCTGCCCAGAGCGCTCCAGTAACAACAGATGTCCGGAACACCAAGAATACAGTCGACAGCCAACGGCCGTGCCGCGCGTGTCAGATGCGAACCACCAACCATGTGCCCACATCGTACAGCCCGGACCCCGCGCATGACCGGTTGGGTGGTCACTCCCGTCCCCGCTCTTGAAAAAAGAGCGCCACGACGGACCCTGCTCCTCAGTGTGCCCGCGGCGCGTTTGTTGCGGAGAACCCGAAGCCCACCAGCGCTTTCCTCGCCGTTCCTCATCCCGTCCTCACCTCATCCATCTTTCCCATCACCACCTTCTCTTTCGGGCTATTCTCACCCCCATGGACACCCCCACGGGCGGTAGCTTCGGGTTTGTACACGGTCGTGTCCCCGCTGAGGCCACAGGGCGGGAGCGTTACATCGCGTCTGGTCGCCGCGGCGAGTCGGACAAAGGTGTTGTTCCGAGAGAGCTCGACGCTACCCGTCTGTTCCCATGTGCACCGCCGCCCGCCGCTCTCCGTGGCGCGCGCAACGTCGCGGCTCATGCATATGAGCGTGGTGGAGGTGGTTAATCCTCGCGCGCACCTCCCGCTTGGCCGGACACCGTCGTCGTGGCTGATCCGCACGCGTACCGCCCGCGAGTTGTCATCACGGACTCTTCTTCAACTGAGGGCCCAGAAGAGGCACCGCGCCGCATGGCGGATCTGGACTTGATGGTGCAGCACGAGGCACCACGCCCTCCCCCGGCGCGTGAGATTGGTGGACAGCGCATTGGTGCCCTGGATGTGGTGCTAATTGCTTTTGGAGTGGCTTGTGTGGACGTGATGGGGTGGATCATCTGAAGGCTTGGTCGCTGATCAGTGTGCACTTGGACGTGATGGGGAGATGTACTGAGGGGTAACGTGCCCGGAGTGGGGTGAGATTCACGATAGAATGAGGTTTTCTTGCTCGTCAAGTCGTGGCGCAATGCAACTACAGACAGACCATGGAAGAAAAACACAGAAAACCAGGAAAGGGCAGAAAGAAGCGTCGCACAATAATCAGGAAGACAGAAGGTCGACCGTGCATGTCGGCCAGAAAACCATGCAAAGGAAATCAATGCACCAACCCCGCGCCCGACGAAGTGCACCAAACGACGGTGTTCTTGAACAACTGCGAGTAGACGACATTGTTGTCACAATCCGGCAGAGGGAGTCGTACGCCGCTGCCAGTGCTCCGACCACCACCTTTTGCGGATCGCCCACGCGAGAGAGTGCTGCGTACAGCTGCCCCTGTCCAAAGACGCTGTCGCGCAACCAGATGCCCAGACGCTCCAGAGTTGAACCTTGGGTCTTGTTGATCGTGGCGTCAAAGGCAGCGCGCACCGGAAATTGGAAGCGCTTCATCGCGAACGGGATACCAATGTCCGCTGGCGTCAGGAACAGTTTGGGGATGATGATCTCGGTCCCATCGCTCATGCGCCGGGCGCCCAGGCTGTGGCTCCCAATGCCAGTCACGATGTATCGCGTGCCGTTGCAGTCCCCGCTCTGGGCAGCTAAATTTCGCAGCAGCATGACCATCATTCCTTGCTTCAGCTGCAGGTCCTGGTCCGGGATTGACGCGTGGTCCACCGAGTCCATGAACTCGGTGGTGGCCACCGCGCCCCACTCCCCGTCCTCTTCCGCATCTAACAGCTGGTTGATGCCGACTGATTGCACGCCCTCCCCCGGGAAGAGCTCCAGCGCTTGGCGGTTGATCATTTTGACGTCCTCGTTTAGGGGCGTCAAGACCATGCGACTACTCAGCTTGTCGACGCAGTCCTGAGGGTTGGCCGGGTCGATGGTTCCGATGTCGAAAAAAGTGGCCAGGGGCAAGTCTCGAACCCCCATGCCAGCCTTCTGGCACAGAGCTCACGGGATGCACACAGCAGTTGTCGCAAGCTCGACAGCGTGGCTGGCCAATCCACAAAGCCCGCCACGCCTGGACCCGCTGCCACCCTGGACCGGGACACCCGCCGCAATCTCCGGAGATGGAAGAGCGCCATTGAGGTCTGCCTCGAGCATCGCATCAAGCGACGCTTCAGCGGGCGCTTCCTTCTTTTCGGCTTCGTCTTCAGACACTGATTCGAAAGGATCCGGGGTGTTCCGCGCCGCCTTGACCGTGCCGCGCCGTACCGCTAGCAGCCACTTGGCCCAGCTGTCCAGCAGACGGCTCTTCTCTAGGTTTCCGGCTTCGAGGCACCGTTGCACCCGCATATTGGTCGATAGCTCCATGACCGTAAAGTCTGGCCACATGGGGGACTTGCCCATGAAAGCACGCACGATCTTGAGGACGGAGCTCCGACGCACAACCGGTGGGATCTGCTGAAATCCCCCGCATAGCAGCCCTGTGATGAGACCTGCAGCTTCGTCGCCGATGGTGTCCTTGATGCTCCGATTGACCGCCTCGAAGGTATGGCGGTGGGACATCGTCGCTTCATCCCATACAATCAGTCTTGTTCGCTGCAGCAATCGCGCGGTGTCACTCCGTGCTGCAAAGCCACAACTGGAGTTTGGGCCAGTATCAATTGGAATTTTGAAACGGCTGTGTGCCGTCCGTCCAAGAAACACCAGGTTGGCCGCCACTCCGCTGGTTGCTACTACAAGGGCGGCATGGCCCTGTCCGCCGCAGTAGGCCAGGAGCATGGACGCCAAGTAGGTTTTGCCACAGCCGCCGGGCGCCATGAGGAAGATCTGGCGGCCGATGCCGCCTCCGTCGATCGCGCCTCTGATGGCATGAAAAACCGCGAGCTGGTCCAGCATCAACGTGCGAACCCGCGACAGCGCATCCTGCAGCTGTGCTGCTCGATCCGCTGGCACCTCGTGCTCCAGCAGGCGCTCAAAGCTGGAGCCGTTCCTTTCCTCAACCGCATCGGACGGGACGTCCTCATTGAGTTCAGCCGGCGCGGCCTCGCCAAACAGGACGACGGGTCGTCCGGCGGCACCCAGCGTGCTCGCGGGCAGCAACACAGCTTGGCCTGCCAAAGTCACTGCAGCGTGCAACATCCGCCTCTCAATTTACTGCATCACGTACCGCCGCACGTCATTGTCCTGCGCAGCCAAGTCCAGTCCGGCAGCAACACGCGCCCCCAAGCGGTGAACCACATCCTCAGCCATTGCCTCGAGGTGGGTGTCAGAGAGGGACGGCACGTCCGGCGCAGGACCATGCACAACCAAAGCCGCAAACAGGTCCCGGATCTGGTAGGGCATTTAGTCACGAACTGCCTCGTCCATAATATCTTTCCACACGCCCACGTTGTCAAAGAGAATGCCCCGCGCCGCACAGGCCAGGCGGTACGAAGGGTGGACGGTATTCTCGTAGGTCCGGAGCTCCAGGAAGGACTGCGGTCTCTCCACGCACTTCAACAGGAGCCGAAGGTAGTACAGAACGCCCAACGACGGGTGCACAGCGTTGACGCGTCCGAGCTGCTTGAGTGCGCATCCAGCGTGGACGACATCCGCTCGACGGTTCCACTTGCGCTGCGACTGAACCCACGTGAAGTACTTGGGCATGTCTGAGTAGAGCAGCTCTCGCACTGCGGGTGAGAGCCCGTCGGGCACCGCCGAGGAGAGCGCAAAAAATGCTGTCAGCGTGGTGGTCTTTGGACCGGCGCCGATATCAGCCGCCTCGCTTCCTTCCTTGAACAGTACAGGCTGCTGGTTCTACAGGTGAAGAGCCAGCCGCAGCACCGACGGCTTGCGCTTGTGAATCGGGTGGCCCAAAGCGCGCGCGACGCCTTCGCTCTCGCTCACAACACGGGTGTCCTGGAACGCCCGGATATCGTCCACAGAAGCGGGTTTCGGAGCTACCGGCGCAGCTGGTTGCTAGTTGCCAGCAGCCGCGGCTCCACTCGACGTGGCCCCACCAGCACCAGGCGGGTTGCTACCGGACTCAGTCTTTGATCCACCGTCGCCTGCAGGGACGTGACTTTCCACAACTGCCATCATGGCCGAGTCGGGACCTTTCGTGACATACTTGAACAGGTACTTCAGGGCACTCACGCCGCTTACAATCTCCACGTTGACGTGGCAGCTCAGCTGCAGCGTCTGCTGAGGGAGATACAGCATGACCCAGCTGTTTTCCACCGTAAACGTCCGACCTGCGCGGGAGACGGTGGCCGTCTGGCATTCGGCTTCGGGTGACCGTCGGCGATTCTCGGGGTAGGAACCATCGCCGTCAGTTGTGGATAATACGAACGTCTTTGGATAGAACTTGCTGCACTTCCCGTCCTTCATGCACGGCGACGTGCGGTTTTGAGTGCCGCAGGGGCCGTGGATGTTCGTCTCCAGCACCAGCTTCTGCAGCGCTGGGGCCGTCTCTGGCGGTATCTCGGCAAAGATCCACCTGCCGTATTCCTGCGCCGACCGCTGTGCGTCGTCCTTGTGCAAAAAGATGATGTTGTGCACATGGGGGATACCGCGCTTTTGGAACTCCCTCACCGATAAGTAGCCATCGCACCGCCCCATCACGTCCTCGGCGGTCACCAGAAAGTGCATTTAGCGGTTTTTGAGCTCGAATACTCGGCCGATGAGTTCCGGGCGGTCCTTCGAATCCTGGCCCGCCAGCAGCTCCAGCTTGATCTCGTCCCACGTCAGCCGACACGTCATGGTGATGAAGAACGTCGGGGCTCCAAGCTCCTTGTACATCGTCATGGCCTCTGCAAACTTGGCGCGCATATAACGTGGCGACCCTGTAAAGCTGTCCGGCAGGTAGACTCCACGTCCAATGCGCTCCGAAGGCTTCTCCCCTGGGACCACGGCATCCACCAGCCGACTCCATTCTGAATAACGGAGCTCGGCCTGGTTGAACCGCATCCGCGTGAGGGTCAGGTGCTCAACCCGAATGTAGCAATCGACGACCCACTGCCCAAAAAGCCGACCACAGCGGTGAAGGGCGTTGAAGGTTTCGGAGCGCGTGAACAGCCGGTACGCCAGATACTCGTGCGCAGTGACGACGCGCTGCCGAATGCCCTGGCTTTGACGCGGGATGGCTATGTGCCAACCGTCGGCTCCGTCAGGAAGCAGCAATGGGTAGGTCGCCGTCTCGTACGATGGATGGATTGCGGAGATGTTTTGCAGCACGCGCTGCGGAGCGGCAGGCCCTCCCCCTGCGCTTCCGGCTGCAGGCGGCCCGCGCACTGCTAGCGACACGTCACGCTGCGTGGGTACACGTTTCTCCTCTGCATGCTCCGCTGCAACCTCCAGCTCCGAAGGAAGAAGCCCAGCGACTTCGTCGACGCCGCGTCCCTCTGGTGCATTGTACACGCGGACGTGCGCACCCTCAGGCCATGCTTCCGCGTCAATCACGACGCGGAGCTCCTGAATGGGTCGTCCTGCTGCTGCCTCGATCGCCCGCACGCGCTCATGAGCCGTCAAAAAGACGTGCACCAGGGAAATATGCTCCAGCAGCATTTTGTACAGATCCTGCAAAGCGTCAAAGAGGCGCCGCTCTGGCGACGAAAGCGAACACGTCCCTGCGCAGTACCCCACCAGGGGCCGCGGTGCCCTCGCCGTCGGATGTCGACACAGCATACACCGCGGCTAGACGCTGTGCGTTGTCTTCCGAGTCGGTACAGTACGCCTGCAAAAAGGACGCCTGCTGCCCAACGCCGGAGAGCAAAGGTCCAATCACGTAAGTGAGCCGTCCGTTCAGCCGCACGCTGAGCTGAAAAGCGCTGCCGCCAGGCAGCGAAGGCGGCGGCTTTGACTTGACGGCGGCCAGCGCCAGAGCATTGTTCAGCGTTCGAAGATGCCCGACGACGCGTCGACCGTGGGGCGACTCGGCTTTGAGGAAGGTCTTGAGCGGCTCGGGTGGGTCGGGTACAGCTGGAAGCTGGACCCGCCCGTTTTGGCAGCAGGTGCCAAATATGGGCAGCGCTTTGGTGATCTAGAAGGTCTCTCCTCTCGCCAGTGAAGTGCATTGCAGCTGGGGCACGCATCGTCCATCCGCCCGAGCCTGAACAGCTAGGGCGTGTGCTGTGCTTCGCCTCGGAAGGCCTCTTGGGCAAGCGCAAACTCTGGCAAGACCCGCTTCGGGCCTTATACCTCGTAGCTGCCGTCATCTTCCGAGAAATCCGCTTCTCCAGCAGGACTGTGTCAAGCACGACGCGCCGGAGCTCGCCCTGCCAGATCAGTCTGCCGCTCAGCGCGCTGCGCTGGCGTTTCCGCGTCGCGGCCCTTCGCAGCGCGTGCGGCATCGGCAGCGCGCCGTAGGGCGCGCTGCGCTGGCGTCTTGGCGTTGCGGCCCTCGGCAGCGCGTGCAGCATCTGCAGCGCGCCACATGTCGCGCTGCGCTGGCGTCTCGGCGTCGCGGCCCACCTCAGCAAGTGCAGCAAGAGAAGCACGGCGCTGCGCGCGCTGCGCTGGCGTCTCGGCGTCGCGGCCTTCGGCAGCGCGCGCGGCATCGGCAGCGCGGCGCTGAGCGCGCTGCGTCGGCGCTTTCACGTCGCAGCCCTCCGTAGCGCGCGCGGCATCGAGAGCTCGGCGCTGAGCGCACTAAATCGGCGTTACCGCGTCACGGCCCACCGCCGTGCGTGCGGCATCGGCTGCACGGCGTGTGGCGCGCTGCGCTGGCGTCTCGGCGTCGCGGCTCTCCGCAGCGCGTGCGGCATCGGCAGCGCGCCTTGTGACGCGGTGCGCTGGCGTTTCCGTCCCGCGTCTTGCCCTGTTGTACTCCGCACGGGTCGAACCTCGAGCCGAGCGTGAATCTGGCGAGAGCACTGCCCCGTCTCGCACGTCCCGGTCGTGGCCCCGAGCGCGTCGTTGTGCATAGGCCGCCGCGCTGGCCTCGTCAGCAGGAACGCTCATCGCTGCTGCTGTTGCACCAGGGCGGCCGGGTGATGGTAATGGCCGTACCCGAATTTCGTCGTCGCTGCAGCCGCCAGTCATGCGGGCCCCATCCCCCACCACCATGGCGAACCCCCACGCGTGACTCAAACCTGTAGTGAGGATCCCAACGCGAACTTATCAAGGAGCGATGGTCGGGCTCCGCTCCACTGCTGCGCTTTGCGATCCCCGACCCCTGCTCCAGGGGACGTGGGTCCGTCACGTCGCGCACCAAATTGCCGGCCCTCCGGGACCACCGCAAAACCCTGGGCGCCCAGCTCAAAATGGCTCCAAGACCCGAAGTCGGGGGTTTTGTGATGCCAAAAACTTCGCGGTGCACCGCGCACCCCAAACGCGACAGATCCCAGGTGTTCTTCACGGGCTGCCAACGTGGCCAGTCCACCAATGCCCTAGGTCAGAAATAAAGTAAGCACACCCCTTCTATCGAATCATCACCAGTGGCTCTTACTCACCCAGTAAGCCCAAACCTGACCTTCTTAACGCTACCACAGCTAAACAATATCTCTCAATGGGTTCGTGACCCGTACACGCTTCTGTGCCTATTGCACAAAATAAGCTGGTCACAACCCGACCGAATCGGCGGCGAAAAAAGGAGCGCCAAGCGCGTTCCACTGCCAATCGAGAGCCCCCCCTAGGCGGGTGCGGGCGTCCGACAAATAAGTCATCCCCGCAATTGGCTTGCAGCCGCGGGAAGACCGAAGGGCTGGAAAAAGAAGAAATGAGAGGTTTTGCGAACCGGGCATGTGCCGACGGAATCGGGATTCTCTCTCAACGCCTTCCTTTCAGTGACTGCCACGACCGCCACCGAAACCTCCACACGATTTCAGTCTTGGCAATGGTGACGGCCGCGCCGAGTCACAGACGCACGCGACACCCGTTTGTCCGCGTCCAGAAAAAAGTCTCAGCAGCTCACGGTGGGTCCCCTGTGAAAAATCGACCCCGACCTGCGTGCCTTCTTTCTCCAATGCGCCGCCCTCTTCGGTACCAGCGATGGATTTGGGTCGTTTGGCTTCCAGGACGAATCCCCAAATCGGAATCCCCTGGGATTGAGGAGGAGGAGATCGTTGGCGGCCGACTCGAGCAGGGGCAACCGCGAGCAAACGGTCGCTCCTCGCCTGAACGCGCCTCCTTTCCCCCAGCTGCTGCCACCCCCTCCCACAACACCAATTATAGGCGCGCAGCCACAGGCGTTGTGAGGGCAATCCCAACAACGTCGGCCCCATCTCATATTCGTTACACGTTGTGCCACGTGTGACGGTCCGTGACATGGCCCCCACACTCCGGGATCCAGATTCCCCAGAAATATGCCCCACTAACGCATATTTCAAATTGTTCCGTTGGCGACCCACTTGTGATCATCTCGTGGCTCACCAAAAACAACCGCAATCCCAATACTTCCCTGGGATTCGTAACCCCCTCTGGCGGGCCCCTACTTGAGGGCCTAATTTTGTGTAAACCCACGTTGGATTATCGACTTATGTTACTTTGTGCCCCTGACTCCGGGGCGCCGCGAGGGTGTCACGTAGCACCCTTCCCCCCGCCTCTACTCAAGGCGGTATTCGAAGCTTCGGCCGTCCTCCGGGTT
>Ga0114957_1005023_pt1 | contig 11117 bp, 10 predicted proteins | sample BantaG_FD_87175 | JGI IMG/M metagenome (GOLD analysis project Ga0114957, IMG submission 87175) | Marine algal microbial communities from Bantry Bay, Ireland - BantryBay_4 metaG | ecosystem: Host-associated > Algae > Red algae > Unclassified | place: Bantry Bay, Ireland | collected 2014-11-21 | reverse complement strand
TCATGCGCACAATTACTTTGGGCAATTTCGTTTTCGTGGTGCGGGAATTTTAGGTCAACGCCGCCGCAATGTATGTCGATAGTTTCGCCTAAGACCGCCTTGGACATAGCGGAACATTCGATGTGCCAACCGGGGCGGCCTTTTCCAAAAGGCGCGTCCCATCCGACGCCATCTAGTTCTGGTTTCCATAACACAAAATCAGCGGGGTTTTTCTTACGGGCAGTTTCGCCCTCGCCTACACGGTCGCCGCCGCGTAAATTCTCAAGCGAATTGCCGGAGAGCTTACCATAATCCTCAAACTTCTCGACCTCGAAAAACACATGCCCATCGGACTCGTAAGCAAAGCCTTTATCAATCAGATCGGTAATCATGGCGGTCATATCTTCGATATGTGCCGTACATTTCGGCTGCACGGTAGGCGGCAAACATCCAATCGCGGCCAAATCATCATTATAGATCTTGGCGTATTTCTCGGTAATCACAGAAATATCCACGCCTTGCTCTTTGGCGCTCTCAATAATCTTGTCATCTACATCGGTAATATTGCGCGCATAGATAACGTGATCTTCGCCGTAGATATGACGCAGCACGCGGAACAGGACATCGGCGACCACCGCAGCTCTCGCATTGCCGATATGGGCGTAGGAATAGACCGTCGGCCCACAATTATACATGGTCACCCGTTTGGGGTCTTGCGGCTTAAACTCCTGCTTTTCGCGTGTAAGCGAGTTGTAGAGTGTCAATGTGGGTTGCGTATCTGTCATATCCACACCATCTAATATATTCCTATGAGAACGCAACAAATCATCACGGCCATTCTTTTCTCGATTGGGGCCGCCGTCGCCGTCTATACCGCGACGCGCCCGGATTACGGCTTGCTCAAATTCAGCGTGCGCGGGACGACCGCTTATGGGAACGGCTCGACCAATGGCAGCTCTGTCTCGCAGGTCGGCCGGTTCCTGGATAATAATCCCGCCGTTGATAAACTCGTCTTTAAATGGATGTCCGGCACATCCGATGCGGATCGCAATTTGATAATCGCCCGTAAAATTCGAAATCGCGACTTGCACACCCATTTGACCAGCGGCAGCTTCATCGCCTCCGGCGCGGTCGACTTGTTCCTAGCAGGGACGACGCGCACGATGGAATGCGGGGCGCGTATTGGCGTGCATAGCTGGTCGTCTGGGGATGGCATTTATCATCCCGCCGCTATCGGGCATGATCCACGCCAGAAAACTCAGGAAAAATTCTTGAAAGACATGGACATTGACCCGAGCTTTTACGTTTTCACAAGAGACGCCGCCCTGCCCGATGATTTGCACATTCTGACGAACGCCGAAATTGAAAAGTTTGGTCTTTTGACGGAACCAGTGAAATGTGAGTAAGACTGAATCCTCTTAAAAGGTTGAGTCCAAAACTTTAGTCTTGCTCTGTTTTTCTATTATTTTCCGGATTTCTGTTGCGGTGTCCGTTTCGGACCGTGGACGCTTCAAAGTCAGCCACACGCCAGAACTCATCTTAAACTCAAGCTCTTGAGCATTTTTTGGTGTCCGCGATGTGTTCACTAAAGGCTTATTATACCACTTCGCCTTTTTGTATGTTTTCTTGTGAGATTCCCCATATTTTGCCTCTGCCAAAGAAAGAAAGTCATCAAAGCATATATTTATATCGCGGTTCCAATAGGTCACTCTAGACATGACACGGCCGTCCAGCATGGCGGCAAATTTAAAAAAAATTGTTTCGTCCGCAGATTCTGCCTTCACAAAGCCGAGACTTGCAATAGCCCTCCCGGTATTTGTCAAGCCGAGTTGTCTCTTTCGCGTGCTTTCAAGCATTTCGTCAAAATTCGGCCCCATCTGCACGCCGCCGCCAGGCGAATCCTTGTATCCCATAGCCGTCAAAGCACCCGGGCTTCGTCGACACTCATGTCTAGCGTGACGCCAGCAATATCAAGAGATCCCGTTTGCGCATGCGTGAGAGGCGCAAGAAAAAAGACAGACATTGTAATTGCGAGATATTTAAACACAAAAACATCTATTTGAGCGCAATCTTACATAAACCCGACACAAAGCACGCTGAAATTGAAAATCCTGCTGAATAACAGACGTGCGGTTTTATCACTGGCATCTTCCCCGTCTTATCCGCTATAGGAGCCGCTATGAATAATGACACGAGTAAAAAGCCGGCTCTTAAGGCTGTAGATGATTTCAAACGCCCCTCGCGTGAAGAGGCGATGGCGGCTGTGCGAACGATGATTGCTTGGGCCGGGGATAACCCTGACCGTGAAGGCCTAAAAGACACGCCCAAACGCGTTGTAAATGCCTATAAAGAATGGTTCCGGGGTTACGACCTTGACCCGAATGATGAACTCTCCCGCCGCTTCAACGATGTATCAGGCTATGACGACATGGTTATTCTGCGCGAGATTGACGTTGAAAGCCATTGCGAGCATCACATGGCGCCCTTCCTCGGCAAAGCTTACGTCGCTTACCTGCCGACTGACCAAGTGGTCGGTATCTCCAAACTCGCGAAAGTTGTCGAAATTTTCGCCAAACGGCTACAGACACAAGAGACAATGACCGCGCAAATCGCGAACGCGATTGACGACGCGCTCAAGCCCCGCGGGTCTGCTGTCATGATTGACGCCATCCACCAGTGCATGAGCACACGCGGTGTCCACCACCCGAATGTCTCAACCATCACAACGCAGTTCACAGGCGAGTTTAAAACGAACCCTCATTTGCAAGATCGGTTCCTGCGCTTAATTGGCATAAGCACTTAGTTAGGGCTTAAGAATAGGCCCAACGACCTCAATTTTATTCGTAAATACGATACCTTTATATTCCTTAGGAATCACGCCTAGCTGTTCAAGCTCGTCTAGCCCCACACTTCCATGCCCGGCGTAAGGCCCAAGCAATATGGAACGGCTTCCCACAGCGTTAAGTCGTTTTTCAAAACGATGCGGCCACCCCCACGCGAGACGGCGATAATTTGACGGCACAGCCACATAGGTATTCTTACAACTGTTCGGCATGCCGCCATACCACCCCGTCAATAAATATCCTTTTAGGCACGATTTCGTATTTTTGCGGGTTTGGATTATCATGTCCGGGTAAGCGGCCATAACGGGCACTGCGGGTCTGTTTGACGCGGTTAACCCCAAGCGGCTCACATCTTTTCCCCCAAGGTAATCGCGGTACGCCTTGCCCTCAGATGTTTTCCCGTGTTTTAAATTGACTAGGAAATTCGTATCAGGAAAGGCTGTCAGAACCGCGTCCAATGTCGGCATTGCGCCGACAAATTGACCTCGAAACGGATAGGTTTCTCCGCCGTCCGCGGTATAGCCATAGCCAATATCAAGGGATTTAAGCGTTTCCAGACTTTGCTTGTGCGTTGGCCCTGAACCATCGGTTCGGCAATCCAAGTTCGCGTCATGAAAGACAACGAATTCACCATCTGAGGTGATCTTCACATCAAGCTCAATTATATCTGCACCTGCGTCGACCGCGGCTTGCATGGAGGGCAGCGTGTTTTCTATAAATCCATGGGAGAGCAGATCAATGCGCTCCGCTGTGCAAGTCGTATTGGTCAGGCCTTTGCGGTGATAAGTTTGATGTACGCCCCGGTGGGCCAGAAGGCTCATCTCCCCGTCCGGCACTCCGGCTATCCAAGAGGCGTTCATCCCGTATATGGCGGCGAAGAAGGCTCCCGCCCCATATAAAGCCAGTTTGCATTTTCTCATTCTTTCCCTCGAGTTTCATAATCACACAGGTCGCAGAAAAACACGACTGGAATGGGACGCATTAAAGGTGACTTTATGGCGCGCATAATCTGCAGACATGAAAAAACCCGCCTTACTAAGTACAGGCGGGTTTTTGTAATTAGAGCTCTTTTAGAACTAAGCGGCGGCTTCGGCTTCAGCTTGGTGCTTGATAAGCGCCTTTTTGATTTTCTTAGCCTTGTCCGTCAGCTTGTGATTCTTTGTGTTCATAAGGAAACCATCGAGGCCGCCTTTGAAATCAACCGTGCGCAGGGACGCTGCAGAAATGCGAAGGCGGTATTTTTGACCCATAGCTTCGGACGCGAGCGTAACATTACACAGGTTCACATTGAACCGGCGCTTTGTTCTGTTTTTAGCGTGAGACACGTTGTTGCCTGACATTGGGCCTGTGCCGAGAAGATCGCATGTGCGTGCCATATCAGACATCCTTAATACAATAGAAAAAACCCGCAGTTTTACGGGCGTGAAACAATTGTGCGGGATTTAGACAAGCCGCGCTCGCACGTCAACCCAAAAATGAGTCTTAAAAGCCCGCTGCACATTACGAAATCATAATGCCATGGGAGGTTTTTATTCATCTTGGCGCTATGTGCCGGGCGCTAAATTGTTATAAATATTTTCGAATAGGCTCCCAGCCAACTCGGCTCTCTGAAAGGCGCATCAATGAAGCGGTTACTTACTCCCCTCTTGGCAGGTTTAATTTTGTCTGGTTCTGCATCAGCTCAAACTATGCCTGAGACACCCTCCGTCATTGATAGTTTTGCGCAGACACAATTTAACATGGCCAGTGGTAACTACCATGAAGTAATCGCGCCGGGGCCTGAGGCGACGCAATTCAAATTTAAGCTCAAAGGCTATGTTCTCGGCCTGCGCATGATTAGGGCGGATTATTACGGCTACACGGATAACGGCCGCTACGCGCTCTATTCAAATGCGCGCACATCGGGCCTTGCAGCTTTCTTGAAACAAATGCGAATTTGGGGTGTCACCCAAGGCCGCTATGATGCGAGCGGTATGCGCCCGGATTTTCAGGTTCAGCAAAACGTCAACAAAAAGAACCGCCGGATTGAGATGGAATATGATAATGTCGCCAAAAGAGTGAATGTCATTGCCAATCCGCGCATTGGCTCTCAAGGCGTCCCCCCTGCCAGCGAAGATGAACGCTACGCCGCCGATGATGTTTTGTCCGTCATTCTAAAATTGCTAATGACCGGCCAAGCCATTGACGGAGAGCCTTGCACAGGCAAGGCCCCGGTTTTTGACAATAAGCAACACTACAATCTTCGCATGGAAAATACGGGTATCATCAGATTTAAAAAAGACGGGTTTAAAGGCGATGTCCTCACCTGTAATATTTATTACGAGCCCGTGAACGGCTTCGACCCTGAAGACCTGCCGAGCGAAGAAGAGGCACAAACACCCGTCAAAATTTATTTGTCTTTCAACAAAGAACACGGGGTCTATGTTCCCATTAGAGCGACCTACAAAATCAGCGGGTTCAAAGCTGTCCTAAAAATGTCAGAGTTTGAAATTACGGGTCCTAAAATTCAATAATTCATCCCCGCTTCATTGCTCGAACTGCATTGAAATCATCAGCCAAACCCTCATATTCGGTCTATGGTCCCGCCTTTAAACCCTGCCTCCGTCACAGCTATTCTTGGCCCGACTAATACGGGCAAGACGCATTACGCCGTTGAGCGTATGCTGGGACGGGCCAGCGGCGTTATCGGGTTGCCGCTTCGTCTACTTGCGCGGGAAGTGTACGACAAAATTTGCGCCATAAAAGGCGAGCGCCAATGCGCACTCATCACGGGTGAAGAGAAAATCGTCCCCAAACACGCGCGCTATTATGTCTGTACCGTCGAAGCCATGCCGATGGAGAAACGTTTTGCCTTTCTAGCCGTCGATGAAATCCAGCTTATGGGGAATTTTGAGCGCGGGCATATTTTTACCGACCGGTTACTACATGCCCGCGGTACAGAAGAAACATTGTTCCTAGGCGCAGAAACCGCGCGGCCCATGATACGCGAGCTTCTCCCCAAAGCCCGGCACGACTACCGGGAGCGATTCTCTACCCTCTCCTATTCCGGCGAGACGAAACTCACCCGTCTACCCAAACGCTCTGTCATCGTCGCCTTCTCGGCCGCAGAAGTTTACGCGATTGCGGAGTTAATCAGACGCCAACGCGGTGGCGCGGCCGTGGTGATGGGCGCCCTCTCTCCGCGCACGCGAAACGCGCAGGCTGATTTATACCAATCGGGCGAAGTCGATTTCCTTATCGCGACAGACGCGGTGGGCATGGGCCTAAACTTGGACGCTGACCATGTCGCCTTCGCCAGTCTTCGGAAATATGACGGCCACAGGCGGCGTATTCTTGGTCCTATGGAAGCGGGACAGATCGCGGGCCGCGCGGGACGGTTTCGTAATAACGGCACTTTTGGGACCACAGGCGACTGCCAGCCTATGGACCCGGAGATGATACAAAAGATCGAGGCGCATAATTTTGAGCCCATGCACCGGGCCGAATGGCGAAATTCTGCGCTCGATTTTGGCAGCCTCGCACGGCTGGACGAATCCCTACACGCGCCCACGCCGAACCGCCGCCTGAAACGCGCGCGAGGAATCACTGATGAATTATCCTTGGAACGTATGGTGGCTATACCTGAAGTGAATGACGCCACGCGCACCCCTGCCGAGGTCAAGCGTCTCTGGGATATTTGCCAAATTCCTGACTTTCGGAACATGACCATCGACGCCCATGTCCGACTATTACAGGATATATACCGTCTTATCGTCACAAATGGCGGTAAACTCCCCGATGACTACATGCAAAAGCAGGTTAACCGCGTTGATGAAACACTCGGCGGAGTTGATATTTTATCTGCGCGATTAGCCCATATCCGGACATGGACATATTGCGCGAATAAAGTAAGTTGGATTCATGATAGCGCGCATTGGATCCGCCAAACCCGCGAGGTTGAGGATCGACTCTCTGACGCGCTACATGAAAGTCTGATTGAGCGCTTCGTCGATAAACGAACCAGCGCTCTGATGAGGGGCATAGGATCGGGAATACACATGGACGCAACGGTTAAGGACAACGGCGAAGTTTGGGTCGACAATCACTTGATTGGTCATTTAAAAGGCCTCTCTTTCACGATCGATGAAACCGCCTCAGAACTCGAAGCCAAAGCCCTCTCTGCTGCCGCTGAAAAGGCTGTCAGTCCTGAAATTGACCGCCGCCTCACCAGCCTCTGCGGAGGAACCCACGCTATCTTTACCGTGTCAGACGCAGGCAAAATTCTCTGGGGCGGAAACGCTGTTGGTAAAATCGGCAGCGGCGGGACGGTATTTAATCCGGATGCAGATGTCATCGGCGCGGAACTTGGCAATATCAATTTAAGAAATCTTGCAGCCGACCGTATGCGCGAATTCCTCCGCAGCGAAGTCACCGCAAAGCTCGCCCCCCTCCACGCTCTCAAAACTCTGTCCGAACGCGAAGACGCTATCCCTGCCGCCAAAGGCTTTGCTTTTGTCCTCTTGGAAAATTACGGCGCAGTTGACCGCTCTGATCATTTCGCGGCGATTAAAGCCCTTGAGCAAGATGCCCGTAAACAGCTTCGCGAAATTGGCGTGGTGTTTGGGCAGTACAATATTTATTTACGCGACATGCTCAAACCTAAACCAGCCACCCTTTTGGGACTGCTCGTGGCGTTCGGCGCTGGCGGCGATAAAAAACCGTTTATACCCTTCGCGGGGATGACGTCTATTGCCAGTGAAGGCGACCTTGCGAGCGAGCATTATTCCAAAGACGCAATTTCTCGCGCGGGCTACCGCGCCTGCGGACCGCGTATTGTCCGCTTTGATATACTTAACCGTCTCTCATCTCTTATTCGCCAAGCGCAGACCGAAGCCGGAGGGCGTGATTTCCAAGTCATGCAAGAAATGCTCGCCTTAATGGGCTGTACGATGGACGAAGTCGAAGGCGTGCTAAAATCGCTCGGGTACAAGTCCGAAACGAAAACGCCGAAAGACCCTGCACCTAAATCCGAGGCAGAAGAGACAGATCCGACAGCCCCTGCTGCCGAAACTGAAGCTCAGGCTCAGAACCGTAAAATACAAGCGCCAAAGAAACAAACGGCCCAGCTAAGTGTCTATAATAAGCGCGTACCCAATGAGGCCGGCGAAACTGTCGAAGTTCCCAATACTGAATTTTGGTCAATGCCTTATAAGCACAACAACAAACCGGGCGGACGGTCCCAATCCAAAAATCAATCTCAAAATAGAAAACCGTTTAAAGGCAAGCAACCGCCGCGCGGCCCCAAGAAGCAAAGCGCAGAGTTCAAACAAAAAGAACAAAAGCGCATGGAAGACTCGCCTTTCGCTGCCCTCGCAGCACTTAAGACCAAAGGCGGTAAGTAATTGGGCGCGCCGCAGCTTCAACACAATCCTGCCGACGCAGCGCGGCTTGACGTCTGGCTTTTTCGCACCCGCCTTGTCAAAAGCCGAAGTCTTGCGACCAAACTCATTCTTGGCGGTAAAATCCGGCTTAGCCGAAATGGTCAAACTACACGCCGCCTTAAACCTCATGTCACCATCCGCCCGGGCGACTGCGTGACCTTCATGCGCGGCACAGAGCTCATCAATATTGAAATGGTCGCCCCCGGTACGCGTCGCGGCCCCTCAAGCGAAGCCCGCGAGCTTTACATAGCCCTGCCCCTTGAGGCGCAGTAACACTCAAAGGTGACATATGGGCCTGTTGACAATTGGCCTGTAAAACGCCAAATCCCTCACTCTAATCTCCGAGTATGGACGCCCACATGACCTATATTGTCAAAGACGAATGTATCAAATGCAAATTCATGGATTGTATCGAGGTCTGTCCCGTCGATTGTTTCTATGAAGGCGAGAATATGATCGTCATTCACCCCGATGAATGTATTGATTGCGGCGTCTGCGAACCCGAGTGTCCCGTTGACGCGATTGTCCCCGATACCGAAGATGATCCGGACGGGAAATGGCTCGCGATCAATTCTAAATATGCCGAAATTTGGCCCGTTATTACCGTCAAAGGGACACCGCCCGCAGATGCAGAAAAATTTGAGTCCGAAACTGGTAAATTCGAGAAATACTTCAGCGATAAACCCGGTGCGGGCGATTAATCGCTATAATTATCGCTCCCAACGGAAAAACTATTCCGTTTATGTGGATTTTCAGTGATTTTTGTGTTATACGTTATTTAAGAAACGGGTGCGGCCTTTATAACCGCGCCTTTTGTTTGTTTAACGCATAGCAGCACTAAACCTGCGCGAAATCGAAGGCATCTCATTCATGGCAACTAAAAAAACATCTCCTGCAAAAGCCGGAGCAAAGAAAACTGCGTCCAAAAAGACGGCGACTAAGAGCAAGAAAAAATCATTCAAGGTCAATCAGCATATCGTCTATCCCGCTCACGGCGTTGGCAAAGTCGTGGCGATTGAGCAAGAAATTATCGCTGGCTTCGACATCGAAGTTTACGTTGTGTTGTTCGACCAAGACAAGATGACTTTGCGCGTTCCGACATTAAAGGCCGATACGTCCGGTATGCGCCCGCTGTCTAACGACTTGATCCTAAAAGATTGTTTCACGACCCTACGTGGCCGCGCCCGAATTAAGCGGACAATGTGGAGCCGCCGCGCACAAGAATATGAAGCCAAAATTAATTCCGGCGACCTTGTCCTTGTGACCGAAGTCGTTCGCGACCTGCACCGTACGGATGCGCAGCCTGATCAATCCTATTCTGAGCGTCAGCTTTATGAACGGGCCATTGACCGCACAGTTCGCGAGATTGCAGCGATTAAGAAAGTCGACCGCGACACTGCTCTCGGCGAAGTCCTAGAAATCCTTGCGAAAGCCCGTGAAAAAGCTGCCGCTAAAGCCGCGGCTAAGGCCGAAGCTGAAGCTAAGAAAAACGGCGAAGACGAAGCTGCGGCTTAACTCTTACCCCCTCCCCCCCTCGCGGGGAGGGAGTTAAGATTTAATCTAAAATTTCGAGCCGTTCGGGATGATCTAGCCAAATCATGGGACCGTTCATAAGTTCGATCCACCCCCGGACACGCACACGCGCGCCGTCCAACTCGTTCAGGTCTAGACCGGCTTTTTTAAACCGCTTGCGGTCTTTCTTGGCGATAGCGACCGTAAAGTCTGTTTTATAATTCGCCCCAAAATTCAAATAAACCCGTCCGCGTATATCTGCGCTAGACGTGATAATCCCTTCGACGAGTTGAAAGCTATCCACGTCTTGGGCGAGCGCATCAGGCGCGGGATTACGTATGGCATAGTAAGCGTTGTCCCATATGCCCCGCTTTGCCTGCCTAGCCTCTTGTTCCGCCGTGTATAGAGCGCCAGAGTCCTGGAACGTATCAGGCCAAGTATAAACCCGCGCCATGCCGAGACGCACCATTTCCTCTTGCACCCAGATGTCTGCATTGCCGCCCTCATCCAGCAGATAAACTTGCGCAAGAGCCCGGTCATATCGATCCCGGCGCTCCCCGCCGTAATAAAGCCGGGCTTTACGTTTACCTATCAAAGTATTTAGAGCCGCCTTGGCTTCATATCCTAAAGGCCAATCTTTAAAGCCTTCTCGCCCCAGAGATATTTTAGGGGCTTGCATAGCCGAGAGCCGGACTTTCAGCCCGCTATCTAGGTATAGCGTATCCCCATCTAGCACAGATTTTACCGCGCCTGTTTCGCCCGCATCCAGGTCTGGGGCTCGAAGGCCCGTATTTGACGCGCCCAGAAACACAGCGCTCGCGAGGACGGCAATGCGCTTAAGCCCGCTATAATTTGACTTAGACTTCATAGCCGCCATGATGGCGTAGAAATTAGCACACGTCGAGTCAGCTATGACAGCCTCCATTGATCTTTATTGGTCCTTTCGTTCCCCCTACTCTTTTTTGGCGACAAAGCGTATTCGAGAGATTGAGGCTGAACGTGACGTAAAGTTTAACCTAAAAATCGTGATGCCTCTGGCCATACGCGACCCAAAATTTTTCGATATCCGCGGGCCGAGTTGGCTCGGCTATGTCATGCGAGATATTTTCAGGCTTGCGCAAATGAGCGGGCAAACTATCGCGCCACCCAATCCCGACCCTATCATTCAGGACATGGCTACGGCTAGTATCGCTGCAGAGCAGCCTTATATTTGGCGACTCTCACGCCTTGGAGTTGCCGCAAGCGACTCAGGCAAAGGGTTAGCTTTCATAGATGAAGTCAGCAAAGTCATTTGGGGCGGTCAGCCTTGGACGGAAGGCACTATTCTAGCAGACGCCGTAGACCGTGCCGGATTATCCCTCCT
>Ga0114957_1005021_pt1 | contig 11119 bp, 7 predicted proteins | sample BantaG_FD_87175 | JGI IMG/M metagenome (GOLD analysis project Ga0114957, IMG submission 87175) | Marine algal microbial communities from Bantry Bay, Ireland - BantryBay_4 metaG | ecosystem: Host-associated > Algae > Red algae > Unclassified | place: Bantry Bay, Ireland | collected 2014-11-21 | reverse complement strand
TTCAATATTTTAAAAAACATTTTCTAACCAAAAAAGACTTTTTTGTAGGTTATGATTTAAATCATAGTGCAACCCTATCAAAAGTTTCATCCGTGCCACTAAATCAATTTAATTTTTTCACTCATTATAAACAAAACTCTGTTTACATCAATAATAACGTCCTCCTTAAAACAGGTAGAGGAAGAATAGAAAATGTAGATGTGGCTTTCCATGCAATACAAATTCTAAATCGCATTTGTGATCATGGGCTTATTAAAAGAGAACAGATAAGTCATGAACAAATAACGGATTTGGCCAATAAATTAGGCGAAATGAAAAACATCAGGATAGCCGATTCTAGATTAGAGGAAAACCAAGAAATAGAAATGCTCTTTAATTATTTAGAAAGTAAAACCTTAATCGCTAAAGACGATTATTTTCTCATTGCAGATATTGTCGATGCCTATCGATATGAGTCATTTGTTATTAGAAATAAAGGTTCTGATTGGCATATAGGAATAGGACTACAGCATGATAATAGATTTTATAATATTGAGTACTTTGATTTTGATGAGTCCCTTAGGAGTGAACAAGAAAATAAGTATTCTCGATTAGGACCTCTTGTTGAAGTCGGTTATTCATATTACAAACCTTTAAATCATAAATGGCAACTCGATAATAGTAATACCCTTCAGATAGGAACTTATAATTTTTCCGATTTTAGCCATTTTGGAGATCCTGATAATCCTGCAAGAGACGATAATAATCAAGTAAAATGGTGGCAATTAACAAACATGGTAAATCTATCATATCTTTTTAATAGTCGAACAAACCTATTTGTTGGTTTTAACAATAGCATCAATTATACAAGTAGTGTACAGCTGAATAATATTGTTGCCAGAGAGATTGTTTTTTATAATATTACCGATTTTGGAATGACATATTATTTTTCTCCTCGATATACGATGTCCTTTAATGTCGGACTTTCTTATTTCAAAGGATTTCTACAAAAAAGATTAAAACTTGTAGATGCGTCCACAAGATTAGGCGTAAATTATTATTTCCACTAGCAAAGAAAAAATGAAAATTATTACCACTATCCTTTTATTTCTGAGTTTTCCGCTTATTGGCTTTAGCCAATTAAATACTTTTAGCTTATCCTCATTTTCTCAACCGGACTATTATCGAAAATTTTCTCAAATTACCCCTAATGCATTTTTTACAACATCTCACCGAAAAGATGATTTTGAAGATGGCAATAGAGAAATAGAAAGAGGCTTAAATATGACGTATAGTACAAGTATAGAAAAATATAATAGATCTGTTCAAAGTGAATTTATCTATTCAGAAAATACTACCGTTAACTATGAAAGGTCTGAATCTTTTAAGAACTATTTAATTTATCAAAGTCAGTCTCTCAGTTATGACGGTCGATTTTTCTTTTCTCCTAATGACTATTTTTCGGGAATCGAGGTAGACCATTTTGGTTATTTATTCTATAGAAGAGAGGATGTTAAAGAAGATGGACAATTTATTGAAGACAATAAATCATTTGATGTTAATACCACTAATAGGTTAGTCATAAAAGTAGGAAAAGGACGTATAGAAAATATAAATGTGGCTTGGCATGCTATGCGTATTTTAGAAGTTATCTGTGAGAATAGTGCTCTAGAGCAAAGTAACATTACTCATGAACAAATAGAAGCTTTTGCTAATAAATTAGGAGAAATACAGAATATCAGATTAACGGATCCCAGATTAGAGTTTAATAAAGAAGTAGAGGTTATTTTTGAATATTTAAAATCCGCAGATCTTATTGTCAATGAAGACTATTTTCTTTTTGCTCAAGTGTTAGATGCTTATAGATTTGAGTCTTTTATTAATAGAAGAAAAGGGTCTAATTTTTCAATTGGTTTAGGATTTAGATATAATAATTTAATACAACATCAAAACGATATAGATGAGGATCCTCTTGAGCTAGATGATTACGAAAACATAAATATAGATTCCAGAATAGGCCCTTTTATAACGATGCAGTTAAATTATTATAGGCCGTTACATTATAAATGGCAATTAGATTTTGAAAACTATTTTGATTATGGAAAAGAAAATATAAAAGACTATTCTGATAATACAAATACGCCTAATGGTCCTAATGATTCTCGTGGGGAAGATATATCGGGACTTATGATTAATACGATAGGGCTTAATTATTTACTAAGTAGGCGTACAAATATACTTTTTTCATATTCTTCTGTTACCAGTTATATCGAAGACTTGATAGAAACAGAAAACATTTTTGCCCGACATACAAATCGTTTAGGGATGGATATGGAATATTATTTTTCTCCTTGGAATATTCTGAGTGTTGATTTAGGATACGAATATTCAAAAGGATACAAAAACAGTAATCTATCGAGTACTGATACTTCCATACGTATCAGTAATATTTATTATTTCCATTAATTATCTATAACTTTTTATCCGTTATGGATTTCATAATAACAGAGACATCTTTCCATAAACCGTCCGTTTCCGGAATTTTTGCAAACAGAGAAATTTCTGCTCCATTGAATGGATCTTTAAATGCCATGTGATAAGCCAGAAGGTGAATCGAGCGGTCCTTGTTTGATCGACGAGCACCATATTTTACATCTCCTTTTATAGGGCATCCTATTTTTCCTAGCTGTGCTCGGATCTGGTGGAATCGTCCTGTTATCGTTTGTATTTTTAGTAAGTGATAGTTTTCAAAACTATGTAAGAGCTTATATTGTAGCGTCGCTTCTTTAAAACGAGGAGAGGCCACTACGTTTACAATAGCCTTTCTATTTTTTGCATTTCTACCTAGAAAATGACTTAGGGTTCCAGAATTTTTTTCTGGTTTTTTTTCAACGAGAGCAAGGTAATATTTATTAATCTTACGGTTACGGACCATAGCAGTAAGCGTTGCTGCAGCCTCTTTATTATTTGCAAACAAAACAAGTCCACTTACGGGTCTGTCTATCCGATTGATTACATGAATTTTATGCTTTAAATAAATTTCTAGAAAATTTTGAAGCGTCTTTTCTTCAGATAAATTTACTTGACTACTTATTCCAGGTGGTTTTTGAGCGATAACGTATCTATTATTCTTTAGTACAATTAAGTCCGATAATTTTTGATCCATTTAGTCTATTTCCTCGTAATCCGTAAATTCCTGTTCCTTTGGATCTTTTTGCTCCCCCTTTTCAATTCTTGATGGAGGATTTATAAATCTGTAAATGATATATATCACTCCAGCAACTAGAATATATTTTATGATCACAGTATTTATGGATTGCTCAATTAAAACCTAAAATTAATACTATTTTAGTTCTCTTTAATTCAATTAGATTTAAACTCTTTAAATGGAAGATATTAGTGAAGTATTATCAAAAGTTAGAGCATTTGCTAAAAATAAAATCCTCGCTTTTCCTGAAAGAATTGTCTATCATGATTTGGCTTTCGCCGAAAGGCTGATTTCTAATATTGTCACTATAGGTGAGCATACAAACCTAAGTACACGTGAGATCCAGATGTCTAAAATCACAGCGTGGTTTTTTTGTAGCTGTTTCGATAAGATAGAAGTCAAAATAATAGAAGGAATTATTTCTGATAATAATGAAGAGCTAGCTGTAAAAAATATAGAAAAGTTTTTTGAGAAAGAAAAATACCCAGATACTTTAAAAGATGAAATTATAGAAAATATTAAAGGCATTAACTTTTTTAGGACTGCAGAAAACACAATTCAAAAAACCGTATCGGATGCCATTACAGCTGATCTTGTCTGTCCACACGACGTCAACAAAAATCTCAAACTTGTTTATCAAGAATTACTTCTAAATAATGTTTCCGTTTCTAAACTTAATTGGTACGGAGCCATTATTCCCATTGCTGAATCTTTAAGTTTTTATACTACATACGGACAAAACAAGCTTGCTCCTTGTGTAAAAATTCAGGTACAAAATCTAAAAAAGGCAAAAGGCAAAATTGTAAAGCAAAACGAAAAAGTGCTGAAAAAAGAGCTTGCTATAACAGATAAAGAGCTCAAAAAATTAAAGAAGAATCTCAATAATTTATCCGGTAGAGATGATAAAGCGGTACAGACTCTTTTTAGAACTACCATTAAAAATCACTATACTTTAAGAGAAATGGTAGATCGTAAGGCAAATATTATGATTACTGTAAATTCTATTATTATATCTGTAGTAATTTCAGGTATGGCAAGTAGGCAATTAGAACACCAGCTGTATTACGTGCCTATAATAACCTTAACTGCAAGTGCAGCCGTTTCAATATTTTTTGCCATAATATCTACCCGTCCTAATAAAACACATGGACAATTTACCGAAGATGAGATACGAACCAAAAATGGAAATCTACTGTATTTTGGAAACTTTCACGATATGACTGCAAGAGATTTTGAATGGGGAATGTTACAGATGTTAAACGATAGTGATTATTTATATGGGTCTATGATTAGAGATTTGTACTATTTAGGTTTAGCCGTTCACAAAAAATTTGTGAGTATCCGTATCTCTTTAAATATTTTCTTAGGAGGAATGATTTCTTCTCTTGTACTCTATGTTGTAATTAGAGTATTGGTTCACTTATAGTGTAGAAAATATAGCTAACACAATGTAATTTCATTGGTTTCGTTTCTTTTTTGAGCTTATTTTTATCCAAAAAAGTCTATTAAAAGCAAGAAATAACACCTTTAGCTAAATAGTCCTTTTTCAGGAGACAAGAATTAGCAATTTATTAACTAAGGAATTAAAAGGCAACATTATTACTAAAGCTAATATATAAGTACATTTGCCTCTATTATTAGCAATGCCATTCTTATAAATAATCTAGTTTATGGACAGTTTCAATCGAGTTTCTCGCATCAGTGGAATTGCGGTCTTTTTGATCACTTTTATTGTATTTTTCTTTTCAGCAGAATCTTCCGGAAGTTTATGGGATTGTGGTGAGTTTATTTTAGCTGCTCATAAGTTAGAAGTTGTGCATCCACCTGGGGCACCCTTATTTATGCTTGTAGGTCGAATGTTTACATACGCAGCAGAAGTTTTTAGCGATAACCCTACGAACATTGCTTTTATGGTAAACGTAATGTCTGGTTTTTTTGGGGCCCTTACTGCTCTAATGGTTTGCTGGATTACAATGATATTTGGAAAACTGATTTTGCATGGACGTGGTGAAGTTTCAGAACTCATTGAGGATGATCAGGTAGAAGTTCGTAAAGAAGATACTGGAACAGAAAATATGGTTTTGGCTGGTGCAGGAGTTGTAGCGGGATTAGCAACTGCGTTTAGTACATCTATCTGGTTTTCTGCTGTAGAAGGAGAGGTTTATGCGATGTCTACATTCTTTACTGCTTTTACATTCTGGGCTGCTGTGAAATGGTTTTACCTTCCAGATAACAAACAGACTGATAGGTGGTTAGTATTAGCCGCTTATTCTGCTGGGTTATCTATAGGGGTACACCTTTTAAGTATTTTAACTTTTCCAGCGATAGGGCTATTATATTATTTTAAGAAAAATAGAGGGTTTAGTATTCTAGGAGTAGGACTAAGTATGTTACTCGGTGTAATAGCGATCGCATTTGTAATGAAAGGAGTGGTAGCCGGAATACCGACTGTATGGAAAAACTTTGAATTGTTTTTAGTAAACGATTTAGGTGCTCCTATTCATAGTGGATTAATACCTACTATGATTATTGTCATCGGTCTAATAATAGGACTACTAAAATTTGCTCATAATAAAGGAAATCATTCCTTACAGTTATTTACTATGGCTGCTGCGATGGTAGTAATTGGTTTTTCTACATTAGGTGTAGTACCCATACGTGCAAATGCGGATACCCCTATAAATATGAATGTCCCTAGTGACGCGACAAGATTACTGCCTTATCTTAATAGAGAACAGTATGGAGAACGACCACTATTAAGGGGACCTTTATACGATTCTAGTCCTACGGAAATAGAACGTAGCGATCGTTACGGTCTCGTAGATGGTCGATACGAAATAATCGATGAAAAGTTTTCTTATAAATATCCTGCAAGAGATAATATATTATTTCCGAGAGCAGGACATAGCGATCGAGCCCAATTGCATAATATGTGGAGGACTTATTTAAATGGTGGTGAAAAAGCTAGAGGAAGACCCGGAATGAAATACAACTTAGGCTTCTTATGGAATTATCAGATTAAGTACATGTACGGTAGATACTTTATGTGGAACTTTGTCGGTCGTCAAAACGGAGAACAAGGCTTTTATCCGTGGGACGAAAGTGATGGCAACTGGGAGTCTGGAATTTCCGCATATGATAATTGGAGATTATTTGATGATAGTCTACAGCCTAAATCTATGCAAGATAAAGCAAAGAATCATTATTACTTTCTTCCATTCCTTTTTGGGTTCTTAGGACTATTTTTTCATGCCTATAAACGACCTAAAGATTTTAGTGCCTTACTTGTTTTATTTCTGATTACTGGGATAGGAATTATTATCTATTCTAATCAGCCTCCTAACGAACCGAGAGAAAGAGACTATGTACTAGCCGGATCGATATTTACTTTTTGTGTATGGATCGGACTTGCTGTAGTCGCACTCTTTAGTATTTTCAGGAAATACATAAATAATCTTCCTGGAAAACCAGCTGCCGTACTCGCTTCTATCATCGTCTTAACTGCTCCTCTCATAATGGGCTTTGAAAACTTTGATGATCACAGTAGAAGAGGTCATTATGCGACCCGAGATTATGCCAGTAATTTTTTAAACTCTTTAGAGAAAGATGCGATCATCTTTACCTATGGAGATAATGATACATATCCAGTATGGTATGCACAAGAGGTAGAAGGGATCCGTAGGGATGTCAGGGTTGTAAATTTAAGCCTGATACAAGTGGACTGGTACATAGATAAACTGCGAGCCAAAGTAAACGATTCAGCCCCCATAAAGATGACGCTCTCCTCAGAGAATTATCGAGGTAAAAATAATAATCAACTATTTTTTGCTAATGGTGGAGTAACTTCAGGAGCAGCCGTAGAACGACCGCTTAACATTTATGAGGAATTTAATTTTATAGCCTCTGGTAAAAATGTAGTTGAAGATCGGAGAACAGGAGATAAGCAAAACTATACACGTAGTAAAAATCTAATTATTCCGATCGATCGTAATAAAGCGGTAAGTACAGGATGGGCATCTCCTAGTGATACCACTATAGTAGATCACATTCCTGTAAGTTTCAAAAAAGGATTTATGGCTAAAGACGAACTGGCCATTTTAGACCTTATTGTCTCTAATATGTATGATCGTCCCATTTACTTTGCCGTAACCTGTAGAAACGAAAAGCTCTTAGGGCTTAACGATTATATGGAAATGGAAGGACTAGGTCTGCGTCTGGTACCGACTAAAAATAAAGGAGAGCAAGAAAGTTTACTTATCTATGGCTCAGGTAAAATGGATGCAGAAACGGCCTATGATAATATTATGAATAAGTGGAAGTGGGGTAATTTTGATAAGCAAGAGGCTTATATAAATAGAAGTTATGCAGCAGAAGTCCAAGCCATGAAAATGGTTATGATTAGAACAGCTACCACCTTTTTACGACAAGGAAAAAAAGAAAAAGCAGCAGATATTTGTAAAAAATATTTTAGCTCTTTCCCTCATTTTAATTTTCCTTACGAGCCTACGATTTATCCATTTATAGATATTTTAATGCTTGCTGGAGAAAAGGAAGAAGCTAAAAAGCATATGCAAATTTTAGCGGATGAAGTTTATGCAAGACTGACTTTTGTAGATAGTCTCGACGAAAGAGAATTTAAAAGTTTTGAAGACGAATTTAGAATAGGTATCCGTGGAGCTAATGATATTTTAGGAGGTTTATCTAAACTACAAGACCCTGCTTTTGCAGAAAAAATGCAAGAGCTTTTAGGAAAATATGATATTAAAAAAATAAGAGAACAAGGAGGATTTAATAGATGATGAAAATTGCTATCGGTTGTGACCATGCAGGTTATGAATATAAAGAAATGATCAAAAATAGCCTCAGTAAAAAAGGATATGAAATTATTGATCACGGAACCCATTCCACTGACTCTGTGGATTATCCTGATTTTGTACATCCCGTTTGTAAAGACGTTTCTAAAAAGAAAGCTGATCGCGGAATTTTAATATGTGGGACCGGAAACGGAGTTTCGATGGCAGCCAATAAACATAAAAACATTCGTGCGGGATTAAGCTGGAATACATCCATTGCTAAATTAACGAGACAGCATAATGATGCAAATGTAGTCTCGATTCCAGCTAGATTTGTTTCTAAAAGAATGGCTACGCTTATAGTGACTACTTTTCTAAAAACTCCTTTTGAAGGCGGTCGCCATCAGAGAAGAGTTAATAAAATTTCTAATTGCTAATTACATCCATACATTCTATGAAGTACTTTTTCTCATTTCTTTTATTGGCTTTAAGCCTAACATTACAAGGTCAATTTATAAGCAGTATTACTTATCCAGATACTACTAATCAAATTTTTACTAATCCTAATGACCCTTCTGTAAAAGCCGCAAATTCTATAACTGCGGCAGAATTAAAATCTATTCTTACCGTACTCGCTTCTGATGAATTTGAAGGAAGAGAAACGGGTTACCCCGGAAATGCCAGAGCAGCAGATTATATCTCAGATTACTATGATAAACTAGGGACTAAAAAAGTAGGAGAAGATGGTGGGCATAAACAAAGTGTCGCTTTTACATGGAGTAGCTGGAAAGAAACCAATGTCATAATCAATCGTAAAAAATATCGTCACCTATGGGATTATTTAGCTTTTCCTACAAAGAATGCTAGTATGGCGCCGTTGATGACGGACGAAATCGTTTTTGTAGGATATGGAATTGCGGATAAAAACTATAACGATTATAAAAAAGCAAAAGTCAAAGGAAAAGTTGTCCTCATGTACCAGGGGCTTCCTAATGAAAGTAAATCATGGGTAGACGAATCCTGGACCACCGAACGTAAACTAGAAGTTGCAAAAGACAAAGGGGCCAAATTTGTACTAGTAATAGCTAATGATATAAAAGCTATGCTAGCCGAGAATCGTCGAGTACTACTAGGTCCCAGTATGACCTTAGGAAAAGAAGATAGTAAAGACATAAAAACGGCTAATCATATTTACATTTCACCTAATACAGCTCAAGATTTATGGGGCGATGCGGAGTCTAAAATAATTAAAGCTAGAGATAAAGGGCGTAGCTCTGGAAAACCAAAAGCGGTAAAATTTAAAACCTTCTTTTCTATCGTTAATAATAAAAAAACAAGTTCGATCGATGGTCATAACGTATTAGGGTTTATAGAAGGCTCCGATAAAAAGGAAGAAATAGTAATCGTCTCCGCACACTATGATCATATAGGTAAAAAGGGAGATGATGTTTATAATGGAGCCGATGATAACGCATCAGGTACCTCATCCGTAATGGAAATTGCAGAGGCATTTATGCAAGCAAAAAAAGAAGGAAATGGTCCTAGACGATCTGTTCTTTGCCTCCATTTAACGGGAGAAGAAAAAGGACTACTAGGTTCTATTTATTATACGAAGTTTCCAATCTTTCCATTAGAAAACACGGTGGTAGATGTAAACGTAGATATGATCGGAAGAGTAGATAAAAATTACACCGATAACCCTAATTACATTTACGTAATCGGATCAGATAGACTAAGTACTACCCTGCATAGAGTAAATGAAGAAATGAATAAAAAGTATTCTAATATTATTTTAGATTATACTTATAATTCTGAGTCAGATCCTAATAGATATTATTATAGATCAGATCATTATAGTTTTGCAGAAAAAGGAATTCCAGCCATCTTTTATTTTAGTGGTGTTCACGAGGACTATCACATGTCTACAGACACAGTAGAAAAGATCCAGTTTGATAAAATGGAAAAAATTGCAAGACTCATTTTCCACACTACTTGGGAATTAGCTAATCGAGAAGATCGCATCCGAGTGAATGTAACGCCTTAGTATGTACAAACTATTTAAGCCTTTACTTTTTTTAATGAATGCCGAAAAGGCACATCATTTTACGACGCGTTTATATACTATCGTTTCTAAAATTCCGATCATCAATTGGATCATAAATGCTCCGTTTAAATACAATTCGACTTCTTTAGAACGTACTGTCTTTGGATTAAAATTTCCTAATCCAGTAGGCCTCGCCGCTGGATTCGATAAAGATGGGAAATATTATGAACAGATGTCTCAGTTGGGTTTTGGATTTATAGAAATCGGAACCGTAACTCCTAGACCTCAAAAAGGAAATCCACAACCCCGATTATTCCGACTTCCTAAAGACGAGTCTTTAATAAACAGAATGGGTTTTAATAATGATGGTGTCGATGCAATGGTCGATCGTTTAAAAAACAGAAAAAAAACCAATGTTATCATAGGTGGAAACATCGGGAAAAATAAAACAACCCCTAATGATGAAGCCTATAAGGACTACCTGATCTGTTTTAATAAATTATATGATCTAGTCGATTACTTTGTAGTCAATGTCAGTTCGCCTAATACACCAGGCCTAAGAGAATTACAAGAGAAAGAACCATTGACTAAACTACTGTCTCTTTTAATCACTGAACGAAAAAGTAAAACCATCTCTAAACCGATACTCCTTAAAATTGCTCCTGACTTAACAAATGGACAGCTCGATGATATTATAATGATCGTAAAAGAAACAGGCTTAGATGGACTTATCGCTACAAATACAACCATCGATCGATCTGGATTAGCTACGGATGATCATACCATTCAGAAAATAGGAAATGGAGGTCTTAGTGGTAAAGCCATGACTTCTAAAGCTACAGCTATCATAAAATACCTCTCAGAAAAATCTGGAGGTTCATTTCCGATCATAGGAGTAGGAGGTATCCGATCAGCGGCAGATGCACAGGAAAAATTGGACGCCGGTGCATCCTTAGTACAAATTTATAGTGGTCTCGTTTATGAAGGTCCTATGTTGATCAAAAAGATTAAAAAAGCGCTGAGTTAATCTCAAATAAAATTTCTCATCTAAAGTTTTAGGGTATTTTATAGTTACCCATTTTATAATCCATTATG
>Ga0114957_1005019_pt1 | contig 11121 bp, 8 predicted proteins | sample BantaG_FD_87175 | JGI IMG/M metagenome (GOLD analysis project Ga0114957, IMG submission 87175) | Marine algal microbial communities from Bantry Bay, Ireland - BantryBay_4 metaG | ecosystem: Host-associated > Algae > Red algae > Unclassified | place: Bantry Bay, Ireland | collected 2014-11-21 | reverse complement strand
GACGACACTGAGCGCCTCGGCCACCCACACCGTGCCATCGGGGCGTTGGCGGGCGTCGGTTGGAATCTGTGTCGACGCCGCCGCAGCGTCCTCATCGGCGGTCTCGCCCTCGAGCAGCCCATCATTGCCTGAGGTGGTTGGCACCGGGACTCCACCAGAGCCGCTGATTGGTCCATCCCCGCCACTGGCGCAGCCTGCGAGCAGCAGCACCATCGCCATGACCAGAAGCGTGATCGGGAGCGACGTCGGGCGCTGTGTCGGAAGAGCCGATGCCTCAAGAGCCGGTACCCGGCGAGCGGGGCGGGCACCTGCGGTTCTCTTCATTCGGTTCAGCACCCGGTCAACCGTAGTCTCTGCCACCGACGCCATCGGGGCACGATCCCCAGCGATGGTCGACCAGACATGGCGATGCGACCGCCACGAACCCCGATCACTATGAACCATGTCACACCTTGGAGTCCCGAAGTGACCGCTCAGCGCGCTTTCTGGCCCCTTTGACGCTCCCTGAGCCCCCGATTGCATTGGCCCACGCTGCGAAGTGCGCGAGAATTTGTCCCTATGCGCGCACGACTCAACCAAATCGTCCGAGATGTGGTGCGGGACCACCGGGCCGAGGCACTCGATCTCCATGCCGCGTTCCCGGTGCGCGCCGGCGACATAGTCATGCTGGGCGACAGCTTGACCGCCGATGGCGACTGGGCTGGCGCGTTTCCCGGTCTTCCGATGCGCAATCGCGGCATCGGTGGCGAAGTGTCGGCAAAGACCAGCGAGCGCCTCGGCGAGATCACCGACGGCGTCCCTGCCACCATCTTCCTGATGATCGGGACCAATGATCTTGCCACTGGTGTCGAACTCACCGAGCTCGGTACCAGCGTGGCCACCATCATCGACCGGATCGAGGCCCAGAGCCCAGCCACCCGAATCGTCCTCCAGAGTCTGTTGCCACGTGCGGATCGCCTCAACAGCAAAGTGGGCGAGGCCAACCTTTCGCTTCGGCGTATCGCCGCAGACCGCAACGTCACCTATCTCGATCTTCACCATGATTTCGCGGACCACCGGGGGCGCCTGCACCCCTCGCTTGCCATCGATGGCGTGCATCTCAACGGCGCCGGCTACACCCTCTGGGTCAACCGCCTCCGCCCGATGATGCAGTACCCCGCGGTGTCCGGGGAAACTGTTTCAGCGAATGCGCAGCCTCCCACGGCTGATTCGGGTCCGGCCGCGGGTACCGATGTCGATGCACCGGCCGCCGAAGAAGTGGTTGTCGACCTGCGCACCGCATCCGAAGCGGCGGCGAGCGAAAGCTGAGCCGACATCGCCCCTCAAGTGGCGAGAATTCGATAGCGAAAGCGATACAGCCCGGGCCCGACGATGAACGCCGGTCTGGTGTCGGGGCCGCACGCTGCGGTGCCCAGCCCGCGTCGGGCCACGTCGAGATGCACGTGGGTCTCGGGGTCAGTGTGGAGTTCGGCGGTGGTAGTCGCCCGGGTCAGATTCCCGACGTGATGGTGGGAGGCGGTGAAGGCAAACTCAGGTGGAGTGGGGTTGCTGCTGCTACGACGTCCCGCTTTGGGATACATCGCTTCGATTCGAACCCCCGACGTGCCCTTCGCAGCGCGTAGCGCCAGCCATCGGGTGGCCCCGTGGCTTCCGTGCTCCTGTGGGAACACATACGGGTGATACTGCTCGGCGACGGTCGATACCCAGCGCTGCACCGTGACGCCCGCTCGCCGGTCGGGATAGCTCTCGTGTGGCCCTTCGCCGAGCCAGGAGAGCCGATCGAGGCCGGCGACAAGGGACAGTTGCATCCCAACTCGGGGGATGTCGGTCAGCTCGTCGGGGATACGCACCGCTTCGGCGATCTCGATTCCTCCCGCAGGGTCGAGGGTGACAGACTGTTTGTGGGCCACTTCCCAGTCTCCGAGGCCACGCACCGTTGATCGGGCTACCCAGGTGACTGCTCCGTGCTGGCGACGGATCTGGTGGGCGTCCAACTCGGACTGGATTGCGTCGAGTCCCCAGGCGAGCCACTTGAGTCGGACTCCGGCGACTTCCGACATCCAACCGGTGGTCACCCCGTCGTTGTCGGTGGGTGCTCGCCACAGCGACAATTCCAGGGGTCGGGCGAGAAGCTCGACCCCTCGAGCTCTGATCGAGATGACTCGACCAGTCGTTTGATCGATGCCGATGCCAACCGGTCGCTTCCCCGCGCTCGAAAGCTCCACGGTGGTGTCGGTGTGGTCCACGCTGACTGAGGCCGAGGTGCTGCTCTGAGCCTTGGACGGGCCTGTTTCAGAAGCAACTGCGCTCGGGGCCAGCGCGAGTTGCTCGACACCGACGAGATGACCACGCTCAGCCCACTCGGTCTTGCCAGCACGCCGGGTTTCGATCAACAGATGTGCTACCTGACCGTCTTCGGGTTTGGGAGCGCTGACGACGATCGAGACCGGCTGTGACTGCTGGGGACCGGTGGTGGCAACATCGAGCGGTCCGTCATCGACCGAGACCCCATCGACCAGGTATCGCCAACGGAGTTTGTAGGCCGAAAGGTCGGTGAACCACTGCCGGTTCTCGACCCGGAGCGTTAGTTTCACCGTCGATTTCGCAGCGCTCGCCTTTCCGGTCGAGGTCGGTGTCGAGGTTTCATCGAGAAGTTCGAAGGCGACGGGCTCGGCAAGCGCCTTCATTTCCAGCAGGGCTGGATGCGGGTTTCGATCCGGGTCGACGAGCCCGTTGATACAGAAATTGACATCGTTCGGCTCGTCACCGAAATGCCCGCCATAGGCAAACCACGGGTCGGACCCGTCCTCGGGAGTGACCCGCAGGCCCTGGTCGATCCAGTCCCAGATGAACCCGCCCTGCAGGCCTGGTGTGGATCGGATCGCATCCCAGTATTCGTCGAGGGAGCCGCAGCTGTTTCCCATGGCGTGGGAGTACTCGCACATGTTCAGCGGACGTGGATCATCGACTTCTGCGGCCCATCGAATGATGTCTTCGATGGTGGGATACATCGGACACACGATGTCGGTGACCGCCGCGCTGTTGGTGGTATCGACCGTGATGCCGGTATCGAGCCCATTGGCCCACTGCATCATCTGGGCACCTTCGTACTGCACGAAGCGGGACGGGTCATAGCCTCGAATCCACGCCGCCGCAGCATCGTGGCCCGCTCCCCGACCGGCTTCGTTTCCGAGCGACCAGCCGATGATGCTGGCATGGTTCTTGTCGCGCATCACCATCCGCATGCACCGGTCGAGCATCGCCGCATGGAACCGCTGGTCGTAACACAAGCTCCATTCCCGGGCATGGCTTTCGATGTTGGCTTCGTCGACGACGTACAGGCCAAGCTCGTCGCACAGATCCAACAGCATCGACGCATTCGGGTAGTGAGCGGTTCGCACGGCGTTGATGTTGTGCTGTTTCATCAGTTCGAGGTCACGCCGCATATCGACGCGGCTCAGCGTCTTGCCATGGTCGGCGTGGTGGTCATGGCGGTTGACCCCGGCGATGAGGACCGGTTGGCCGTTCAACAGGAGTTGGCGGTCACTGATCTCCACGTGACGAAACCCGATGTACTGGCTGGTCGTTTCCCGGCATGTGCCGCTCGGGTCCATCAGTCGCACGATCACCCGGTAGCGGGTTGGGGATTCGGCTGACCACGGTTCCACTGCCGCGATGGTGGCAGCAATCGAGGCACCGATTCCGTGGAACAGGAACGATTCGAGCATGGCATCGAGATCGGTCGCTCCAGGTTTTGGCACGGCAACGTCGGCGGAACGGGCGTCGAGAACCCGGCGGCCTCTCACGGTTTCCAAACCGACATCGACGGTCCAACCGGGTTCGGGGCCGTCAGCGAACCCGACAGCCACATCGACCTTCAAATGACCCTGTCCTGTTGCCACGTCGCGATCAGAATCGATCCGCAGATCAGAAAGGTAGGTACGGTCGGTGCAGATCAGGCTGACATCGCGATGGAGCCCTGCCATCCACCAGTGTTCCTGGTCCTCGATCCAGCTGGCATCGGACCAGCGGATCACCATGGCTGCCACGGTGTTCGACCCTGGTTTCAGGGCGTTGCTGATATCGAACTCGGTCGGCAGGCGCGAGTCTTTCGCAAGGCCGATGGGTTCGCCGTTGACCCAGACCATCAGGACGCTCTCGGCGCCGCCGAAGCGCAGCGTGACCCGGCGTTTGCGCCACGCCGCGGGCACCCGGAAGTCCCTTCGGTAGAGCCCGGTGGGGTTGTCATCGGGAACCTGCGGCGGTTCTGCTGCCCACGGCATCTGCACGTTGGTGTAGTGCGGACGGTCATGGCCCTGCATTGGCCAGCATCCGGGGACTTCGATGGCATCCCAGCCACGATCGTCGAAGTCGGGGTCGACAAAGGTCGACGGCGCCTGTTCCGGAGCGCTCACCAGGCGGAACCGCCACTGACCGTTGAGCACCTTGTACCAGGGCGAGGCCGATCGGTCATCGCTGCGGGCTCCGGCTTCATCGGGAAACGGTACGAGCGGGCTGCGGGCCGGTTCCCGATTGCGACCGAGCAGGGTTGGGTCCTGCCAGCTCTTCGGACCCCAGGTATCACTCAGTGTCGTCGGTGTCTCAGGTATCGAAGCCATGTGACCCCAAGAGTAAGCCTCAACCGAGGTCGACCGGTACCTGGTAGACCTCTTCGAGTCCGGCGATGCAGGTGATACTGGTCGGGCAGTCCTGCGGGCCGCCGAGTACCAGGCTTTCGCTCAGCTGTGACAGGTCAGAGACCGTTTCGAGAGCGAGGCGCTCAGCAGTCTCGGCGGTGACCACGAAGCCGGGAGCATCCTGTGCCGTCGACGGATCGAGCAGTTCGAGAGCCGGGTCGAGGCTGGCGCGAGCTTCGGCGAGTACATCGCCGAGCAGCAGGGGCGGTACCGCATCCGGCTGGTAGTAGCGCAGAACCGAGGAGACGAACTCGGGTACGAGATCGAGATCGCCCGCTTCGACCGCAGGTATCACTTCTTCCCGGCTACCGAAGCGCATCAGGCGCGTCACCTCCGCGCCGGCGTCCTCGAGGACCTGGGCATACATTTCGCCGAGGATCAGCGATTCGGTGAAATCGGTTGAGCCCACCGAGAGCTCCCCCGAGACCGCAGCACCGGTGTAGGGCAACAGGTCGTTGGCTTCGAGCCACCCGGTGACCACATCCGGCGGTGGCGCTTGGGCCGCTCGTCGGTTGAGCTCGGTGAGCTCTGAGGTGGTGAGGGTCTGCGAGACTGCAGCCAGGGCTTCGGTGATCTCCGCGGAGTTAGCGTCGGACCGGATGAGCGGGACCACGTTCTCTTTGTCCGCCAGGCCCTTGTCGTCTTCGAGCAGAACCCAGTCGTTGGCTGCGATATCTCCGTCGGTGCTGAACAGCACGGCGATGTCGATGGCACCGCCGTCGAGGGAATCTTTCAGTTCTGCGGAGAATGGATCGAAGACAGCAAAACTGACCTCGGCGCCCGGCACGACGGTGGTCGTCGTCGATGCCGTGACCGGCGTGGTGGTGGTCGTCCCGGCTTGATCGGTCGTGGTGTTGTTCGAGCACCCGGCGATTACCAGGCTCAGCGCGAACGCGACAAGGAGGCCAGAACGTCGGGCGAGAACGGTTCGGTTGAGGTGCTCGGGGGCGAAGAACAGCACCCGACCAACGTAGGGCAATCGAGGCGACACTCCACACAGCCCCACGGTCGACCCTACGCCCCGGGGCCGGGGCCGCTAACCTACGAAATTAGCGAGTCGGGTCGAATCAGCGACTTTTCGGGTCCATCGGCGTCATTTGAGGGTCAGCAACAAAGGATATTCAGCTTTGTTCATCTCTAATCTCCTGGACGCATTGGGTTCTGTGCCTGCCACCGAAGTGGAGGGCCCGCCACTTCCGTATGGCCAGCGTGTTGAACTTCCGGGCCGAGGCACGACCTTTGTACGCGAAATTCCCGGCCCCAGGGGCGCCCCGACCGTTGTGCTGCTGCACGGCTGGTTGGCGAGCGGTGGGCTCAACTGGTATCAGGTGTTCGACGAACTGGAACCAGATTTTCGGGTCATCGCCCCCGACCTTCGTGGCCACGGCCGCGGCATGCGCACTTCGGAGCGATTCACCCTCGCCGATTGTGCCGATGACGTCGCCGCGCTGCTACGGGAAATGAACACCGGTCCCGCCATCATCATTGGGTATTCGATGGGTGGCCCGGTTGCCACACTGTTGTGGAAGCAACATCCCGAGTTGGTCGCCGCCCTCGGGTTGTGTGCCACCGGACAGGAGTTCCTTACCGGCAATCGGCAGCGTTACTCCATGCGCTCGGCCACGATTCTCGGCGCTGCATCACTTCGGATGGGCGGCTGGGCCAGTTGGCTTCCCCGGGAGATGAGCCAGCGGATGATCACCTCCGTGGCTCCCGACCGCAAGCGCCCGCCCACTCTGGTGCGGTGGTCCCAGGCCGAACTCCGACGCCATGACGCCAGAATGGTGGTCGAGGCGGGCACCGCTATCGCCAGCTTCAGTTCAAAGGATTGGGCCCCCACCATCGACGTGCCGGCCACGGTGATGGTGACCGAACTCGATACTGCGGTTGAACCACTGGCTCAGCGTCGCCTGGCTCGGGCCATTCCCGATGCCCGGGTTCAACGCTTCGGCGATGGCCATCTCGCATGTATCAATCCCCGCTTTGGCATTGCGGTTCGAAAGATGGCTGTGGGCCTGGCCCAGCGCTGCGGGCTCGGCGAGCCAGCTACTCTTGGAAAAGCTGCGACAGGCTGAAGCCTGTCTGGAAGGAATCACTGATGACAACGCTTGACACTGCGGGACCGATTGCGCCCAGTGCGCTCCATCTCGGAGACTCGGATCTGCCGTGGGCCTCCACGCCCGGCGGGGTGCAGCTCCAGGTGCTGCAGGTGCAGGAGTCGACCGGTCTGTGGGTGATTCGAAACCGGTTCGATCCTGGCGTGGAAGTGCAGACCCATCGCCACACTGGCACCGTCTTTGGCCACACCACCTCTGGTTCATGGGCCTACAAGGAGTCCGACTTCCTCAACGTGGCCGGTTCTTACCTGTTCGAGCCTGCGGGTTCGGTCCACACCCTCGTGGTCCCCGAGACCAACACCGAGATCACCGAAGTACTGTTCATCATGTATGGCGCCAACCTCAATCTCGATGCCGACGGCAACGTCGAAAGCGTCACCGATGGCGCTGGTGTTCTCGCCGCATATCGCGCCATGTGCCGAGCTCAGGGTCATGACGAACCAAACGTCATTCTGATCTGAGGGCCCAGTCTATGTAAGCCCAGTGTTTGTGAGCCCGGTGTTTGTGAGCCCAGTGTTCGCAAGCCCGGTGTTCGCAGGCCCGGTGTTCGCAAGCCCAGTGTTCGCAAGCCCGGTCTCGACGGACTAGTCGAGCCAGTCGGGCCAGTCTTCTTCGACCGAACTCTGCCAGACGGGTGGACGCCGTTCCATGAAGGCCCGCACACCCTCGCGAGAGTCCGGTGCCCCCATCAGTTCGAGGTGCAGATCCCGTTCGAGATCATTGATTTCCTCGCGATTTGGTAGCGGATCCATCCAGAGCAGTCGTTTCGAGACCCCAACCGAGAGCGGCGAAGTGTTTGCGGCGATATCGCCAGCAAGCTCCAGCGTGTGCTCGAGGACCCGGTCAGCGCTGATCGACTCCGAGGCCAGTCCCCATGCTGCGCCATCGGCTCCCGAGAACATCCTGCCGGTGAGGAGGAGTTCGGTGGCCCGGCCATGGCCAACGAGGCGCGGCAGCGCCCAGTGGCTCCGCAGATCCGACATCACCCCTCGCCGAACCTGGACGAAACCGCACTTTGCATCCTCGGCAATGATCCTGATGTCACAGTGCAACGTCATCGTCAGACCGATGCCGACGGCATGGCCATTGATGGCTGCAAGCACCGGCTTGCGAACCTTCCAGGCTGGAAAGGTGAACGGATCCGAACGAAATGGCGGGGTGGCCTCGGCGCCAGGGTCAGCACCGCCAGTGGCCACCTCGGGCGTTGCGTTGGGTTTCGCAAAGACCGACTCTCCCCCGGAAAAGTCGGCGCCGGCGAAGAAAGCTCGACCGGCTCCGGTCAACACCACCGCCCGCACCGTCGGGTCGTTGTCACAGCGCTCGTAGGCGTCGCACAGCTCCCGCCCCATCTGACCTGAAAAGGCATTGAGTTTGTCCGGACGGTTCAACGTGAGCACAACCACCTGCCCCCGCCGCTCCCAGGCAATATCTGCATACACAGGGTCCGAATCTGAAGAGTCAGAATCTTTCACCAAAGCCTCCTCGCAGCTGACACCAACCGTAGCCCCACGCCCACCGCTCCAGCCGCCACAAGTTCCAGCCCGAACGACCAGGTCCGAACGAATAGGTCCGAACGAATAGGTCCGAACGACCGAACAGCACGGTTTGCGAGCGCGGGCGAGTCGGCCGTCGCAGCCCCACTCCTTCCAGCCGGCCCTCTGTCCCAAGGTGTCGGTGCAGAAAGACTGCGGCTCTGCCATAGCGAGATCGGAAATGGCCGGCGAGGCCGGGCAACAACGGACGCGCCTGAACGGCGCGCAACGAACAGCAGGGCCGTCTCTGGAAGCGGCCGACGGCGTTTCTCAAAAGGTATCCAGCGACGGCGGATCACGGTCATTGTGTGGAGGACGTAAACTATGAGCCCACCGTCGCTGTCTACCGCGGCTCACAAAACCCATGGCGGAAGAATCCGCCCTCTGCGTGCCGTAAGTACCCAGATCGGTCAGCAGCGATCGCTATTGAGGGTTTCGGTCATGCTTTTCGGCGCATGCAGCGTTGTTAGGCCGAAGCGACGGCAACAGCAATCTCTGCGGCAACCTTGGCATTATTTTCCGAAAGAGCCAGATTGGCCGTGATGCTCATCCCTGCGGTGGCCTCGGCAATGCCGGCCAGCACTTCCGGGGTGACGCCTGCGCCGGTGATACCACGCTCGTCGGCACTGGCGAGGGCCCGGTCGATCGCCGCATCGAGTACATCGGTGGCGATGGCATACTCATCGGGAATCGGCACACCAATCAGCACGCCGCCCGGCAGCCCCAGCGCACGCTGAGCTTGGAATGCGGCTGCGACATCGGCTCCTCTCTCGACACGGTGGGGAACCGCCAGGCCGCTCGACAAGGCGTAGAAAGCCGGGAAGAAGTCGGTGCGCCATCCAAACACCGGCACCGAAACCGTGTCGAGGTATTCCAGGGTCTTCGCCAGGTCCAGAAACACCTTTGCCCCGGCGCAAACGGTGATGACGCTGTGCCGGGCCAGGGCCCCCAGATCGGCACTGATGTCACCTGTTGTTTCCACCCCACGGTGTACGCCACCGATCCCGCCGGTGGCAAACACCCCCACACCGCAGGCCGCAGCGATGGTGACCGAGGCCGACACCGTGGTCGCGCCGACACGTTCCCTGCGGGCCACGGCTATCCCCAGGTCACGCTCGGCAACTTTGGTTGCTGGTCCGAGGATTCGCTCCCATTCCGAACGTTCCAAACCGAGCCGGGGCACCCCGTCGAGAACTGCCGTCACCGCAGGCACAGCCCCGACGGCTTCGATCGCCGCGGTGCTTCGCTCCAGTGCTTCCAGATTGGCAGGCGAGGGCAACCCCAGGTTCGAAAAGATGGTCGATTCCAGAGCCACGACCGGCCTGCTCTCGCCGAGTGCCGCCGCAACCTCAGCACTCTGGTGAACCGCCTCAGACACGGCGAGCGTCCTCGACGAGGTTGATCTCGTAAAGCACCTGGTCGAGCTTGACACCGGCTTCGACTGTGTTGAAGCGTTGCCGATTGGTGGGAGTGATGCAGCTGGCAAATGGCGCCAGGATTGTCCAGGGGGCCGGGTGGCAGAACTGGACCACCGAGTACCGCTCCTCCACTTGCCCTGGTGCTGCCACCACCCTGTGGCGGCCCGCAGGGAGCAGGCCATTGCTCAGATGTTCCAGCATCATGCCGGTGTTGACAATGGCGTGACCGGGCGGCGGCTCGGCGTCGATCCATCCTCCGCCGCTCTGAATCTGTAGTCCCGGTGCCGTGGCTCGGGGCAGGGTGGTGATCAAGTTGATATCGGCGTGCTCCCCCGCCCAAACATATCCATCGTCGGCACCATCATGATCGTCGGGGGCATCGCCCATCGGGGGGTAGCGAATCGCTCTGGTGAGGGCCGGCCCGTCGCTCAGCATCTGATCGAAGAGGAACTCGTCGACCCCGAGTCCAACGGCGATCAGCCTCAAAAATCGGCGTTGTACCTCGACCACGGTCTCGTGGAAGTTCAGGAGTACCTCCCGGATACCGGCGACATCATCTTCCGGGAACACCTGATCGGCGTACCGATGCGGGTAGCGGGTGCGCAGCGGATGACCGCCGGGGAGATCGCTCCCCCAGTTCAACATCTCTTTCCAGTCGGGAACATCTGATGACGCCGCTGTCTCCACCAGCAAGCCGGTGTACCCGGTTTGGCCGTGCGATCCAGCGACGGTGGACTTCGCTTTGGTTTCGGCGGGGAGGGCGAAGAATTCTGCCAACATGGCGTAGGCACGGTCGATCTGCGTTTCGTCCAGGCCGTGACGCACGTAGACGAAGCCGGTTTCGAGGCTCTGCATCACCTCGGCGACGATGGCGGCCCGATCACTCACAGATCCCGACTCGAAACTCTCGAGATCCACGGACAGCACCAGGTTTTGCACGGCATCTTCCACCGCCTCAGCGTACGTTCGGTCTCCGGGGTTTCGCCACGCGGCGGTACGATTCAACGGTGAGTGATCAGTCACGCAGCCCTGCCTCGGGCGCTGCGCCCCAGGCCCAGGCGGCCCTCGATATCGGCACCAACTCGTTCCATCTCGTGGTCGCCCAGTTCGATGAAGCCGGCCGCTTCCAGGTGATCACCCGGGAAAAAGAGGCGGTGAGACTCGGCCATGGCGGCGGCGATATGAAGAGGATCTCTGCCGATGCCATGGATCGCGGGGTGGCCGCCCTGACTCGTATGCGTCAGATCGCCGAGGCTCACGATGCAACCCTGTCTGCGGTTGCCACCAGTGCGGTGCGTGAAGCGACAAATCGGGCCGAGTTCCTCCACAGGGCTCGCCAGGAGGCCGGCGTGGATGT
>Ga0114957_1005016_pt1 | contig 11125 bp, 5 predicted proteins | sample BantaG_FD_87175 | JGI IMG/M metagenome (GOLD analysis project Ga0114957, IMG submission 87175) | Marine algal microbial communities from Bantry Bay, Ireland - BantryBay_4 metaG | ecosystem: Host-associated > Algae > Red algae > Unclassified | place: Bantry Bay, Ireland | collected 2014-11-21 | reverse complement strand
CCGTCGTCGGCGGCGGCGTGGCGCGGTGGGGGCGCGCCTCTGCCGCAGACGGCAACGACGGCGCGGCGGCGGCAGGGTCGTCGCCAACGCCGCGACGCGCGTGGACGCCGCTCGCCGACGCGGCGGCGGGCGGGGTGGCCATTTGGCCGCGCGTGCTGGTCGCCGCGGGCGCCGGCGCCGCGGCCGGACCGGGTGCGGGCGGCGGGGGCGCCGGCGGTGGCGGCCACGTGGGGGGGCGGCCAAGGGGTGGGGGGGGGGGGGCCGCCCGCCCCCTGCGCCGGCGTCGAGTGCCTGCCGGCGCGGGAAGGCCGCGTCACTCGAGGCCCGAGTGCGCGTGGGGCTCCCGCCCGGCTGGCACGCTGTCGCCTGGGCTAGTGTCGCGGATCAACGTACTTGGATAGACCCCTGTTCCACTCAGGAATTGGATGGGCTGGTAATTGACTCAAGTCGAATGTTGCGCAGCCGTTGAGCCGCCGCCGTCTGGGCCTCGGCGGCGTCAGGCCGTCGGTCGTCTTGTTCCCGCGACGCCCGCACCTTTGCTGTCCGACGCTGACAACATACCCCCAGTGGCTCTTCTACCTCATCTGCACTGGCTCCACAGTTTTCGAAACCCCGTTGGCTCCTGCGCCGTGTCACCCGCAACACTTTGGTCTCCGCCCTGCCCCCCCAACCATGCGGAAGCTCAAGCACCACGAGTTTAAGCTCCTCAAAAAGGCGGACTTTCTCCAATGGAAACGTGACGCCTCCCACCGCTCCCACGCCGTCATCCGGCGGTACCGCGTGACCGACCCCGAGGACTACCACGCGTACAACCGGCTGGTCGGGATGGTCACCAAACTCGCCGCCGCGCTGCTCGCCCTCCCCGCCAAGGACCCCGTGCGCGTGGCTCGGACGGAGGACCTCCTCACCCGCCTCTACGACCTCGGCGTCATTTCCAACAAGACCAACCTCGAGGCGGCCGCCAAGGTGACGGTCAGCGCTTTTTGCCGGCGGCGCCTGCCGGTGGTGATGGTGCGGCTCAAGTTTGCGGAAAACTTGAACGAGGCGACGGTGCTCGTCGAGCAGGGCCACGTGCGCATCGGCACCGAGGTCGTTCGCGACGGCGCGCTGTGCGTCACGCGGGAGATGGAGGACGTGTTGCACTGGGTCGACACGAGCAAGATTAAGAAGAAGGTGCAGCAGTACAACGACGAGGTGGACGATTACGACCTCATGGCTTGAGGGGGACTGCCGGCCGCGGGGGGGGGGACGGGGGTGGCCGGCGCTGCCTGTTTTGGGGCTCGTATGGTTGGTGGTTATCCAGCCATTGAGTCTTGAGCGAGTTGCAGGGCGTCGACTCTGGGGCGGTGCATGCGGCGGTTCCCGTAGGGGCAGGCACGGCGATGCCCCCTGCGGACGCCCTGGACCTGGCCGTCGCTGTGAGGAGGCGGAGGCGCTCCATGTCAGCGTCGTGGCCGGATGCCCTGGCGTCGGCGTTGGGACGTGCTGGAGTAGCTGCGGGTGAGGCAGGGCACTGGTGACGGGGGCCCCATCTCCGCAACCCCGCACCATCGTCGAGCTCAACAGACCAGACGGGATTGGCGAGGTTGTGTACAAAAGAGGTGCAACATGTTGACACAAAAAGAAGAGGAGCACAAGCCACACGCGACGTCCGCGTTGCTCAGCGGACGGCGACGATCAAAACAAGCACGAAAGGAAGGCACGGCCCCTACGCCTGGATCTCGGACGTCTTGACGGGCCGCCCCTCGTTCAGGCTCTTCTTCGCCGCCTGCGCCATGACCATTGCCGCGCGGCCGTCCCAGCCCGACGCCGGCACCGGCGTGTTGTTGACGACCGAGTCGACAAACGCAATCGTCTCGTTCTTGTACGCCTCCTCATAGCGCTTGAGGAAAAAGTCGTGCGGCAGGTCCGCCGACCGCACGCTCGCCCCATCGGCAATCTCCACGCCCGACGGGTAGTTGTTACCAAACGACACTTGGCCCTTGCTGCCAAACACCTCCACCCGCTGGTCATAGCCCTGCGGGCTCTGGCGGCAATTGTCGACGGTGCCAAACGCGCCATTCTCAAACCGCAGCATCGTCAGCGCCGTGTCAATGTCCCCACCCTCCGAGCCAATCTTGGGGTCCACCCGGCACGCGCCGAGGGCGGTGACTTCGGTGCACTCGCAGCCCATGAGGAAGCGGGCAACGTCAAAGTCGTGGATGGCCATGTCGTTGTGGAGGCCGCCCGACTTGAGGACGTACTCCACGGGCGGCGGTGCCGGGTCGCGGCTGGTCAGGCGGAAGGTAAACGGGTCACCGACGACGCCGTCGACAATGGCCTGGCGCAGGCGCGCAAAGTTGGGGTCGAACCGGCGCTGGAAGGCGAGCATCATCTTGACGCCACAATCCTCCACAACCTTCATCACATCGTCGACCTCGGCGAGCTCCGTCGCCAGCGGCTTTTCGCAAAAGATGTGCTTGCCGGCCTTGGCCGACGCAATGATCTGCTCCGCGTGGAGGGAGGAGGGCGAGCACACCCACACCGCCTGGATGTCCGGGTGGTTGACAACGTCCATGTAGTCCGAGCCCGACTCTGGGATGCCATACTCGGCGGCGGTCGACTTGGCGACCTCCGGGAAGTAGTCAACAATCATCAGCGGCTCGGCTGACGGGCAGCGATAGGCCAGCGTCTGCGCGTGCACCTGCCCAATGCGGCCGGCGCCAATGATGCCGACCTTGAGCGTCTTGGTCGGCTCCGCGCTTGACTGCAGGTGGCGGCGGGCGGACAGGCCGGGGGCGGCGCCGAGAGGGGCGGCCAGGCCCGACCCGCGGGCCGCGGCCGTGGTGGCCAGCCGCGACGCGGCACGGGCGAGGCTGATCATTGCGGGAGCCATGGCGGAACGGGCGGGGCAGATCCGCCAAAGGGGGAGGGGGATCGTAGGGGGAGGGACAAGGAAGGAAAGAGGAGCTGCAACACAAAACGGGAAGTGCAGGACGGGAACAGAAGGATCTGAAGACAGTCGTGTGGCGGGAGCGGGGGCGGGAGCTACGAGCCCCGGTGCGACTGGCACTGGCAAACGGGGTCGTCTCAGAGCTGATTGGGGGCACGGCAGGGGTGATGTGGGGCCAAGACGAGGGCGTGGGGGCCGTTGCAGAACGAGGGCTCTGGATCACGCATTGGACTCGGCGATGCTGGTGTCTCCTGATGGGTACTTCCACTATCCTGAAGGTGCAATTCGATGCGGAATTTCACTGCGAACATTGTGACTCATCGACAGGGGTGTCCTACTTCTTATTAGTCCAAAACTTGACGAGGGAGGACGGCAGTCGGCCGTTTCTTCCGAGACTCCGTTCGGCGCTTTGGTGGCGACTGTCAGAGGGCTGCAGCCCAGCTGAAGCCTGTATCAGCGACCTCAGTCCGAGATTGTAATCTCACAAGCGACGGATGAACCACGCGCCGTTGGTCATCATCCACGGGTCGGCGTCAGCAAGTGCCGCGACGGCTGGTACAACAAACCGCCGACTCTCAAAGCCCCCGGCAGCCCGTCGAGAGCTTCTCGGCGGTGGTGCGGGAGATATGGTTTGCGCCAAGCCTTGGTGACAGCCCAGCGGGCAGCTCCAAGCTAGCGCTGCTTAGCTGACGAAGCGCCACGTGCCGGGCCCAGGTGCCATTTGTCCAGCGCAGCGGCACTGGTTGTTCCACTCGGACCGGCGGTCGAGTTCTGGGCGGGAGGGTTGGTGTGCAACACGCTCGTGCCGCTCCCAGCGGTCTGCCACAGCTGTTTTCCAGACAGCACGAGACACTTTGCAGTGCGGTGTCCAGGTGGTCTGCGAGCTCAGGCGCGCGTATAGGGCCGGCACGGGCTGGCAATGAACACGACACAGAGCCATTGTGCGACCACCATGCTCCTTATGGGTGCGATTGGGCGGAAGTCGAGGATGAGCCCCCGATGCTGCCTCCACACGACCGGATGCGACCGCAAAGGGAGTGCTGTGGACGCGTACATAGGCGAGCGTTGCAGCCTCGGGCTTGGGAGCGCTTGCCGATCAGAGCAGTCGAGAGTCTTCTCCGAGGTTTTCGATTGCCCCGCACCATTCTCCCCCTGCCCCACACTCTCTTTCACCTGATTTCCGCCTCCCAAGCCGCCTACCCTCCCCCTATGTTCATTGCCCCGCATTGGTAACGTCAACCACCCTGCCTGACGTCCCTGGTTGGCGCGCTACCACCCCATCGGCCACCCCTCTTTGCCACGGCCGACCCTGTCGTTGTCATCCCCATCATGGACCGCTTCTCATCTGCCTCGTCCGGCTTCCCCGACTCTCTCTACTGGAACTCCCCCAGCTCGTCCAGCTCCCCCACCTGCGGCGTGTGCGGTTCGCCTTCCACCCCCAACGGGTTCCCCCTCCCCAAGCCCCGCACCGCCACCGGCCGCCTGGTGCCTCGCGACTGCGCCATGCCCGGCGGCGGCGCGCCGTTTGTCTACTGGGTCGACCTTGACACGGGCCTCAGCTACTGGCAGCGCCCGCCGGCGGTCGCCGTCCGGGGCACAATGTCCCCCAAGGGCGGCGGGTCGGCGCTGTACAGCCCGCGTAACGTTGCCGGTACGGCGGCGGGCGGGGACGTGTCGCCGCTGACGCCCCAGTCGGCAGAGGAAGAGGACCGAATGGCGGCCTTTTCGAAGACTGGCGGCGCCGCGGGTCGTGCGTGACTGCCATTTGTTGGGGCTGTGCGTCCCGGTGGCTCTGGTGCTGGCGCTTGCCGCGTGGACAGGTCCGTAGCGAGTCGTTGGGAGTTGCGCGTCGCACGGCAAGGATCAAGAACGGAGGGGGGGTGCCGCCATCTTTCCTCGGGCGAAGGAGCGACAGCTGGATTAATCGTATGTGCGGCTGTATCCCGTGGGGAAGCCCTCTTTTGTTGTGATCGTAGGCCGGCATGTCTTGTTGCAAAAAGGCCTTCATTTGCCAGAGCGACTTCGGTGAGTAACACAACGAGGCAACAGAAGACTGCTATAGAACGATGCACAATTCCAGCCGCTTTAGTCTACAGGAGCACGCGCAGCTGCCGATCCCACGCGACAAGAAGTAACCGGAGGATGGCAGTATAGCCAACTTCAACGTACCGCCCCGTAGTCTTGTAGCTCTACTGCTAGCGCACGAAAAATATGTTGGAACAGCGCGGGGCTGAGCCCGCGCCATTGTGATGGCATCCACCATGGACATACGTCTTCGTGTTTCACATAGCACAGGCAGCATCTCAGCATCTCGGCATTCATCGGCATCAACATGGTTTGCATGTTGGTAGGGCCATCGGCCGACATCAACGCTGTCCGACATCATCTGCGAAACCTGAGACGGACAGGTGCCGATGTCACCTGTGGCCAAGTGGCCCGCCTATGGCCTCCTGATGGTCGATGGATGGTCATGTTGTGGCCATCCGTCAAGAAGCCCACTGCGCAGTGGGGCTTAAACCGTGTACCTTACAGATCTGCTCTTTTGCTGCGATTTCGTGTTGCAGAGTTCCCGCAGATCTAGAGAAGTGATCTCTGCAAGCTTGTTCGGCCCGATATCCTGCTGCAGGCACCTGCGGGGTTTATGTTCTGCGGTGCCTCTGCATGGGAAAATGGGGTGCAGGTGCTTTTGCGGTGCGACCAGAACCGTTGCATTGCCTGCAAGTGTAGCCCAGAAGCTCGGCTCTTGCCCTCATTTCTGCTATGTTCAGCGCATCATTACTCACTTTTGCTAAACAGAGAACCTGCCGACGAACTGTTGCATATTGCTGTGTGGCATCTGCTTTGACGCAGGTTTTCTGAGCTGGATCTGTGTTGATGTTGCTAGTCATTGGTCCGGAGCATGCTGCCAGACTGCCTGCGGCGCATTCTCTCCCCAGCAGGTCTGCTGTGGTCGTGCGCTGCGACACGTTCCGTGCAATTTCCTGGCAGCCAGGATCTGGACCAGACGGGCCGGCCAGGGCCGCGCAGGAGTTGATTACCGTGTTGAACGCCATGGCGTCCATGACTTAAGAGACGCTGCGGTGGGGCCGGTAGAGGTGCATGTGAGGCAGGGAGGCGTGGCTGACATGGAGGACTGTGCGTGCGTGGGTCAAGGACATAAAGGCCCCCAATAACCGCGGCGGCAGCAGAGGCTGCAGCGGCAGCGGCGGCGGCGGCGCTGGCCACGGCGGCAGCGACGGCGGCAGTGCAAAGATGCTGCAGGCGCACGCATTTTCTCGGGTGGGCAATTGAGCGGCTTTTGGCTGCGCGGCGTCTTTGATGGCGCCTCCACCGCTGTCCTTGTCAGTGACGGAGGAGGCTGCTGCAGTCGTAGCCGTCTCGCACGGGAGCTGACTGGTGGGGTGGTCGACGGTCCACGCGACGGATGGATCCCGGTGTTCAACAGGCCACTCTAGGTTAGGGAGACGAGACGAGAACGGAGCAAAAGGGAAGGACGCAGAAGTGTACCAGCGTCCGTATCCAGCGACCGCGGCGGCAGTGCAGCAGTGGGTCCATACGCCGCTCGAGCAGTTGTGTCGCAGGAAGACGGATCTGGGATAAAGGAAATTGGCTAGATGAAGACCGGTGGAGAAACGCGTACACGTGCTGTGGCCACTTGAGAAAGATGAAAAGAAAAGTAACAGCGCATCACCCTCACACTACGGAATGGGCGACTCGCTCGCAAGCAACCGTCGCTGACGTACGGCTATTAACCGACTCAACAAGGATTGTGCGGCGTCCGTCACATCCTCTACGTCAACGGAACTGCGCATGCCCCACCAGGAAAACTCAGACGACTTCGTGCGCAGCAAAAAGATGCGCAAAAAAGAGATCTGCTCATGAAGCCGAGCATCCACCTCAGCCGCAAGCGGGGACGAGTCGCCGTCGGGGGGGGTCGTGCCGGGGATAGTAGAGTACACAGAAGACTTCGGAAAGGCAAGTGGGAGAACAGTCATCGGCGGTAGATATTGACGCACTGACTCCGACAAAGCAAGCCTTTTGACGTTCTTGTTGGTCGGCTCGCGCGGAGCAGACGATGAGGCAGAAGACTCACAATCGCCGGAGTCGGTACCACTTGGTGAAAACTCGGCCAGAGCTCTCGTGCTCGACGAGGCCGCCTCGTCACTCGTGCGCCGCGAGCCCGCGCCGCCACTGCAGGCCGACGACCCAGCCGAGCGGGCAGACGACATGCCCTCGTCAGTGTTGGACTCAAACGAAAAGGCCTCTAGGGCCGCCACCGTGGCCGCCGCCACTCCTGCGTCGTCCTCTACAGCCACGTCCGTCATGGCCCCCACTTCCGCTCCGCTGTCCGTCACGGGCGCGGCCACAGGGGTCACGTTGGCCGCCTCTGCAGCAGCTGCCCGCTCCATTGCCAGCACTGTTGCCGTCGCCGTTGCCTTGGCGGCCTTAGCAACGGCTCGGGCGGCCTTGGATGCAGCGCGGGACAAAGCGAGGGCCTTGGAAACGCGCTGAGTGGCAGCGAACTCAACTACGTGGCTGCGCAGCTCCTTGCCAAGTTTGCCACAAATGCAAAGACGTAGTTGGTGCTGGCGCGCGCGCAGACCCCGCCGGACGGCCTCTTTCTTTCCAAGCACCTTATTGTTGTTCGCGTCCCGTCGTGGGGCACCGTTTTCGTTGACTTTGTTGTGCAGTGGAAGGGTGATGCGTAGGCAGTTCGTGTCGGTGTCCTCCTCCAGCGACAGGTCGAAGTCGTCCGTGGCCAACTTTCGGATGGCATTGAAATCGGCCAGGCCGTCGCGGCCAAGTGTCTTCCAGCAGGTACACACTAGGATGTGCTTGGTGTAGACCATTGAGGAGAGGTGAGAGCGGGGGGTGGAGAAGCCCAGGTTCGCCTTGCGCATGGCGGCCATATTACAGAAGAGCTCCGCTTGGGAGGCGTTGTTGGCGTGGTTGTACAGGTACCGGCCAATACCGCGAATGTGCCCTTCAATGTTGTCGTCAGAAACGTAGGCGACGTCCTGGCGAGCCGCTCCCACCTGGGCTCGCACGTGTGCAATCGGTGCGTGGAGGTAGAGGTTCAAAACCTTGGAGTTCTTGGTTTCTGGGTCCAGGGGCTTGATCTCCTCGTAAAGGGGACCGATCAGGAAGGCTGTCAACTCCATAATAGCCGCCGCACCGTTCCGCTCGGGCGCCGTCGCATCCGTGAGGGCGCTCCGCCACGACGCGTTGAGCAGTTGGACGAGCTGTAGCAGCAGCACGAAAACCGGGTCGAGCTTGCATCCGAGTAGGTCGGGAGAGGCGACTAAGAGGGCGACGAGCTCACGAAACTCGCGGAGGTAGAGGCCGGTGATCTTTCCCTTGCCCATGATGGCGAGCAATATCCGCTTAGCAATCACGCGGAGGCGCTCTGGGAGGCACGCCAGCACGTACAATACGACGCGCTTGGCGATAGTGCCCGTGCAGTGCAGCACGGGCGCCTGTAACATGACGTCCAAATCGAGAAGGATGGGATAACCTCGCACACCCCCAGCCAGCCGGCGAGCCGCATTGATGACCTCGTTGAAGGTGGTCTCCGCGATGCTCTTGAGGATGCGGACGGGCTTGTCGGCGCCCAAGCAGTGGGAAGCACGACAGAAGACGATGCCGCTGCCCTCCACAACCTCCGACGAGAAGGGTATGAGCCGTCCACAGGTCGGACAAGCCACATGAACCTCACCACCGACGGAGGAGACGTCATCCGAAAAGAGAGCACAGTAGTTGGCGACTGTCCAGACAGCAAGCTCCCACTGGCCAGCAATAACGTCGAGTGGTCGATCGGCCTCGGCCCCGAGATGGAAGCTTGGGCGCAAGAACTTGTCAAGCCGGCAGCCGACACGAAACGGGCACCGACCATCGTCGCTGCCTCCCGTCAGCCCACAGAGGTAGTGAAGCATTGAAAAGTCGCCTGAAAGCAAGAATGGCAACAGAAACAAGCAGAACACATGAAGAGAATAATGTCAGCATGAGGTCGCTCCAGTTGACTCCTTGTTACGCTCACCCGCCCATGCCTCCGGTCACAGACCCGGTGCGCACATCGTTGGCCGTACGACATCAAATTCTCGCTGAGCAACGTCCAGCACAACAAGAGACAACCGAGAAAAAACACGTACCACACACTTGTAGAGTCGGATGTAACACAAGCCGCTGGCGCTCAAGAGCTGAGTCACTTCCGTCAGAAGCAGGAGCCACGGGCACGCTGAAGGAATGTGACAAAAGCTCGACGAGTACACCGTTGATGTACGACGCAATATCCCGTCCGACTCTCTTCTCTCCCGACAAGCAGTAGATGATAGGGGTCAGGTCGGTGCGGCCATTCTCGAGACATGGAAGCGACAACGATGCGGTAAAGGCGGTTATCTCCTTTCGACGCACCGTTCCCCCATCCGCTGCAAAGGTTATTACCATCGGCGGGCCGCCCTGCAAGTCAGCAACCGTGGTGCCCACCTGCACCGCCTGGTCGAGGGCGGCCTGAAGCGCTGCGATCGCGTCATAGCCAACCGCCACCACCTTGGTCTCGTTTCCGCCCTTCATGTCTTCCACAAACGAGTCGGCGTCTAGGAGCATCTCCTCCAATCGCACTGGGTCCGTCTCCATCGGGGCGTAGCAGCCCTCCGTCTCAGCGTCTGAGTTGTTGATGTAGACGCCGCCATCCTCCTGCTCCGATTCGTCCCCGGCGGTCTGCGACCGATGACGAGCGTCCCAAAATTTGTTGTTGTGGCTCTTCAGTCGCCGCACCTCCTTGAACTTGTTTTGGTACCGCCGGAGCCCATCCGAGCTGGACCCGACAACATAGTCCCATCTTTCCAATCTCCCCAGCGGAGAGGTTGTAAACAGGAAGTGTCCAGGTACGCCATCCGCGTCCAGCGCGACACGTCGCTCCGTCCGTAGCTGCTCTCTAGTCGGCAGTAGCCGCATTTGCGTCATGCCCCGTGCGAGGCGCAGCCGTGTCGACCGACCGCCGGGTCCTCTGGTGCCATGCTCCAACCATTTTCGCATACGATGGATGTCCCCAGCCGCGTGTCCATCCAGTAGCTGGCTCCATCGCTGCCGCAGCGCATCGCCGCCCTTCTTGCGGTAATCCCTGATGGCTCCGACAGAGCCGTACCGAGATGCCTGCTTCACGGCCTTCTTGTACACGGGATCTCCGAGAGCCCCTCGATGTTCCACGATGGCGACGTGCCCTTTGTGCAGCCGGTTACGGGCAGCTCGGACGGCGGCCTTCGCGCGACTCAAAATCACCTTGACGTGCGCGTCGCATAGGGGGAGGCCAGCGTCGAATCCTCGAAAAGAAGAAGAGAAGGACACGGCCGCGGTGATGTCACCGCCGCACATACTGCCGCCAGCGCCACTGCTCCGACCACAACCAGCGTCACCATCACCGGCGTCACCACCACCGCTGTCTCCTGCACCGCCGCTGCTCCCGCGATCACAGCCGTCAGTACCGAGGCGGCCGTCGTCGGCAAGCGCCGGTCGATGGTGTTGCGCGACAATGCGCACTGACTCGTACGACTCGCGAGTGGTCTTGTAGCACTTGGACGTCAGAAGAGGCACTGCCCTGGCGTAAACCTCATCAATCGGAAGCCCAAACGCCGCCCGCACAATAAAGATTGACGATAGCGTCTCCGCGTCGGTGCTATACCCAAGAACTGGTCCACGAATGCGCCAAAGCCGACAACGGGTGCCCCCATGCGCACTGCACCGGGTACGCGTTGCACAGGACCTGGGCTCGGGTGATATCGCAAACGTCTTGCAAGCGACGGGCTCATCCTCCTCCAACTCAATAACGGCAAACGGACACGGAACGCGCTTCCGGCAACGTCGCATGCTCCGTCCGAACCGTCCCGAGGGACCTCGGCTGCACGCGGGGACCGCTGAGGACGCGGCACCTAAGGGAGGCACCGCCGGGCCATCTCCATCCGAGGTTGAGTCGCTCTGGCCTAATCTGGCCCTTGCTCTAGAATCAGAGTCAGACATGGTGTGCGACACTCATCTGGCACACGGTGCAGCTCAGAGTTTTGCCACCAGCAGCCACATGCAACGCCCGTCGACAGCGCCCGTCGAATAACAGCGGCGCGCAACACGGGAAGAGAGCGCCGCCACCGCGGGCGAGTGAACGTCAACCTTTGCACCACACGGCACGGGCGACGTGGGCTT
>Ga0114957_1005015_pt1 | contig 11125 bp, 14 predicted proteins | sample BantaG_FD_87175 | JGI IMG/M metagenome (GOLD analysis project Ga0114957, IMG submission 87175) | Marine algal microbial communities from Bantry Bay, Ireland - BantryBay_4 metaG | ecosystem: Host-associated > Algae > Red algae > Unclassified | place: Bantry Bay, Ireland | collected 2014-11-21 | reverse complement strand
GGCTCAAGAAGCAACGACACTTATTTGGGCTAAAGAAATTATTATCTGAGAGCCGTATAGACATTAGTTGCCACTATTTTTTATAAGGAATATGTTGACTACCAGGCTGGATCCATAGACATCCAGAGCGCAGCGTGGGATCTTCTATGCTTTATTGCTGTAAAGTGAAGTAATTAACTCCAACCTATGACCGCATTGTCCAAAAGAGGGAGAAGCACCATAGCTTAGGGGTTTCTAAATATCGCCTTATGTAAGCTTCGCTTATTAGGGCTCAGGCTCAGGCTCAGGGTGACGGCACTACTAACTAAAACAGGGAATTTTGAGGTTACTTTGACTTGTAAGACAAATACTTCTTAGCAATATCAATTACGCTTTGAACTTGATTAACTTGAATGTTTAAAATCTCTAAATCATGCTTATCTTTATTGGTTGAGTTGGTTATTATTTTAGATAGCCTTTGTTTCATTTCTTGAGCTGGGGTGTTTAGGCTATCAACAAAGCTAGATAAGAAGTTGAGGTCAGACATTCCGTCAATTTTAAATTCAGATTTTGTCCAATGGAAAGGGTCATCTAAAATTAACTTCTGTTTAATAATTTTTCTTTCTAAAATACCAATGCTATTGTCCAGCATAGTGAGGACAAAGGATTCAGGTGATCTTTTAATTAACAATACATAGTAATCTTTATTTTTGAGGTTAATATTTTCGATTTCCCAATGTTTAATGGTACTATCCATAAGGTCGCTAAGGATTTTTTCGCTAGCGTGTAAGAATGTAATGGTTTGACGTACATCTTTGCATTCTGCTTCTTTTTTTTTACTAATTAAATTTGACCAGTCACCATCCCAAGATAAGGGTTCGAATTTTTGATTAAATATTAGTTCTAGGCGATTATTTAAAAAGCTTTTAGGCATAGTCCTCCCAAATATGTTTGGCTAGAAATCCAAATAAGTTACTTACGTTTTGATCGTCTTTAGCTGATGTAAGTAGCAGTTTAACATTAGGGGTAAAGTGGCCGCTATTGTTTAATTTATTATAAATTAGTTCTTGGTTGTCTTTGCTAATTAAGTCTGATTTATTTATTGCAATACAGGTAGGGACTTTAAATAATGGGTTTTTAGTTAGAGTATTGTATATTCTGACTAACTCACTTGAGGTATTTTCACGTGTCGCATCACTTACAAAAACAAAAGCACCAGCGCCTCCCAGGTAACTTAAAGGGTAGTCATTAGTAACGTCAAAACCCTCAAGGTCCCAGATAATAAATTGAATTTTATTGTTATCATCAATAGGTATATCTTTTTGGCTGATTTGAACGCCAATTGTTGAGCGATATTCATCATCAAAAGCATTGTCCACAAACCTACGAATTAAGCTGGTTTTGCCAACTCCTTCTGGGCCAAGAATGCAAATTTTCTTTACAATAGTATTCATTAGAAAATTATGGTTGATGCTTTGCTAAGAAGCTAGTTAAATTATATCCAGTAACATGGCGCAATGTTAATTTAGTTAAAAAAACTGTCTAAGGAGCTTTTAAAGCTCTCGGGCAGACTATTAGAGTCACCGTTGTAGTTAGATATATGTTCATAATTTTTAGAGTGTGTCTCAATTAAGATATTGCGAGCTAAACTTTTGATCTGCTGCACTTCACCGACAGAAACAACAATAGCTAAGATTAAGCTTCCAGAAGACTCAAAAACAACCTTAGAATCTCCATATTCAATAGAGTCTATAGCTTTATTTTCGCCTTCTTTTTGAATCCAATCGTTAACAAAAGATGTAATGGCAGTGAACATTCCGCCCACCATTTGGCTGTTATTATTTTCGGATTCTTCAAGGTGACGATCGAGTATAACAACACCAGTGATCTTATGAATCATATAAATAGATTGAACGGTAGCATTAAGACTATCATCTAGCAGTAATTCTTTTCCTGTGATTTTGCTTTTGATGCGGGCAAAGTATTTTTTAAAGCTTAAAGTGTCGTCGAATTTTTTATTTATTTTAATCATGAGCTCTTTCATGCTTTCGGCCATATATTTTGAAATAGTAGAGCCAATAACAGGGTAGAGAGCATCAACAATTTTATCTTTGTCCACTTTAATTTGGTTTTGTAAACCTAGGCCAATCATCGGAGCTATGCTTTTACTAAAAGCAGAGTCTGGCTGCGAGCCCTGAAGTTCAATGGCTTTAGGCAATCCATTAGAGAAAATTTCTGCTAAAACCTTTTGGTCATCTGGGGAGTTCTCCTGCAGCTGTTTAAGATGAGTAGGGATATACTTTGAAGTGGCAGCAGCAATTATATTTAAATCATCACTCTTGGCATTACTAATGATTTGCGAAATAATAGGACTTAATAAAGCGGCAATCTCTGTAGGGTTGCTTTTTATTTTGTCTTCTAAGGTTTTGTTAAAAACTTCAGATATTTTATTTTGGTGGAATTCAAGGGATGAAATAGTTTGGTTTTGAGTGTTTAATTTGGCTTCTAAAGCAAGTATCTGCTCTTTTAATTGCTCATTAGATTGGGTAACTTTGCTGTCAGTGTCTGTTTTTAAATTCAAATCAAGATGATTGAGTCTATTTTTTATATGAGACATTAGCTCTCTATAACTTTCGTTAACCTTTTCTGTGGCAAAGTTATTGGCTTGTGCTTCAGCCTGTGTGATTTGTTTTTTTAATAAATCACTGGTTTGGGTTATTTTTTGATCAGTATTTTCAAACACATCACTTATGCGGTTAGCTAAACTATCTCCTGTGTCCTGCACTTTAGTAAGGGTTGATTCATGAAGTTCAGATTCTCTTGCTATGGCAGTGTTCACATTGTCTTGTAGTGAGGAGTTAAAAGAAACTTTAAGTTTTTCTAAAGATTCATATGTGTTTTTCTCTTGCTGATTGATCACTGTATTTATCAACTCATTCATATTTTGTTGGAGCTGCTTTTTCTGAGTACTAAGGTTGTTATTCATTCCTGTGATTTCTGAATCAAGAGAAGCTCTAAGTGAATTAATTAATTTATTTGAAGAGGCCTCTAATGAACTTTGTTTTTGTTTGTTGTCATCAATAAATTGAAGCATTTCTTTTTGAAAAATTTCAAAACTGTTGTCTGTATTAGATATTAAATCAGTAAGTATATTATTTTGATTATGGATAGACTGATGTACGGACTGCCTAAGTTCAATTATTATTTTTTTTAAAGACTGACTTTCTTCGTTAAGCTTATGTGAATTTACAGAAGCCGTTTCATCGATTTTTCCAATGAATTTAGTATTTAAGTCATCAATGCGCCCAGTTAGATTAGTAGCTAAGGCTATGTTATTTTCTTCAGTTTTCTGACTCAGTTTTTCGATACGCTCGTTAGTTTCAAAATTCAATTTGCTAAGTGAGTTGTTAATTTTACTTTCAGCGGTGATCAATTGGTCGTATTGTTTGTTTTTTAATTCAGAAACAATTTGTGATTGAGCTTCTGCTGATTGTTTTATTTGTTTTTGTAATACATTTTGTAGTGTTTTTAATTCATTGTTTAACTGTGTGCGATCTTCAGAAAGCAACAGTCGCTGAAGCTTTTTAAGTGAAAGCTCTTCCTCACTTAAATTTTCAGTTTCTGTTTTCATTAGGTTTACCTTGGTTTGTCGAGTTTATAGACTACTTAGTGAATGAGCAGCCCAGTTCAATTAATACAGCAGAAAGTTCTTGTTTAGAAACGTAGGAGTCTTCCAATTCTGAAAATCTATTATTAATTTCATTTTTCATTTGAGCCTTTAGTTTGTCAATTTTAAGGTTTTGTTTTCTTTGTAATTCAATCACATCTTCTTTTAATTTATTTAAAGATGCTCTCATGTGACTGTACTTTCTGTAAATGAGTTCATGGTGTTGTTCTTCTAGGTTTTTAACTTTTCCTTGTGCAAATTCTAAACCTAACTGTGATTTTTTATTAATGTTGGTAAGAAGCTTGCTTTCGATGCTCTCTTCCGATTTTTTAAGCATGGTGTGAAGGTCATCTATTTGCTTTTGTAGGTCAGACTTTAAGTTATCCATTTTTTTAGAGTAAGTTTTGATAGTGCTGCCAAGCATTAGCTCTCTAATTTGTGATAAGTTATTGTTGCCTTTACTCATGGTCCTCTCCCCTGCTTGATCTTATTAAGCTTCATATATCAATATAGGGAAAAATCGTCAATTTAGGTAGACTAGTTTGGATAAAAAGAAAGGTCTGTAAATAACTATATTTACTAATGATTCTTAACTTTTGTCTAGGATTAAGTTTTTTTTGTTTTCGTTCGGTTGAGTCGCTTTGACCAACCTCACTGGTCAAAGCGACTCAGAAAAATTGCTCAGCTCAAAAATACATCGCTGAGGATGTGGCATATAAATTGTATTAGCTCTTGATGTATCCATGGAGGGATTATGAACTTAGAGCCTATGTTAAATAAAAATTTTAAAAAAACTAATTTGAATGACCTAGAGATTGGCCCAGAGGCAATACCTGAGCTGCCGCTAGGTAATGAAAACTTAAACTTAAATGAGGTGGTAAGTTTCAATAAACTCATAAATTTTTTATGTATTGGTTATGCAAATAGCTTCAAAGAAAAATTTGATTTTATAGAGCTTAAAATGGAGAAAAATTTATGAACTTAGATATGTTAAAGGCAAGTGCAGAAGACGGGCTGTATATGGTGATGTCACAAGTTGCAGAGTTTATACCGCAATTTGTTGGTTTTTTATGTATTGTATTTTTGGGGTATATTTTAGCAATTATTATAAAGAAGTCAGTGGCTTTTTTTAGTAAAAAAATAAACTTAGATAGGCGTATTAGCGAATTTTATTTAGCCGGTCAAAATACAAATAGTAGTACGAAGCCTAAATACTCTTATGGGAGCTTACTTAGTCAGTTTAGCTTTTATGCCGTATTTTTTATTTTTATAAAAACAGGTTTTGAAATAATTAATTTGACATCATTGTCTTCTGTTTTAGGGGTTATGCTAAGTTTTACACCTAATATACTAGTTGCGGTTGCCATTGGTTTGGTCACTTATTTTTTAGCAAAGACCACAAAAAATTTAATAATTAGTAAGTTGTCGAACGCAGAACCATATTTTTCTGGCATAGCAAGTCTTGCTGCCTTCATACTCATTATGGTTGTTGGATTTGTATTTGCTGCTAGTCAGTTAAAGTTAGAAATGACCTTGCTAGTCAGTATTGTGCAAATATTTTTACTAGCCATAGCAGTTGTTCTAACTATTTCTTTTGGTTTAGGTTGCAGATCTATTGCAAAGAGTTTGATTGCTGGGATGTATTTGAAAACTACATTTCGCAATACTAATTATGTGTCAGTAGATGGAGAGGTAGGAAGGGTTATTAGTGTTGGGCCTCTTTTTACACAAATTTCTCGTCCAGATGGGTCAGATAGTTTAATCCCTAATGAGTCTATTGTGAATACAAAGATTAGCACCTATAACAATTTAAAAATTTTAGGGTCAGATGAGTTATTTGTTAATGGGCTAAAAAAACCACTGAAAACAGGCAGTGAAGGATTGCAATTTAATTAAGTTATTAATTCAATACACATTAATCAAGGAGGACGAGTGTTTAAGATTGTAAGTATTATTGCTGCAAGTTTACTAGTGATGGCGTTTGCCAACAATAAGGATATTAACGGCAAATTGCCGCATAATCCCCAAGCTGGTGAGTGCTACACCCGGGTTATGGTGCCACCTGTATATGAAACCAGTAAAGAAACAGTGATGGTTTCACCCGAGTCAAAAATTTTGAAAACTATTCCAGCTAAATATGCCTATGTAGATAAAGAGGTTGTGGTCAGGGACTCCTATGAGAAAACAGTGGTCATCCCGGCTAAGTACAAAATTGTTAATGAAAAAGTTGTGGTTAAGGAGGAGGAGAGAGTCTTGCAAACTATACCCACCGTTTATAAAACGGTTAAACAAAAAATTCTAGTAAAGCCTGAGACCTACGGCTGGAGAAAAGGGTCAGGGCCGATACAGAAAGTTGACAATTCAACGGGTGAGATTCTGTGTTATACAAAAATACCAGCTGTATATAAAACTGTGAGTGAGAGAGTTGTTGTTAAAGAGGCTTCGGTTCGTGAACAGGTTATTCCAGCCAGATATAAAAATGTTGATAAGAGAGTTCTTGTGGCGCCTGAAAAAATAATTAAAAAAGTAGTCCCAAGGCAGACTAAAGTTGTAAGTGCGCGTAAGCTGATTCACCCAGCGAAAACAGTTGATGTTGTTGTTCATCCAAAGTTTAAAACAGTGAACAAGAAAATATTAACAAGAGCGGCGTTCTCAGAGTGGAGACCAATTTTATGCAATACCAACGCCTCAAGAAGCAGTGTTAAGAAGATTCAGTCTAAATTAAAACATTATGGTTACTACAAAGGTCCTGTAGATGGACTTTACGGAAAATTAACATCGGCTTCAGTTTCAAATTTTCAGAAAAAGAATAATTTGGCATCTGGTGGGTTGACTAAAGAAACATTAAATAAATTAAAAGTTAGATGGCCTTCGAAGAGCTTTAGCCTCTAGTAGGACTTTCTTAATGTATGCTGAAGGACTTTGATTGGGCTAGCTCAAAAGAGTCCTTCAGCGCACCCTAAAATCAGGAGAAATAATGGTTGATGAAATAGAGTTTACAAATTTCAAAGTTGAGCCCCACCTAGCTGATTATGTAGATCATAATTATGGTGCCTTAAAGAAAAAAGCTACAATGGTTGAGACTTTTAAATTAAAATACACAAAAGTGGATAATCAGGGTTATGTAGTGAATATTTCGGGTAGTTGTAACGGAGATATAATATCATCTTGGTGGACAGGGTTTAGTTTACGCCACTGCACAGATAAAATTTTTGAAGATTTTTTAAGTAAGTATTATCAAAAAATTCAGATGGCTAATATAAATAAAAGTAGTTTTAAAAATTACAAAAGCTACCCAATGGATTCATTTGGCTTTTCAGAGAATTCATAAAAGCCTAGTATTTTAATCCTGAGCAGTAGCTATATCACCCTAGGTGCAGCGAAAGATCTATGCGCGCCACTACCGTAGTGCATAGATAGGCCTTTCGCTGCGCATGGTATAACAGGCTAGAAGCTTTTGTTATACCCTAGCAAGCTTAGATTATTAGGGCAAACCGTCATTATTTAAAACGAAGCGTGGTATCTACTTGGCTTTATTTCTTTTATTAAATATGATTTTAAAAATTGTTCATTGATTGGAGTTGGTATAATGATTTTTTAAGTACAATTTAGAAGTAGTGGTATGGTTGGGGGGGTATGTAATTAATTTGAGCGTCTATTTTACTAGGTTGCCACTTTGTTGTAAAACATTTATCACTGGTATGGGATTGAGATTAAGTTAAGTTCATACTATCCACTTGAGCATGTTTTTTTATGCGAACTTCTACAGTGAAATCTTAGCTAGCGAGATATTGATTGTTTATTTAAGTATAAGGTTGGAAGTAAAAACTATTATTCTTCAAAAATTATATCTGGAAATTTTTTTAAAATGGTTTCTTTCAGAATTTCTACAGTTAATGAGCCTTTTGTGATGAAGCCTTCAACAAAGTCATAAGATTTGGCTTTTTCAATATCTTCCTTGCGATCAGAGGAGGTGATCATGGCAAATACCACTGACTTAAGAATGTCTCTTTTGGCTTTAAGTTCATTAAACGCTTCTAAGAATTCGAAGCCTCCCATGATAGGCATATTTATATCTAAAAATATTAGTAGTGGTGGGTAGGAATCGGGATGTTTTTTTTTGTTTTCTTCTTCGTTTGTAAAAAAATCTAGGGCAATTTTACCGTTTTCAGCTTCAAAAACTTCACAATTGATATTGCCTTTTTTAAGTAGGCGTTTAAGTAAATATCTATCTGTTTCGTTGTCATCAATAATTATTAGCGATTGATTTTTTATATTGTTAGGGTTGTTTTTCACTTGAACTCCCATTTTTTATATTTACTATTTTATTAAAACCTTTGATTGTAAATTATAAACATTTAATATCTTAGGCATTACGATACACCTAATATTTAATTAAATACAAGTAAAAACATAGTTAAGGTTTTAGGCGAAATTATTAAATTATATTTTATAGGTGAGTATTTAACGAGCAAGGCTTCTAAAGAAATAGCAGGCTTATGTGAAGGTATAAAGAGAATGAAAGTATAAGGAGGAAGGGTATGTTGTATAATATATGATCCCTTCCTCCTTACAATGGATTGCGATCCTAGCTTAATTTAATAAGCCAAGAAGTGGTTAAATAACTTGTAGAAAAGTATCGTAGCCTTCTCTGAAGCTAATATTTCCATTGCGGCCATATTCAGAGGTTATACAGATTTTAGGTACTATATAAGGTACGAAATCATCATCAAGAACAAAGGGTTCACGACGGTTTCGTTTTTTTCTAATTTTATTAACTAAATCAGTTTCAATTTTATCAATTAAGCGATTGGCTTTGGGATTCATAAGTCCTCCTGATTTGATGTTTACATATTTGTAATTAATTGAGGGAGCAATATAAGTGCCAATAAAAATAGGTTCATAAACTGTTGGAAATATTGTTTGTCAGGACAAAAGCAAAGTAAGGTGAGTTGGTCATTCTGACTTATCAATGAGTCATAATAACCAAGCCTAGCCCTTGAAGTGGAAAATAATGCCCAAGGGCTGTGGCATATATTTTGTAATGTAATTTAACATACAGGGAGATTTTATATGGAAATGGATGTAGATGACTGTTTAAAAACTAAAGGCTTAAAAAGTGGGGCTGAGCTAGGATCAAAATTTAGCATCGGTTTAGAAAGTTATATAATTAACACTCTTGAGCAAGATGCAAGACTTTCGTCCGTTGAGTTTGATGTTAGTAATTTCAAGGAGGGTGTTTTTCAAGGGATTTGCACATTTAAAATTGATGACTGTGCTTTTGCAGCAGTAAGTAGGGCTGACAACCTAAGCGACCTTACGAATGAATTATTAAATAAAATAAAAGTTCAACTGCCAAATAAGTATGAGTTTACTCAGTTGGCACCAAAATTTCACCAAATTTATTTACAAGCAAAGTAGGAGCTCACCATGACTGAAAGAATTCAATTTACAAATTTTGAACCAAAAGAATCTGAAAAATTTTTTTTAAAGTCTAAAATGAATGACCTTTTTGTTAACTTTCCAGAGGTCAGTAACTATAAAATAAAAATTAGTTTTGAAGAAAATAACTATAGAGCAAGAATGAGCGCAAAATATAATAAGGTGGACGTCACGTCTAAATTTTCCTGTTCCGCTTTATTAATTACTTTAAACAAGTTAACAAGTAATTTTGAAGATAAGCTAATTATGATGCGCAATCGCTATAGAGTCACTCAATTACCACGCATAGGCAGGAACTCAATTTTTGAGTATTCTGAAACTCATAGGAACTATTGACTCTAGAACACTATGAACCTTATTATTCTATCTGAAGAATAAATAAACTCACCAAGTCGTTAATGAGCAGCTCCCCCTGCTAATTACCGGCTTTATTTATTAAAAAAGAGTTGAACTTTTGAAAGTGTTTTTATGAAGAAAATTTTACTTTATGAAATGAAAATCGCTGCAATGATTTAAATTCAGATTTTTAAAGTCACATAACTAAAATAGAAAGTTATGACTGCACAAAAGACTATAGATAAACCTATTTTATTGACAAGAATAATAAATATTCAATATAGTAAACATTCAAATAAATAAAAATTTATTAGAATAGTTAAATCTAATTAATCTTGTTTTAGTGGAGAGGGTTTTGTTAGATAAGTCCATCATTACGTTTAATAAAAGTGAGTCGGATAAAATTATTCAAGAGTGTCATGAGATTAATAAGGACTCAGTACGATATATATGTAGCATATTAGTTGTAATCGAAAATAATAAAAAAATTAATATTGAATATATTAAACAAAAATATGCCAAGCCAATCAAAACTATAAAATCAAGGATGAGAAATAATGAAATTGCATCTATTGTATTTAATTTCTCCATAAACAGTAAGCTTTTAAAGTCTTTGTTCTTTAAAGGTTAAAACTCAGTCTTTACACAGGTTACGCTCATCATAGATTGTTAATAATAGACACTTAGTTCTTGAGAGCCTAATTGATGGTCAATACTTAACGAGTTTAACTAAAGAGATATTCTCGCGCATTAAGAAATATAAAATAACCACACCTTAGTCTAGGTTTTGTTTGATCAATTCTATTTAGCCTTATATGAGCTTTAAAAGTAGTAATACCTAATATAAAGGTTGTATTCATAGGCATCTAGGCGGATGATGCTAATAAATAAAAATTATTTACCAGTATATTCTGGTGCTAATCATGCGGGAAATCTTATATTGAATGAAGAAGAAATAATATTTAGTCACTCAGAGTCCGACAAAATTACTGAGCAGTGTGACTCCATGAATGAGCATTCAGTAAGGCGTATATGTGATTTGTTAATTACTGCTGGTAAAAATTGTGAAAATAAGACTAAAAATATCCAAATTAAATATGATCCACAAATTAAAATTATAAAAAAACAGATGAAAAATGAAAATATTAAAAATGTATTAATTGAGTTGTCACAAAACAGTGAGTTAATAAAATCCATATTTTTTAAATAGCTGGAGTAACTGTATGTTGCAGTAGTAAAGCGTAGGAGGTCCCAAGGCTTTGCCTCTGGATGATATTCCTCTGAATGGTTCTTTATGGGGTGCTGGAGGTTTTTGACTATTTGTTGAGGTGGTTTGGGGTAGGTGGGCTGAGTGATGTCTTGCAAAAGCTTTTGGGTGATACTAACGGTAGATTTCAGGAAAGATGTCGTTTTTTTTAATTAGGCTACATTTTTTTTGTCATTTTTACTCACTTTACTTCTCTTTTCCGACCCCAGGGTTCTAAATATTTAGTCGACATCTATCCTGACATAGGGGGTTAGTAGGGCTGATGTTAAAGAGAAATCTGTGGATTTAAATAAAGTTTTAGAAAGTATTACTTTTAATCTCAATAGGGTTTAATTCCCCGCGGCTTGCCGCGACCAGATGAGGCGATAGCCTCACTGCATGAGCAAGTACATTCATAAAAGCCACAATGTTTCGGTTTTATTATATCATTTGGT
>Ga0114957_1005014_pt1 | contig 11128 bp, 3 predicted proteins | sample BantaG_FD_87175 | JGI IMG/M metagenome (GOLD analysis project Ga0114957, IMG submission 87175) | Marine algal microbial communities from Bantry Bay, Ireland - BantryBay_4 metaG | ecosystem: Host-associated > Algae > Red algae > Unclassified | place: Bantry Bay, Ireland | collected 2014-11-21 | reverse complement strand
TCCCTGGAGCTAGATCATCAATAAAATCTGGTATTGTATAAGTGAAATCAACCATTGTCGTTCCATCTGGCAGCGTTAATTCAAATAGATGTCCTTGATCTGCTGATGCAAATGAAATTGATACAGTTCCATTGCTTGCTCCGCACTCTGCATCTGTAACAGTGATGTAATCTGCACAAGCCTTAGGTCCGCAGGCTCCATCTTTACAAGTAACACCAAGACAAGCAGCCACACATGCATTGTCATAAGTAATGCCATCCTCACCGCAGACAGGGTCGAAGTTGTCAGGACAGTTGCAGTCAGGACCATTATCACATGTAAACAAGACTGTTTCTGTGAATAGATTCAATTTATAAACATCATAACAATCAAAGTTGCTTGCCGAAGTACAATACAAAGTTCCATCAGTTAAGTACAATTGTGTCAAGCCATCACAGCCATCTCCAATTTTTATGTATATAAATGAGTAACCAGGAGTTGAGTATTGTGCAACGGTTGTATTGCCACAACAGTTTTCTACATCAACAATATCATCCAACCACGGGAAAGTGGGGAAGTTTGAGGTTTCACCATCTATACATGATTCGATGCATACTTGAAGGTTGGTGAAAATGTATGGGCTGTAATCTACGCCATCAACAGTAGTTCCACAACCACTTAAATATTGGCAAGAGCCGGTTACAACTGCTGCTCCAAGTAGTGCTTCGCATTCTCCAAAATCAACACCTGCTAAATCGGTACAAGGATTGACTGGTGGTGTACTAGGATAAATATTTTCACAACAAGTACCCAATTCAAAACCATTGCAATCTGTAACAGTTAAGCAAACCAAATACGGATCAGTTACAGGTTCTCCATTTTCAAGAGTTGCAAATGAAATATCACAAGGATCAGAATCTGTCGAAGTGGTTCCATTTCCAAAGTCCCAATTCCAGCCACAAATATTATCTATTCCCAAGCTTTCTTGGAAGCAGTAAATATCAGCAGCATAACTTTGAGGCTCATCATCTGTACCAATGCTTTCTATGTATTCAGAAGTAAATAAATTTCCAAAATCACACAAAGTAGAGCAAGAGCCATCTTCGTATTCTGTAATGCCATCGCATTCTGCAAAACAAGAATTGGAATAGGTCATACCATTGCTTCCACAAACGGGAAGATACTCCTGAGAACAGTTGCATTCTGTTGAACAAGAATTGACATCACAGTTTGCATTTGCATCATAATTGAAAGCAAGAGGATTTGTACATCCATATGTTACATTACAAGGATCAGGACAAGTTAAATCACCATACGCGCAATTGCTTGTAAGATTCGCATTTGCAGACGGATCATAGTTACAAGCAAGAGGATCGCCACAAGGTTCTGCTCCACACGGGAAGGCTAAATAGATGCATTCACAAGTTTCAGCATCAAAAATATCTTCTGTACAGTCATCATCATCATCACAAACAGAATGTGAGACATCTGTATGAACACATTGACAAGAAACAAAATCATAAATATCATTTGTATATTGACATCCATCATCACAAACAGTATCGTATGGTATACAAGAACCATCATTTACATTTGCATCAGGATTGTAGTTAGCCGCACAAGGATCAAGACATCCAATAATGTCTCCGCAATCAGGAATTGTTATGTTGCTGCATTCACAAGTTTCATCATTGAAAATGTCTTCAGTACAGATATCGTTATCGTTGCAAACAGAATGTGAAACACTTGTGTGAACACATTGGCAAGAAACGTAATCGTAAATATCATTTGTATATTGACATCCATCATCACAATTTGTATCGTATGTATTACAACTTCCATCATCTTCACTTGCATTTGGATTGAAATTATCAGCGCAAGGATCTGTACAACCGAAAATTATACCACAGTCATCTATTGGTTCATTTACGCAACCACACATTAAGTAGTCGAAATAATCTTCTGTACAGTCATCGTTATCATTACAATCGAGTTCTGGTGGGAATTCACAAGAACAAGTTGCTGGGTTCCACTCTAAAACAACACATTCTACCAATGGGCAAATTGTATTATAAGCTGCACAACTTCCATCATCAACAGTAGCAAGTGCATTGAAATTACTTGCACAAGGATCGGTACAACCTGGAGTGATTCCACCTCCATCACAAGGTTCAAGAGAAGCAACCATTACGCCAGCACATTCCGCAAGGCAAGGATTATCGTAAGTATTTCCATCGACTCCACAAACAGGATCTGAAACATCAGGACAATCACAACTAGCAAAACAGTCCACAGCAATTTGCGTGGTTCCTTCTAAATTGCAATATAAATTGTAAAATTCAAAAATGTAAAAACCATCAGGAATAGTGTCTCCGCGTTGGTATTGATTTCCATTTTGATCTACAATTTCATATCCACAATCAAGGCTTCCTTCAAAAAGAATAACCTCTAGTGTTGCAATGCCATTTAGCTCACAAGTTACTAGTAATGAATTGTATTGATAACAAGGAGCGACATCACAGCATAAGAAACCAAGTTCACGAGGTTCAGATGTTATGCTACAGCCACTACCGTCGGTTGCGGTAATAGCTATTGGATAAGAACCAGTGTAATCGTTGTAATTCATTCCGTCGAAAACAACTTGTCCATTGTCAGCAGTGAAAGTATAATCTCCATCGCCACCTGTCGCAGACATTAAAATGGTATTGTCGCAACCACAAGGACCTGAGCAACCTTCTTCAACAGTTATACTAAGATCATCGCAGTTATTGTTTTGACATTCCCCTAGATAGTCAATCTCAACACCAGCACAATTGGCTTCGCATTCATTGGTGTAAGTATTTCCATCTACTCCACAAACAGGAATATTTAGTACAGAGCAAATACAAGGATCTTGTTCCCATATTTGATTGCAGTCCGTTAAATTTATATTTTCAAAGAATGGATTTTGAGAGACACATTGGAATTCAATAGGTGTGAAACCACCAACATTACATATTGTATTTCCTTCACAGTCCAATACTATGCTTGCCGCATCTAAGGCAGCACAATCATTTGAAACCTGAGCAAAAAAGAAATCTTGCCCTAAATTATTTAGGTGGTGAATGGCGATATAGCATGGATCATTGATAATGAATTTCAACCACTCAAGTTCATTTATTGGATCGGTTAAGCCACAGATGGTTTCAGGTAAACAAGGACCTTGGCATGCTATTTTAGCCCCTGCACATTCAGCCTCACAAGCATTTGCATAAGTAACGTTATTTATACCACAAACAGGCTCGTACACATTATCACAATTACAGTCATTGCAACTGCCAGTATAAGCGACCTGTGTTCCAGCACATTCAGCTTCGCAAGCATTTATATAAGTTACGCCATCTTCCCCACAAACAGGTTCACTAAAAGGAGGACAAAGACATTCATTGCTACATTCTCCTTCAGACTCTATTTCGATACCAGCACATTCAGCTTCACATGTATTGGCATAAGTAACACCATTCACTCCGCAAACAGGTTCGTAAACAGCGTCACAGGTGCAAGGTTGGCAAAAACCTTCTGAAGCGATCTCTACATCTGCACAAGCAGCTTCACAAGAATTGCCATAAGTAACTCCATTTACTCCACAAACAGGAGCAGCAACAGCAGGACAAATACATGCGTTGCAATTTGGTGCTGTTTGTACCAATTGTGGTAATGTTGGTGGATAAGTACATCCTCCATCATAAACTAATTCACCATTATTTAAAACGCTAAGTGAAAACCCTTGGAATCCACATTGATTGTCAATGACTGTAAATCCACCATTTGAGCAGATGTAATTTCCAGCACAATCATAGATGGTTCCTCTTGATTGGTCAGCGATTAAAGGTTCTTGGTTGTTGGTTATGTAATAATACCAATCTTCATTTTGTTGGAATCTTACTACACTGCAAATACCAAATGAATTGTCTATATTATTTTTTAACCAAGGAAGATTTACGGATGGATTTAAACCTCCACACGGATCTACACAACACGAACCTTGTGAATACTGTACTCCTTCACATTCTGCTTGACAGGCATTGTCATAAGTAACGCCATCCAAGCCACAAACAGGTTCATAAACATCGTCGCAGTTGCATCCGTTGCAATTTTGATCTACAATTATTTCATATGATATAATGAAATATTGGGTTGTATCTGGATTGAGTGAATTTCTTACTTTTTGAGTATAAATAGTTGTTTCTGTTGGATAAACAAAGACGAATCCGCAACTGTTCTGATTACTTGTTGGACCAACTAGTTCAGCACAAATTAAATTAGTGGTTGGATACCAATCACTAAGAGCATTTCCAACTGGTTCGGGTAATGGTCAAACAGTTGGTTGTGGCAAAATAATAGAATCTCCAAGACAAATTGTAAAAGTATATAATTCTAGAATACATTCATCAAAGGAATCATTAATGACTGCTCCAGCACATTCTGCTAAACATGTGTTGGCATAGGTAATGCCATTTATATCACAAACAGGATTGTTTAATTCGTGTGAACAGCCACAATAATTTGGTTCACAATCTTCATCAACAATTACTTCATAATATAGTATATCAGTAGTTTCACCAATGGTGGTAAATATTTCCAATTGGTAAGTAGTAGTTACAGATGGAGAAGCATAAGGATTGAAGCATCCCGTACAGCTTAAATCATTTGTAGGGGTCCATGTTAAAATGGTATTTCCCAATCCACCATCAAGACCAATTTGAACACTGTCGCCAGGGCAAATCGTATATGTTTTTTTGTTGCATTCACCACTTGTATAAGAAGTAATACCATTTGATCCAGCTATACAAGAATTTGAATAAGTAACATTGTCACAACCACAAACAGGCTCGTAAAAATCAGAGCAATTTACGGTGTAGAAAAATGCTTCATAGTCCTGATCATAACATTCAGCATATTTGTCACAAATGATTTCAACATAAGTAAGGCTTGTTTCTCCGTCAGGGCAAAGCATTGGGTTTTGTTCTGGTATGTAAGTATTGAATCTGATAAAGTCTCCTAAAACATAAGGAAGCGAAGAAAGGTTGGTGTTGTAAATGTATCCATTAATAGAACCATTGTAAACCAGAATTCCCAAGCCTGTAAAACAGTCATTGTCTATTTCAACAATTTCACCTAAAAGGTCGTCGCACAAGCATCTTCACAAGTATAAATAATATTAGGCTCTCCTAAATTATCAAATAGAGTAGGGTCAAGATCAAAGCAATCGCCACCAGTAAACCCACCATCAATACAGATTATTTCACCATTTACATCATAAACAAAAGTTTGAATATCATTACAGGTAATAGTTGCATTGGGACCAGGTCCTAAGACGAAAACACCTTCTCCATTGTAACAAGTATAATTCAATACGTATCCACATTCGCAATTGAAACCATCAACAAAAAAGTCAGTTACTAGATTTTGTAACCAAGGTAATTCTTCTAAAGGATTTTCAATAGCACAAGAATTAGTGTTGCATTCACCTTGTGAAGCAATTTGAACTCCTGCACAAGCTGCCGCACAAGAATTACCATAAGTAACGCCATCAACTCCACAAACAGGAGCATAAACTGCTGGGCAAATGCAATCACCTGAGCAATTGCTAATATCAATGGTATGAGTAGCTGCTGCAACATCTGCAATAAATTCATCATAAACATAAAAAGTATAAATGCCATTAACAGCATCGCCTATGTTTCCTGTTACTGTAACAGATGGTTGTTGATTAAGGTTATAAAAAGTAGGAGGCGAGCTATAGCTTTCATAAACACCATAAGAGCCTGATCCACCACTAACACTTACTGTAAAAGAAAAAGTGCCATCTCCATTACAGGTTGTTTCGCTTATCAAAACAATCAATTGGTCATTAGGACTACAGGCACTATTGCTGTAAGTTGTTACTCCATCACATTCTGCTAAGCAAGCATTTGTATAAGTAAGTCCATTGTCTCCACAAACAGGCGCATATTCTTGTGTGCAAATGCATCCAGTAGGACATTCGCCAGTTGCAGCCACTTCTACACCTGCACAATTGGCAAAACAGAAATTGTTATAAGTAATACCATCTACTCCACAGACAGGATTGTAATCATCTGAGCAGTTGCAACCTTGATCACCACAAGCTGGTACCTCAAAAGGAATAACGTAATCGTTGCCACAACCAGTTTCTGCATCTGTTACATAAATATCATAAAAATTTTCACCAAAAGCAAAAGTAATAAACGCTTCCACATTATCAGTACCTATAACATCTGTTCCTGTGTAATCTTGACCTATAATATATGATCCACTGCCACCAGTTGCAGTTACTCCAACTGAAAAAAGAGAATCGCCCTCTAAACAAACTGGAGGACTGGTAATGTTAAATTCAGGCGCAGAAAGATAGTTTATTTCAAAACAAGGCGTAACATCAAAACATCCATTACTAGCAATAAATGCATCAAAATTTGGAGCGTTGAAGTTTGGAGGAAAAAGAGGGTCGTAAGAAATTCCGTAATAACAAACGTCAAATTCATAAGCTGCTGCATCAGGCAATATGGTAAATGCTCCTGTTTGTTCAACAATGGCATAAACGTATTCAAAGTTGCCTGGATTGTTGCCATTGTTTGCTAAAACCAATACCCCAAAACCACAGATGGTTGGATCATTGGTAATTTCACCTGCACTGGCATCGCATTCAACAGAGTTGCATTCCCAAATAATGGTTGATGGCAAAGTGCCCAAACCATATTCAACAAAACAATTGTTTCCAAGTTCGCCACCACTGCCTGAGCAGATCAACAAACCTTCACAATCCACTAAAGCGTCTTCTGAATCAATTGGACAATCGCTAAAACTGGCATCGTAATCTTTTCCTATCAATATATAATATCCACCATCATAACTGTATTGAGTGATGGTATTTGTAAAGCAACAATCTGCATCGTCTATTAAATTTTGGAACCAAGTCGTTTGTGTTGGATCTTCTGCACAAATTTGTTGACTCACTCCACAGGCTCCTTGTGTAAAGGATAACACTCCTGAGCTTGTTGCAACACAATCATTAGAATAGGTATTTCCATCGCATCCACAAACAGGGTCATATTGTTCTGTGCAATTTATAAAAGGATCAACTTGTGAAGGGTCAATACAACCCTCAGCATAAGTCCATATTATTTCACTGTTTCCATTGCCACCAATAATTCCATCTGGACAATCAGGAGGAAACGGACTGAAACCAACAGAACAAAGTAAATCTCCTGTACAATCGTAATATCTAACAGGACCATCGGTAGGGCAAGGGGTGATTCCAACTGTTCCACCTGGATGTGGGCTGACGGCAAAATAAGAAGAGCCACTTACTTCAAATTGAGAAACACGGTAGACATTGCATCCGCCAGAATTGTCAATTATTTCTTGTAACCAAGCTAGTGCAAAAGGATCATCTACGAAACAAGTCTCTCCACAATCTTCTATATTAAATACCCATTGAATAGCTCCACCGTATCCATCAACCAAATCGTTTATCATAACGACAACAGTATCCGCTCCTATAAAATTAGGATCAGGTGTATAAGTAAAAGTAGCACCAATGCCGCCAAATTGAGAATTGAAATATTCTAAATCACCTGTTCCATTGCTGGCATTTTGATAAATAGAAACCCCTTGCTCATCGCCAAATTCTTCCCAAGTGAAAGTGAAATCGGAACCAGAACAAACAGATACAAGAGTAGGGTCTGTACAATTGTCAAAACCAATTTCAAATGATTCGTTGATCTCACAACCAAAGCTGTCTGTTGCAACTACCGTATATGTTCCAGGAGCTAAATCATTTCTTTCAGATTCTGTGAAAGTAGATATAAAGCTATCTTCCCAATACAAATCACCTACATGAGATTGTAAAACGATGCTTCCACCTTCAGAACAAGTTGCATTTGTAACTTCATTTCCAAATTGAGAAATATATGGACCATCTGAATTTACAGAAACAAAGAAAGTCTCTACAGTTTTGCAGCCTACCTCATCAGTAACAATTGCATAATAATTATACGTTGGAGCAGGACCGCCTAAGAGGATATCAAATGGAGAATTACCACTTAGATTGCCAAGCGTTTGAACATCGCTTGCAATTAAGTTTCCTTGGAAATCGTACCATTCAATTGTATAAGGAGAATTTCCAAGTATTTCAAGACTGATTGCTCCATCTTGCGAATTAGGGCAATTTTGGTTTGTAATTTCTGAAAAAACATTAGGACCAGACTGATTGTCTAATTCATAACAAAAAGTATAAGGACCAGGACTCATAATGGGATCAGTAGATTCAACATTCACACGAAGGCAATAAAATCCAGCAGAAACATTTGTTAAATCCTCTTGAGTAGAAATGACAGGAGCATTATTGAAATCGCTTCCTTCAATCCATTCAAAGCTAACAGAAGAATTCGCCTCTGCAACAGATACATAAGTTAGCAGAACATTCAAAGTACCATTTGGCTCATTACAATCGGGGTTAATAGTATTTTCTAGAGTTATCCCAATCGCTGGCGAATAAGTAGGTTGAATCCATTTTAATTCCTCCACGGTGAAACCCATTTCCTTTGCCCATTTAGGCAATTCGGGGAAATGCATATTTTCAATGAAAGCATAATTGGCTTCTTTGGCAATCTTGTGTGCCAAGTCAGCTGAGCCACTTTCACGAATGATGTGTCCAACGGCACAAGCTGTATTGAAGTCATCAATGAAGTAGGGTAGGGTATAAGAGTGGTGATTATTGACTGGGAATTTACCAGCTTGCTGGTAAATTTCAAGAATGTCCAACCCCTTCTCCCTATTGGCTATTTGTTTTTCGGTTAAATTTTTGGGAGGGTTTTCTCTTAATTCGTTTTCAACTAAACCTAAATGAAAGCTGATTAAATCAGTGTGAGTATCAAACTTTTGGGGGGTTTGAAGGTTTGGAAAATCATTTTGTTTGCTAGCCCAATGCTTGTTTAACTGCACAAGTTGATCAAAAACGGAGACCGCTTGATTTCCATTATCATTAGGGTGAGCAAATAAGCTGAAGTTTGCGACTAAAAAGAGCGCAATGAGTAGTTTCCACTTCATATTTTTGATTTTTAGAATTTTATACCTTTTGTGTACAATGTAAACATACAATCTAGTACTTATACTAAATTGGTCCATAGTAGTTTGTGCGGTTAACCTTGGCTTAGTAAGTTACAACAAAAATAACCTATATTACCACCAGTTCAAAATACAATTGCGAATCATTGTACAGCTTGAAAAATAGTGTATAACAAATTAAGTGCCTGAAAATCAAAAGGTTGATATAAAGTTAATTTTGATTGTACAAATCAAAGAAAATCAGACGTATGTAATATTTTTCTATATTTAAGATGTTATATTATAAATAATTAAGATTTAATTTTTGTTACGTAAAATGACAAGAAAAAAATGTTAAAATTTGATATTTTTTTGGTTTGGGGGCAATTTTTTTGGAAGGAGAGGGGTGGTTTGAGGATTTGGGAGGTGGTTTGTGAGGAATAGAGAGAAATTATCCAACACTAGGAGATGATTTGGAGTTGGTTTGTGAATCTTTTTTGAAGTTATGGTCAGCGAAGTCTTTTAGGGTAATCATGAAGGTCTGTAATATTTGTAATACATTTGTATAGATTTTATGAACAGTCGTTTCTATTATCTATTTTTACGTATTCAAAAACGATATATAAAGGTCTTTATCTTATTGATTTAATGATTGATATTAATCCGTGTGAAGTCTTTCAGGAAGTTTGTGGATGCCTAGAATTAAAAAACTAAGGAGCCAAAATGGGAATACATTCTATAAAAATTCAAAATTTTAAATCAATAAGAGAAACTGATGATATTGAAATTAAGCCAATAAATGTGCTAATTGGACCTAATGGAGCTGGAAAGAGTAATTTTATTAGTTTTTTCAAATTTATGAATCGCCTTTATGAGCAACAATTACAGCTCTATATTGGGCAGCACGGAAGGGCTGAAAATTTTCTTCATTTTGGACGTAAAAAATCAGACTTTCTTGGAGGTAGAATTGTATTTGATAATGATTATAAGAATGAATACAAGTTCGAAATGGTGCCAGATCAATCTGGGAATTTAATCTTTTCAACGGAATACAGTAATCTTACATATCCAGGAGCAAAAGAGGTTCATTCTAATAGAATCAGTTTAGGAGGAAATGCTGAAAGTGTTATTAAAGACGATGATGGTTTTCGAAATAAATATCTTGAGTCTCAATTTCAAGGTTTTAAATTATTTCATTTTCATGATACGGGTTTTAACTCTAAAATAAAGCAACCATGTAGCGCAAATGACTATGCTTATTTATATGAGGATGGCGGGAATTTAGCAGCATTTCTATACCGTTTGTCGAAATCTTTTCCGAAGTACTTTCGATTAATTGAAAAGGTTGTAGAATCCATCGCTCCTTTCTTTGATAGATTTTACTTAGAGCCTGACGAAATTAATTCTAATCAAATTTATCTGAGATGGTTAGAAAAAGGATCTGACCAAATTTTTAATGCTCACAATTTGTCAGATGGAACTTTAAGAATGATAGCTTTGAGCACATTGTTGCTTCAGCCCAAAATGCCTGATGTCATTATTATTGATGAGCCAGAATTAGGATTGCATCCATTTGCTATTAATAAATTAGCTGCAATGCTTCAAAGTGCATCAGTGCATTCACAAATAATTATTTCTACTCAATCTGTAAACCTGGTGAACGAGTTTAGTGCTAATGATGTAATTGTTGTTGAAAGGGTTGATAGTCAAACTATCTTAAGAAGGCAGTCAGAAGAAGGTTTAAAAAGATGGTTAGAGGATTATTCTCTTGGTGAATTATGGCAAAAAAATATTTTAGGAGGGCGTCCCCAATGAGAGGTGTATACATAATCGTTGAAGGACAAACGGAAGAGGAATTTGTTCATACATCAATGAGACCTTATTTAAATTCATTAGGTATTTATGATGTACGTGCCATACTTGTTGAAACTAGTAAAGGACATAAAGGAGGTGACTTGAAGTTTGGTAGATTTAAGAAAAATGTTGAGAACCTATTGAAGAGAGAGGGAGATGTTATTGTTACCTCATTAATTGATTTTTTTAG
>Ga0114957_1005012_pt1 | contig 11134 bp, 10 predicted proteins | sample BantaG_FD_87175 | JGI IMG/M metagenome (GOLD analysis project Ga0114957, IMG submission 87175) | Marine algal microbial communities from Bantry Bay, Ireland - BantryBay_4 metaG | ecosystem: Host-associated > Algae > Red algae > Unclassified | place: Bantry Bay, Ireland | collected 2014-11-21 | reverse complement strand
CGCAAGAGTGCTTTGCCTATTTGGGATACAAGGCGGGTGACTTTCCGCTGAGCGAGTCGGCCGCGCTTGAAACAGTCGCGATTCCAATTTATCCAGAATTAACGTTAGAGATGCAAGAATTGGTCATGGAGGTAATTTCCTCTGCTCCAATGTTTGCATAAGCATGCAAGCTACTTAACGAAGATACGAATTCTGCGAAATTAAATGAGCCAACATGTTTAATTTGGGTGCGATTAACAAATTAGCAACAAATTGGCTTTGAGTCTATCCAATTAATGGTAATTACAACCTGTTTTATGCTCAAATTGGCTAATTATGGTCAACATATATACCATTAGTTCACTACTGTTCATCAACTCCGACTTTTTATGATGCGCCCGTTGACTTTCAGGTAATATTATTCCAATAAGCTTGGATCCTGTTGTGACCCCCATGTGTTTTATGGTTTTCAAGAAGTTCTGTTGAACTTGTATATTGAGTGCTTCTTGATCAAAGTTGAGCGGGTTAGCATAGGTGTGAGCCTAAATGTACAGGTGTCACTAAAGTGCATCGCTCCGTACCAATTTAGTGTATTTTCAAACCAAAAGATGTCGTCAGTCTAGTCAAATTTTGACGAGGGTACTGTGTGCAATGGACAGAATTTATGCTACAACTAATCGCTAGCATGGTCTTGCTCTGCGGAGAAATTTTATACCTGCTTCAGGATTTTAAAAGAGGTGTGCTTGCTGGCATTCTTGTTCTTGGGTTAACCGCAGATGTATTACCTTGGCATTTCTTACCTATCTCAGGGGTAGCAACTATTGCTTTTCTTGTATTTTGTGCCTTCGCTATTATTTATGTAATACGACCTCAATATAGTAAACACAAAAATATTGAAGCAATAGTGCTCTCACGAGGCTATTTAGTACTTCTTTTTTGTTTTGTTGCAATCGCGTTACTTTATGTATTGGCTGCTGGAGAAAATGCTCAATATGGTCTAGACAAAACAATCTTAGTGATTTTAAGAGGTGTAATCCCTGTTTTTGTCTTTCGGTTACTAATTCAAGAGAGTCGTGATTTTAAAACGGTTTATTATACATTTATTGCAATATCGGTTCTTGGAACAGCGTTTCTTCTTTCGGCAGATGTTACACAGGCTTATACTGTATCTCTTGATCAAGTTAATACAATAGTTGCAGCACGTATTGTTGGAATTGGTGCTGTGCTTTTAGGTACTTTCTTGTTGTTTACAGATAAGATCTCGTGGATACACTATACAGTTTTTACGCCACTATTTTTTGTGCTTATTATTGGTACACTGCTTACTGGAAGCAGGGGTCCCTTAACTGGTATTTTAGTTGTATTATCGCTAGTTATTTTGCTTAGTGGTCAATTTCAGTTATGGGGTCGTTCAACTTTTTTGTTTGCTGGGATATTTTTCGCGACATTACTTCTGACCTTTTTTGCGGATTGGTCACTAATTGACACATTGTCAGTTTTAGGCCAAAACCGAATTGTTTCAACAATTCTTACTTTGAACTTTGAACGCATTGATAGTGGGCGTTTTGAATTATACGAGATCGCAATCGATGCCATCACTAAGTCTACAGCAATTGGCATCGGCACTGGGGGATTTGGAAATGTAATGGGTGGGTATATCGGACGCATCTACCCACATAATATTTTTTTAGAGGTTACATTGGAGCAAGGATTAATAGGTTTGTCTATATTACTTATCATTGTGGCTACAACTTTTTACCGTTGTGTTAGACTTTTAAGGGATCGAGATGCCAATATTTATTTAAAGTGTGTTCCATCAGTATGGATCTATACCCTTTATAATGCACAGTTTTCAGGAGATATCGGTGCGAACTATCAATTTTGGGCGGTAGGTGGATTGGTTTGGATTGCTCATGCTCTCGCCCTTGCTACGAGCAGGATGGTGCAAGAACAAGAGAGCGTTATTATTAACGGACAACTCCTGCAGTGCTCAACAAACAAGCACCCTGATGCAATCAAACTGGTTCGGTTCTAAAGTTTCCTACTTACATGACCCAAGAGCATGATTTGTTAATAATTCTACTGGTTCGGATGCCTGACAAAAGCACTCAGGCATGACAAATTCGCGAAATTCTTCTTCTATCCCAAATCTGTCTGGTAGCTAGAATAGCTATCAAATTATGGTTTATGGTGTGGGAATAGAGTAGATTACATTACAGCTTGCCTATGCAGAGCGCAGAACAGGATCGACACGTATGATTAATTGGCCCAATGGCAAGAAGTTTGCATTTACCATATTTGATGATACTGATAACAGCATGATTGATAATATTTATCCCGTTTATCAATTTTTGTCGAGCTGCGATATCAAAACTACCAAGTCAGTCTGGGTATACTCATCACGAGATTTTTTTACAGGCAAGTGTCTCGAAGATCCTGAATATTTAGAGTACGTGAGAACTCTGCAGAATGATGGGTTCGAAATTGCATCTCATGGTGTTGGGTCGGGGCAATTTACGCGACAAGAGATAGTTGATGGTGTGGAAAAATTCAAACAGCTTCTAGGATTTTATCCGTATATACACGCTAACCATGCGCGAAATTCAGATTTGATCTATTGGGGGCACAAGAGATTTACCTTTCCAATGAAATGGCTATATCGGCTTGTGCAGAAGCGTTCATATTATGGTGATCTAGAAGGCTCAGATTATTTCTGGGGTGATATAGCAAAGAAGCATATCAAATACATGCGAAACCGTACTTTTCGGGGAATAAATACGGGCAAGTATGATCAGATAATGCCCTACATTGAACCAGCTAAGATTAAGTGTGCCAATTACTGGTTCAGTTCCTCTGATGGTCATACTGTGGAAGAATTTAATGATCTAACTACGAAAGAGAACCTAGATAAACTAGAACAAGAAAGTGGATTTTGCATAGTTTATACACATTTTGCGTCAGGCTTTGTTAATGAAGAGGGGGAACTTAATCATACATTCCAAACAAATATACGGGATTTGTCTAGGAGAAATGGCTGGTTTGTTCCTGTGGGTGAGCTGTTAGATTTTTTACTAAAAACTGACGGACGAGGGAAGGCAGCTTCCTATAGGGATCTTTTGAAATTAGACCGTAGCTGGATTATGGAGCGAATATCGAAACGGTTTACCTATGGCCGCTAATTCTGTAGGTGCCGACACGAGTAAATTTATACAAATGCTCCAAGAGCTTATTCTGTTCCTAATTCGAGGGCAAATAAGCACTCGCTGGCTACAAAGTATAAACAAACGCCCTCTGCTAAGTGTATTCGGGCTACAAAATTCTTAAATGATATGTGTGTTTAATAGTTTGCAAATGGAATGTTATAGATGCGGATAGCGTATATTTTACTATGGAATGTGCAAAGCGGTGATGGGATAGCACAAAAAGTAAGAACTCAAGCCGATATGTGGATAAAGCTTGGACACGAGGCCAAGCTGTTCTGTAATGTCTTAGGCGAACTTCCTTCCTCAAAGTCTGGCTGGCTCGACAGCGAGGAATGCTTTAGATATGATAATTGGCTTCAATATCTCTTTGATAGTAATCAGGAAGTTTTAAAGCGCATTGAAGAGTATACTCCTGATATTGTTTATTTGAGGTTTGAGACTTTCCAACCATACCACCGGAAATTAAACCAACGTTTTCCCGTAGTGATGGAGTTAAATGCTGATGATGTTCAAGAATATCAAGTAAATGCCAAACAAAAGTTTACAAGTAAGTTGATGTATCTTTATCATAGGCTTACTCGTAAACTTTTGTTTGGACCTGTAAAAGGGATTGTAAGCGTTACACATGAGATCGCCAATCTCCCTAATGTTAAGTACTATAATAAGCCATACATCGTCTTGCCCAATACTCTGAATTTAGAAAACTACGAGGCTATTCCATATGAAGAAGATCGGGAGATGCCCAATTTAGTCTTTATGGGCAGTAACGGTGTTTTTTGGCACGGGATTTCTAAGATTATTGAGCTTGCTAAAAATACAGTAGGTGAATTGAATTTTCACCTAATTGGTAATATAAAGAACGATGAGTCAACTAGCTCGCCTAATATTACCTATCATGGCTATCTCTCTAAACGAGAATTTGAAGAACTATTCTCGAAAATAGATGTTGGCATCGGATCGCTCTCATTTCATGAAAAGAATATGTATGAAGCCTGTTCTCTTAAAACACGCGAATATTTGTCGAGAGGACTGCCAATAATTTTAGGTTATAACGATACGGCATTTCTAAATCGTGAACTTCCTCAGTGGGTGTTACAGCTTCCCAATACACCTGATAACGTTGAATTAAATATAGCGCAGATCATCGAATTTGCACGCCAAATGAAAGGTAGGCGTCTTACCAAAGATGAGGTTGCGCCATATATTGATTCATTACCATTTGAGAAAAAGCGACTGGCATTTTTTCAATCTATCCTGTCGAAATAGGTTCATCCCTAATGCATGTAATCGTTGTTACAAGTGAGTGGCCAACGCTGGAAAATCCTGCCAGTGGAAGTTTTGTTGCATTACAGGTGGATAAGCTGCGTTCCATCGGGGTGGATGTTGATGTTTTTTCATTCCGTGGTTCTATGAGCCCGACGCGCTATGTAAAGGCATGGTTTGACTTGCGTAAACAACTGCGAACAAAACCGTATGATCTAATTCACGCCCATTTTGGCCAGAGTGGACTCTTGGCACTGCCAAAGAAGCTCCCCTTGGTTGTAACATTTCATGGCTCAGATTTGAATGGTGTTGTAAGTGTGCGCGGTCATACTAATTCCATTGCCGGATTTATCTTACGTGAGATCAGCCACTATGTTAGCACTATAGCAAATGAAATCATTGTTGTTTCTCCAAAACTGTTCGGTTCTGTGTCCCATCCTAATACGCACCTTATACCTTGTGGAATCGATCTATCGCTTTTCCGCCCAATTGATAAGTCTATAGCGCGTCGAGAGCTGCAAATGGATGAAGACAAAATATATGTATTGTTCGGCGCAAACCCAGCTAATCCAATAAAGCGATATTCGTTGGCCAATGATGTTGTTTCAAACGTACGAAAAAGAACTGGGCAAGATGTAGAACTTCTAGCCATTTCTGCTGAGCCACATGAAAGAATGCCTCTTTACATGAATGCGTGTGATGTTTTATTGCTTACCTCTATAAGTGAGGGTTCGCCTATGGTAGTTAAAGAAGCTCTTGCTTGTAACTTACCCATTGTTTCAGTAGATGTAGGTGATGTAAGGGAGAGAATTGCAGGTGTTGAAGGGTGCATTGTTTGTATAGATGAGCAACCAACTACAATTATTGGTGCGTTGTCATCAGTACTTCTTAAAGGAGGGCGAGTTGACGGTATTGATGCAGTAGCCTCCTTGAGTGAAGATTTACTGGCAAAATCTGTATTGGATATCTACACTAAGGCCATTCAATGATTTACCGTTTTCTTCTTTCCATTTCTGTCTTTACTGGGCGTCTACACCCTTAATATCATTAATTAAAACAAATTTATCTGATAAGGTCTCTATGACATCATTATTAAGCTTAAAACCCAAACGAGTCATGGTATTGGCTCCCCATACAGATGATGGTGAGTTCGGGTGTGGTGGACTGTTAGCCCGATTTATTGAAGAAGGCATAGAAGTTTATTACACCGCCTTCTCTGTTTGTGAGCAGTCGGTTCCCTATGGGTTTTCTGAGGATCAGCTGAAATTTGAATTGATGGAAGCAACAGGCGTCGTTGGGATACCTCCTGAAAACATGATCATTCATAGGTATGAAGTTCGGAAATTCCCTGAAGTTCGGCAAAGCATACTGCAAGACATAATTGACACACGTAAGTCGATTGACCCTGATCTAGTTCTTCTTCCCTGTATTGATGACATCCATCAAGATCATCAGGTGGTTGCAGCCGAAGGTTTGAGAGCATATAAGAACACCACAATTTTATCGTATGAGATGCCATGGAATAATTTGAGTATCACGACTTCATCCTTTGCTGTATTGGAGAAAAGGCATATTCAGAAAAAAATTGATGCATTGGCCTGCTACAAAACTCAAGCCTTTCGACATTATGCAAATGCTGAGTTTGTTTGGTCATTAGCTAGAACAAGAGGTGCCCAAATCGCCCAGGAATTTGCCGAAGTTTATCAGTTAGTTCGATTAGTGTTCTAATCAAACTAACTGAACACGAACAGTTCAGAGCGTGTATTGAAGGAAATGATGCCGAAGCCAACTATTTCAGTGATCTTACCAGTATTTAATGAAGCTCAATTTATCGAAAAGACGCTTCAAACGCTTCTTAAACAAAAGCAGGATATATGCGATATTGAGATCCTTGTGATTGATGGCATGTCAACAGATGGAAGCTACGAGATTGTACGCAAAATTGCATTGCAAAATTCTAGTGTCCACTCATTCCAAAATACAATGCGAAAGACTCCTTTTGCCTTCAACATTGGTTTGCGCGAGGCTCAGGGTGAGTATGTCGCTATATTAGGTGCACATAGTGAGTATAATCCTGACTATCTCTCTGTATGCTTAGCTGAACTTAAGACACATGGCGCTGTCGGCTGTAGTGGGAAATTATATTCAAAACCAGCGACGCAGAGTTTACAGGCACAAATTTCTCTGTGGGTTTTGTCTCATCCATTTGGCGTATCTGGTTCATCCTTCCGGACGCAGTTAGAGGGCTATGCTGATACCATCCCGTATCCAGTTTTTCTTAAGAGAGTTCTGCTGGATCTGGGTGGATATGATGAATCCTTCACCCGGAATCAAGATAACGATATGAATTATCGAATCAGGCAGGCTGGACATAAGTTATATGTGACTGGAAAAACAAGCTGTGTTTATTACACGCGTTCTAGTCTACGTGGACTCATCGACTACGCTTATGGAAATGGTTCTTGGTGTGCCGTTAGCTTTCGAACAGAGCCAAAATCATTGGGATTACGACACTATATACCAGCACTATTTTTGATTGCCGTCATTTGTTCTACGCTAAGCGCTATTGTGGGCATACTGCTTCACCTTCCCGTGGGAATATTGGTTTTGCTTTTAACGCCTATTTGGTTGCATTTATTGATTGGTACTGTGGCATCAATACAAATTGCATATCAGAAAAAAGCCTTACCTGCCTTGCTGCTGGCACCACTATTTTTTGCTTTTCATCTTACTTATGGATATGGCTTTTTGAGACAATTTGCGGGTATTGTTTTGAAGATGTTTACGGTTTCCAAGACTAAGATCCAGACTGAACTATGAATAAACCTCAAGAAGTTGAACGCTTGACGAAAGTCTATAGCTTTTATCATTCGGATACTGACACTCAGAGCCGTTGGGACATTGACAATCCTGGCAATCGGCATGCATGGGACGAGCGTCGTGAGCGAACAGTGAAAGTATTAACAGAAAATCAACTAATGCCATTAACTAATAAGCGGATTCTTGAAATCGGCTGTGGAAATGGTAATGTTCTGGCCGACTTTTTACGATGGGGCGCGGATCCGTCCCACGTATATGGAATCGACCTGATGCCAAATCGAATTGAGCAAGCAAGACAACTGAATCCAGGGGTGAATTTCGCCTGTGGCAATGCGCAGTCACTGGACTTTGCCGACAATGAGTTTGATTTAGTCTTGCTCGTTATTGTTCTCAGCTCTATCTTAGATGATTCTATGAGCCGAGATATTGTGGCAGAGGTTACGCGTGTACTCAAGCCTGGTGGCTCAGTATTACTCTATGACTTTCGTTATAATAATCGACACAATCCGAATACGAAGGCGATTACTAAGTATGACCTTCGTCGGCTATTTCCAAGCTATAATTTAGACGTCCGGCCTATTACGTTGTTGCCGCCTCTCTCTCGTCGGTTAGGGAAACTGACACCTTGGCTGTATCCGACATTTAACAGTTTACCATTATTACGTAGCCACTATTTGGCACTATTGACCAAAACGACTGACTGATATGGAACATATAAGATGTATTTTTTGTCAAAGGGATAAAGGCAATATCATTATTGCAAATGGTTCCGCGACCGTTGATGATATAGTGATACGCGAGAATGGATTTCTTGCTCGAAAATGCCCTAGCTGTCATTTAATTTATGTATCACCACGGCCAACGCAAGAAGAAGTGAACAACTTATATGAAGATGGTGAAGCTGATATTTTGCCAGAAGATCATATCGATGCACTTTTCTTAAAGCGACTTTATGCTAAGAATAATCTTGCTATTCTGAAACCTTTTCGGAAGGCTGGTTCTCTTTTAGAGATTGGCGCAGGTGCGGGAGCGTTCCTGGATGAAGCTAGGCGACAAGGATTTGATGTATATGGGATTGAACTCAATAAATTACAGGCAGATTACATTAAGGATGCTCTGAATATTCCATGTGAAACGGAGTCAATTGCTAATGCTTTCGGTGAACGCCAATTTGACGTTATATATCATTGTGACGTCATAAGCCATTTTCATGATCCGTGGCAAGAATTTAGTGCAATCAACCGAAAACTTGCCCACAATGGATATATGCTTTTTGAAACAGGAAACAGTGATGTTGAGTTGAAGTATTATAAGGAAATAGAGAAATTCCAACTGCCCGATCATCTGTTTTTCTTTAATCAAAGAAATATTAACGATTTGCTTGAAGGAACTGGATTTGAGTTAAGGCAAGTTGTGAAGTATTGCACGTTACCTCAGCATCGAACGGGCCGGCGCTTAAATACTTTTGTGCGTACGCTATTTGGTAAAAGGGCGCATCAGAAGACGGTTACCGCGCCCTTAGAAAAAATAGAGAGCACTTCCACAATCAATCAAACGCCTAGTGAGGCAGTTAGAACTAATAAAGCTGTGAGCCACTCTATAATGGGGATGATTAAGCGATATGCTCGACGGGCCTGGCATATTTGGACATATATACTGCGCTATAAAATAGGATATGTTACGCTAAAACAGGGTAGACCACAGACGATGGTTTTTGTTGCCCAAAAAGTAAAAGGTATACCAGAGAAAGTAAACAAGAAAGATTATCAATCGGCGGTATCCACTAATTGAGTAGGGGTATGACAACAAACGTTGCTAATTTTTTATCCAAGCTAGAAGGGGGCAGCATTGGTGCTATACTCGTACGAGGTGCAGGTGGTGCATTTACGATTAGTCTCTTGTCAATAGCAGTTTCCTTCATTAGCCAAGTGCTATTAGCCCGTTTTATGGGGGTAAAAAGCTTTGGGGTGTTTACATATATTGTTACGTGGATCACCTTGTTGACATTACCTTCACTTTTAGGATTAACAACAGGATCTGTACGTTTTATTTCACAGTATTATGCCCAAGAAGAGTGGGCGTTACTCAAAGGTTTTTTGCGAATAAATTTTATTTTTCCAGCCTTGGCCGCTATTCTTGTGGGAATTATAACGCTCTGTGTAGTTTATTTCTTTGGTAATTTCAACTCGCAAGACAACAATTGGAATACATGGTTGTTTGCAGTATTGTTTTTGCTGCCTTTTAATGTCTTAGTTACGGTTCAGGCAAGTTCGCTAAGAGGACTTAAAAGGGCGGCTTTAGCCGAAGCGCCTACTTTGTTATATTCTGTTGGGATGTTGATTATTGTCGCTGCACTTTCTATGTTTGGTACCAATCTTTTCACCAGCACGAACGTAATGTTGATCCGCTCTATTGTAACGGCCATTGCCTTATTTATATTGATGTCATTCCTGCGTCGGTCTTTACCAGAACAGCTTGCAACGGTTGAACCAGCATATCAAACTAAGACTTGGTTGCGGGTATCTTTGCCTCTCTTATTGATCGCGGGCATGTCGGTTGTGCTGAAACGAACAGACATTATCATGTTGGGCATGTTCTCGGGTACAACGGACGCTGGTGTATATGCTATGGCTTCTAGGATCGCTGACTTTTCACTGTTAAGTTTTGCCGCAGTTACAGCAATTGCAGCGCCACTTATCTCAGAATACTTTAGTACAAATCAACAGGAAAAATTACAACATGTTGTTCGGCTTTCTGCCAGGGGGATGTTTGCAGTTACGGCTCTATCATGCGCACTAATTTTTATGTTTCCTAGTCAGATCCTACGGGTATTTGGTGCTGAATTTGATGCGGGTTCTTCGGCTCTTGTGATTTTGGCTATAGCTCATCTAGCGAATAGTTTTGGTGGCCCCGTTGGTCAGTTGCTTATGATGACTGGACACCAAGACGACATTGCGATGATTCTTGGGGGCACTGTTATTCTTAACTTATGTTCAAACGCAGCGCTAATTCCTCTGCATGGAATGACGGGTGCAGCAATTGCAACCTGTATCTCGTTAATGGTCGCAACTGGGATAAGTATATGGCGCGTGCATCATATTTTAGGTATACGCGCAAGTGCATTATGAATCTAGTCACGATGTATGTACTCTAAAAATCCAATGGAAATATCCATAAATGCGACTTCGTATGCGCTCGAGCAATTAGCCATACGTGCAGGAATTGAAATCTACTCTATAAACAATACCACTTTAAGATTGCTTGATTTGCCATTTTATTACGGTATGGTGCCAGAACAAGCGGCTCATCTTCCTGCAATCTTTGTTAAACGATGTAGTCATAATGCATGGACAGATTTATTGGAGAGCCCAGTAGAACAATTAACATGGCTTTCTTCTGATAATACCATGCCAGCAGGACAGTCGCTGCCCGTTAGTAATTCCATCCCAGCTCTATTCTGGGGTGAAGATTCATATGAAGATACGCCGCGTTTTGTAGAATGCCATCCAGATGGGTCAATAACGTTTCACGTCGACATCATCGCTACTACACTCTTTATGTTGACTCGCTGGGAAGAAACTGTAAATCAAGAACGAGATCACCATAATCGGTTTCCTGCAACGGCTTCGGTGTCATATAAAATGGGCATTCTGCAAAGACCGCTTGTTGACGAATATGCGCTTGTTTTGAAGGCATGGATTCAACATATACGTTGTGAGTGGCAGCCAAGGTTACCTAAATTCCAGATCAAGCTGACTCACGATATTGACTACACTCAGCGCTGTAATAATGCAATACAACTGGCAAAAGCTGTTGGAGTGGATCTGTTGCGACAGAAAAGCCTGTCCCAATCGTTCAGTACTGTGGCT
>Ga0114957_1005011_pt1 | contig 11134 bp, 10 predicted proteins | sample BantaG_FD_87175 | JGI IMG/M metagenome (GOLD analysis project Ga0114957, IMG submission 87175) | Marine algal microbial communities from Bantry Bay, Ireland - BantryBay_4 metaG | ecosystem: Host-associated > Algae > Red algae > Unclassified | place: Bantry Bay, Ireland | collected 2014-11-21 | reverse complement strand
CGACGCCCTGGCTCGAGCGGTCGCCTTGCTCGAAGAGGGCACGCCGCTGTATCGCAGCGATCTGTCCGAAGAGGACCGGGAACTGCTCCGCCCGTGGTTCCTGCTCACAAACCGCCCGGTACTGGCGCTGGTCAACGTCAACGAAGATGGCCTCAGCGACCTCGAAGGTGCTGCGGCCCCGGTAAAGGCTGAACTCGGTGACGCCGCCGAAGTGATTGCCATGTGCGTTCAGCTAGAAGCCGAGGCGGCGATGCTGGATGCCGACGAGCGGGCAGAGATGCTCGAAGGTCTGGGGTTGGGCGAAGGAGCGCTGCCAACGTTCATCAACGCCGCATACCACCTCATGGGCCTGCGGACGTATCTCACAACCGGTGAAAAAGAGTCCCGGGCCTGGACCTTTCGGGCCGGGTCGACAGCGCCAGTCTGCGCCGGGCGGATACACACTGATTTCGAACGCGGCTTCATCAAAGCCGACATCATCGCCTGTGAGGACCTTCTGGAAGCCGGGAGTTGGTCGGCGGCGCGCGACGTGGGAAAAGTTCGCTCCGAAGGTAAGGAGTACATCGTGGAAGATGGCGATGTTGTCGAGTTCAAGTTCAACGTCTGATGACCTACGGGGGCGGCTCCGCTCGATGGAAAGCTGAGCTGCACTCCTCGACGAAAGGGTAGGCCCGGTGCCCTGGCTGGTGAAGGAAGACAAAGTGCTGGCATCAGTGGAGACGGCGCGACCGCGCCGCGGTCCACTGCTCGGCGCCATTGGTGAACAGCAGATCGTCGGCGCCCTCATGATTGCACCCGCACGTGCCGCTCATTCGCTGCGAGGCAACCGCGCCATCGACTTTGCTTTTCTCGGGCTGGCTCACGGTGAGGACCACAAGCAGAGCACGGAAGAATGTGAGTACCGAGTTCTTCGGGTGGTGGCGTTGGAGCCCAACCGCATCACGAAACCGGAATTGCGGGCAGTGGCCGCCCTCGAAGCCGAAGCCGGAGCATTCGAACGGTGGGGCCTGGTCGAAGGCGACACCATCCGTATCGAACTGCGACAGTGATGGATCGATGGTGACCGGTCGGCTGGTGTTGGTGGGTACGCCGATCGGCAACCTCGAGGACATGTCGCCACGGGCCATTGCCGCGTTGACGACGGCGGATGTCATCGCTTGCGAAGACACCCGTCATACCGGGCAACTGCTTCGCAAGCTCGGGATCACCCGAGACCGCATCCCACCCGAGCCACCGAACTCGACCAGGGCTCGACCCGGTTCCCCCGAAGCGGACGCCGCCGTCGCGGCCGCAGCGTCAGTTGCAGCCAACGATCGACTGCCGACGAAGGTGCCGCTCCTGGCGGTGCATGACCACAACGAAGACCGCCAGATCGAACGTGTCATCGGTCGTTTGCGACACGGTGACACCGTGGTGCTGGTCAGCGATGCCGGGATGCCGGGAATCAGTGATCCGGGGGAGCGACTCGTCGAAGCGGTGATCGAAGCCGGGATCAGTATCGAAGTTGTACCAGGCCCGACCGCAGGGGTGGCGGCGCTCGTCGTGAGCGGTCTGGCTGCAGGACGCTTCTGCTTCGAAGGCTTCCTGCCCCGAAAAGGGTCAGCCCGAACGCGGCGGCTCTCGGAGCTCGTGGGAGAACGACGCACCATGGTTCTCTTCGAAGCCCCCCATCGACTGGAGCGCACCGTTGCAGATCTGGTCGGAGTGCTCGGCGAAGAACGGCGAGTCAGCATGTCCCGCGAGATCACCAAACTTTACGAGGAGACGTGGCGAGGCACATTGGCCGAAGCCGGACGATGGGCCTCGGAGCGTGACCCCCGCGGCGAATTCGTCGTGGTGATCGAAGGGGCCCCCGAGCCCGAGCCTGCTGACGACGACGTGATACTGCGTCATCTCCGACAACACCTGGACTCGGGGGCATCGGTCAAAGATGCGGTGGCGCGAGTTGGTCAGGACCTGACGCTGCCCAAACGAAGGGTCTACAACCTTGCGCTGACCCTCGATCGTTGACCGGGTCGGCGCCTAGATCATCCACCCATCCGCAGAGTCCCCAGGTGCTGCTAGTGTATTGATTCTAGTTCTGTTGGGGCGGGCGCCGATCCGGGGGGACGGTGCCCGCACCGACGAACTATGGGGTCAGAACTCCCAAGGAGCAAGGCGTTCGTCCAGCTGGACACCGAACGAGTTGAGCGCCATCGATACCAGGTTGTACTGGCCAACGGTAAACACCAGGTCCATCATCTGCTGGGTGGTGAAATGCTCCGACAGGCCATTCCACGTGGCATCGGTGATGTGGGAATCGCCATGGAGCTCCTCGGTGGCCAGGAACAGCAGCCGATCGAGGTCGCTGAGCGCAGGCGTGTCGGACCCGGTGACGCACGAGCGGATCTCCGCGTCGGTCATGCCGATGCGTTGTGCGATCAGGACGTGCTGGCCCCATTCGTAGCCGGCGCCGCACAAGCGGCCGATCCGAAGGATGACCAGTTCCCGCTCACGCTCGGGAAGCGTCGAACGGCCCAGGATGTGGGAGGCGAAGCGCATCCATCGTCGAGCAAGGTCCGGATGATGGGCCAGCGTGGTGAAGATGTTGTCGGCTGGACCATCAATCTCGAGCGGAGCCAGGAGTTCGGCGGCACTTCCATGGCGCTCCTCGACGGGAAGCGGTGGAATTCGGGGTTCAGTGAGTCGCATTCGCTGAGCATGCCACCTTTTCGAATTCCTTCGTTGTGTCGGCCCAACGACGGACGCATGCGCGAAAACTCACGATCGTGAAGCCACAGCTGAGCGTCGCCGAGGCGTTCCACAAGCGAAAGGTTTCCCATGTTTGCTTCAACCAACATCACATCAGTGGCCCCATCAACCCAATCACCTGCTGGTGCATCGTCTGCGGCCCCACGCGTCAACAAGTGGATCAGAGGGCTGGCGATCGCTCTGGCTGTGGGAGTATCGGTCACGGCTTGCGGCGGTGGTGGAGACGGTGAACAGTCGGTCGAGTCCCAGATCGAGGAAGGGTTCGAGGAAGGGTTCGGAGTCAACAACGAAGATGATGTTGTGGCCGCGGATGATGACAACCAGACCGACCCTTCAGCAGATGAGGGCGCAGCGGGAGCGGTTGCTGATCAAGTGCCGACCGATCTGCTCAGCGGCCCACTCGAGTTCGGAAAGCCCTACTCGATTCCGTTGGAGCGATTGGGAGAGGCCACGTTGTCGATGCCCGAATCCAGCGTGTTGTCGGTCTCGGTCGAAGCCGATTCTACAAACGCTGGTCGCGTCATCGTCGACATGGTCACTGCTGACGGACGCGGGAGCCCACTCACGGTCGGGCCCGGCGGTAGCGAGAGCATCGCCCGTCAGTACGTGACCCCGGCAGGAGGCGGAACCGAGATCACGGTGACCCTCAACGGCCAGCCGACCGATGAGGTGAGCTTCATCTTCATGGTCGACAGCCAAAATGAGGGAGAGGGCGACTCCGCAGATGCCGGCGACAACACCGGGGTTGCGGCACCGCTCACCAGCGGCGAGACCATCTCGGGGATGCTCGGCAACGACGACCAGAGCGACACCTTCGGCTTCGATGTCGATCAGGGCGCAGTGATCGACATCGGCCTGACGGTGCCCGCAGACGAGACCGGCAGTAACTGGGCCGAACTGTTCTACAACGGCCAATCGATGGGCTCGACCCAGGCCAACGCCGGGGGAGAGTCAGCGCTTCGCTATGTGGTGTCGGAAGAAGAAGTGGGTGAGTGGTTCGTCGCGGTCACCGGCGCCAGTGCCTACGAGATGACCACCACGGCCACAGCCCAGGACGACGGGGCGTCAGGTAAGGACGCAGGAGCGGAACTGGCTACTGCAGTCTCGATCGAGCCCGGCACCTACACCGGCGTGCTCGGCAACTCCGACGATCTCGACACGTATGTGCTCGATCTCGAGCCCGGTGAGGCCCTGACTGCCTCGCTCACTGTCGATCCGACCGGAACCGGCACCAGCTTCCTCGAACCAATGCTCAACGGCGGGTCGCTCGGTTACGTCTCGGTTGGAGCGGGCGGCACTGAGACCATGACCCACCTGTTCTCCGCCGATGAGAGCGGACAACTGATGATCATGGTCACCGGTTCCGAGATCGACTACACCATGGAGCTTTCACTCGGTGCCCAGAACGACGCTGAGTCAGGCACCGACGCCGGTGCCGATGCGTCCACCGCAGTCGAAGTGCAGGCCGACAGCACCTTCGATGGAACGCTCGGCAACGACGACCGAATGGACGTCTACACCTTTGTGGCCACCGAAACCGGGGTGGTGGAGTACAGCGTGACGAGCGCCGGGGGCACTTCCACCGGCTTCCTCACGCCGGTCGTGAACGGAAGCGAGCAGGCTTACACCGCGATCCCGGGCGGTGGCTCGGACTCCGGCGAAATCGAAGCCGAGGAGGGCCAGACTGTGGTGCTCGAAGTCGAAAGCTTCGATGGTGACTACACCGTGACCGTTGGCACCGGAGAAAACTCCCCCCAAGCCGACGATGACACCAGCGACGTCGACGAGGAGGACAGCACCGAAGCCGAGGACGAGGACAGCGACGACGCCGAGGACGAGGACAGATCCGAGGTCGATGACGAAGACAGCACCGAGGCTGACGAAGAGTAGGCCAACGCTGACATAGGAATTCGCGAACCTCGCGCAAGGTGTTCGACACCGAGCGCGGGGTTTGTCGTTTTCGGAGCGAACCTGTCGCGCGTCGCGTTGGTTCTTCTCACGTGGAAGCGCGACGTGTTGCTCAGATGATGGGGGACCGGGCGGCGTGGAAGCGGTAGAGGACCCGGACGAGGAGATCGAGGGAGGCGACCGGTCCGTTAGCGATGTTTCGGGCATCGAGAATCACGACGTCGGAACGGTGTGACTCACTTCGCGAGACGTGGGGGAACTCGCCGGTTGGAGGCTCGATCCTGGGATGAGCGGTGATCGCTGTTTGCAAATGCTCAGGGGCCGAGTTGGGCCTTTGCTCTTTCGACCAGCCCGGGGTCGGTGCAGCCCTTGGCGAAGTGTTCGATGCGCTGTTCGATGTCCCTCCCCAGAACGTAGATGCCGATGCGTTCACCGGGACCGGCGAGGATCTTCGGCTTCACGGTGAAGGTGTATCGCCAAGTCGCCTGGGTGGTGGACTCATCGATCTTGATAAAGGACCATCCACCGCCGAACGTCGAGAAGAACGGCGGACCTTTGACGAGCTTCATGCCGACCTGGGCGGGCGGCTTGTAGGAGGTGTACTCGGTCACCATGGTGAGGTTGTGTCGAGATCGGGTGAAGGTCCGTACCCCCTTGCCCGGATGGAGGGCGCCGTCGAGCAATCGCTGTTCGCGCACGAAGGGATCCCATGCATAACGCACCTCGCCCTGGCTTTGGGAAAGCGCAAAGGCATCTTCGATCGGAACCTGAATGGTGACGACCTTCTCGATGCGTGGCATGTCCCATACTGCCCCACACATCATTGGGCTCTCGGTCAATGTCGGACTGGTCAATGTCCGACTGGTCGATGTCCTAGCCGCTCTCGGCCAGACCTCGGCGCCACCGAACGGTATCGTGGGCCGTCATGGCTGCGCTCGAGGACTTCTATGACAACGAGACGTGGGAGGCCATCGATGGATGGGGCCGTCGCACCGCCAGTGCCGGTAGCTGTCGTCGACCATCGGAGGGTGAGAGTGCGGTCGATGGCCGGCTGGTGGGCGGTCGTTCTACCGGAGAGACCCCGGCGAGTGAGAGCTCTGCCGCCGGAAGGCCGGTTGGCGAGAGATTGCGAACCCGCACCGCTGGCGCAGCAATGGCGGGGGCGCTGTTCACCGGTGCCAGCGATATGTTCGAGCCTCCGACGCCCGAGCCTGACGAGGAGTTCCGACCCGAGCAACGTGATACCCGGCTGCAGCCGGTCACGTACCTCCACGCGCCGGGCCACCCGGAAGAATCGATCGCTATCGTGCGCCCCTGGCTGTTCTGATCATCTGAGTCTGATCATCTGAGTCTAATCATCTGAGTCTGATCGGCTCTGTCATCGGCATTGTGACAGTGTTGTCGGGGTGCTCAGCGACCAGCTATGGGCGAGGGTTCGGGCCAGTCGTCGCTGGCCCATGAATCCACTGACAATCGAGTCGGAGGCTGGACGGTATCCAGCGGTGTCGCCCGGCGCGAGCGTAACGATTCGATGTGATCGAGTTCGCCTTCGAGCTTGCGCCGCCGCACCCCGTTCACCTCGCCGAGCGTTCCGGTGGCGGTGGCCATCTGCTTTTCGAGCTTGTCGAGATGGTCGGCGAACTTGTCCCACTGGAGACCGAACGACACCAAAAGCTCGAGTATCTCGTCGCTGGTGCGTTCGAGGTTGAAGTTCTCCGCTGCCTGCCGAAGCACGGCCAGTACCGCGAACAGGGTGAATGGCGAGCACACCACCACCTTGGCTTTGGCTGCCTCATCGAACAGCTCGGGCCACTGCTGGTGGATGAATCCGTAGATGCTCTCGTTGGGGATGAACAGCAACAGGCAATCGATGGTGTCGGTGGCATCGAGATACCCCCGCCCCGACAACTCTCCGATCCGACCTTTCACATCCTTGCGGAAGGCGCGTAGACAGCCATCGGCATCACCTGAATGGCCCGCGTCGTCGGCTTCGAGAAACCGCAGGTAGTTGTCCACCGGAAACTTCACATCCATATGCACCGCCGAACCCTGCGGCAGAGGAAAGGTGAAGTCAGGAATGGTCCCGGTGCTCAATCGCTGGTGCCGAAAGAAGTTGATCCCCTCGGCGAAACCAGCAGCCAGCAGTACATCTTCGGCCATGCGCTCGCCCCACTGACCCCGCGCCCGTGAATTGGCTAGTGCTTCCTTCAACGCCTGGGTGGTGCCGGCCAGATCCCTGGTGGTATCGACGGCCTGCTTCAGCCCGCCGAGCAACTCGCCGTGCTGGCGGGACCGCTCCTGATGCAGCCCATTCACCAAATGCGACACCCGGTGCAGCTCATCGTTCATCGCCGAGACCTCGGAGGACACGTGACGATCCCTCAATTCGAGCTGGATGTCGCCGGAACTCCGATCCCGAGCGAGATCGGCGCGAAATTCGGCCGCCAGATATCGCACCGCCATCACGGCACCGATCAGAACCAGAACCACGACAACCACGTTCACAACAATGAGAATCACCATGAGACTCAGTATGACCACGGGGTGTGACAGCCTCGCCAGGCCTGCAAAATCAACGAAGTCGAGCAGTGTCGACTGAAACTCCGGGAGTGGCGGGCGGGGAGATCGGTAGGGTGACGTGGTGCCGAAGTTCTTTGTGACCACCCCGATTTTTTATGTCAACGACGTGCCCCACATCGGACACGCCTACACCACCGTCACCGCTGACGCCCTGGCCCGGTGGCACCGCCTGATGGGCGACGACGTGTTTTTCCTGACCGGCACCGACGAGTACGGTCTCAAGATCAAACGGGCGGCCGAAGAAAACGGCCGGACCCCCCAGGAACACGCTGACATCACCAGTGCCCGTTTCCAAGAGACCTGGAATCTGTTGGAGATCTCCAACGACGACTACATCCGCACCACCGAACCCCGCCACCAGGTGGCGGTGCAGAAGCTGCTCCAGAAGGTCTACGACAACGGTTACATCTACTCCGATACCTATGAGGGTCCGTACTGCGTGCCCTGCGAGGCCTACTACATCGAGGCCGAACTGGTCGGCGAGCGCTGCTGTCCGATTCATGACCGCCCCGTTGAAGAGATGAAGGAGACGAACTACTTCTTCAAGCTGTCTGAATTCGAGCAGCCACTGCTGGACTGGTACGAAGCCAACCCCGAAGCCGTCGGGCCAGACGTTCGTCGTAACGAAGCCCTCGGCATCATCAACAACGGCCTGCATGACATCTCGATCACCCGGTCCAGCCTCGACTGGGGCGTACCGGTGCCCTGGGACGCCGGTCATGTCTTCTACGTCTGGTACGACGCGCTGATCAACTACGCCACTGCGGCCGGGTACGGCTCCGACGACGCCCGGTTCGCCGAGTGGTGGCCCCACGTGCACCACCTGCTGGCCAAAGACATCCTGCGATTCCACTGCGTCTACTGGCCGGCGATGCTGATGGCGGCCGGCCTCGAGCCGCCGCAGGCGCTCAGCGTGCACGGCTACCTTCAGGTGGGCGGAGCCAAGATGTCCAAGACGACGGCAAACCAGATCTTCCCCGCCGACCTGGTGGATGAACTCGGTGTCAGCGGCTTCCGCTACTACTTCCTGGCCGACAACCCATTCGGCCCCGACGGCGATTTCAGCCACGAATGCATGACCGACCGTTACAATTCGGACCTCGCGAACAACTACGGCAACCTGGTCAGCCGAGTCACAACCGTGGTTGGTAAGAAGTGTGACGGCGTCGGCCCGGCGCCGAGCCCCGACAGCGCGCTCGCGCCCATCGCCGCCGAGGTGGTAGCGGCAACGTCGGCAGCCTGGGCGGCCATCGCTCCCTCGCAGGCACTCGCTCACACGTGGCGACTGCTGCGCGAAACCAACGCCTATCTCGAAGCCAACCAACCGTGGAAGGCCGACCCAGGCCCCGAACTCGACAAAGTCCTCGGTGATGCCCTCGAAGTCATCCGACTGGCGAGTATTCTTGCCAGTCCTGCCATCCCCAAAATCGCACAAACGGCATGGGAACGCATTGGCATGCCCGGTCAGGTCGAGGATCAGCGCATTGGCGAGGACGCAGTTTGGGGCAAGTATCCGGGTGAGCTCACCGTCACCAAGGGGGACCCACTCTTTCCCCGCCTCAAAGTCCAAGCCTGAGTCGGCCACCCATGCGCTGGACCGACAATCACTGCCACCTCGGATGGAGCCACGGCGACGGCGGCACCGATGATCCCGAGAAGACCGGGGCTGACGCCAGCGATGTCGGCGTCGCCGATGATGCCGCCGATGACGTTGCGTTCCAACAGGAGATCGCAGCAACCCTGGACGCCGCTCGCGCCGAAGGAGTCGAACGCTTCATCAACGTGGGCACCGACCTGGCGGCATCGCGACGCGCCATCGCTGTGGCCCAGGCTCGGCCGGAAGTATGGGCCACCGTCGGCGTGCACCCCCACGATGCTGAAGGCGGGCTCGACGGCATCGAGGCGCTGCTCGATTCGGACCGGGTGGTGGCGGTCGGGGAGTGTGGGCTCGATTATCACTACGACAACTCGCCCCGTGACATTCAGCGTCGCGCCTTTGCCGAACAGATCGCCATGGCTCATCGCCACGAGCTACCGCTGGTGATTCACACCCGCAGCGCCTGGGATGAAACGTTCGGCATTCTCGATGCCGAGGGCATGCCGACCGACACTGTGTTCCACTGTTTTACCGGAGGACCGAGCGAAGCCGAACTGGCACTGGAGCGCGGAGCAGTGCTGTCGTTCAGTGGCATCATCACTTTCAAGAGTGCTGGAGACCTCCGGGCCGCAGCCCGGCTGTGCCCGATCGACCGATTGATGGTCGAAACCGACTCGCCCTATCTGGCACCGGTACCCAATCGTGGCAAACCGAATCAGCCCGGATGGGTGCCGCTCGTGGGAGCCGCTGTTGCTGAGACCAAAGGTCTGGACGTGGCCGAGGTCGCGGATGCCTCCTGGACCACCGCAGAGCGCTTCTACCGCCTCACCACCTCGTGACCAGGGTTCGGCCCTCCAGCGATTTGGCGAACCGGGTGGCTAGCCTTTGCGGTCAGGACCATCGACGGTCGTGCTGACCCGTACCGAAGTGCGAGACCTCATGGACCGTCACGGGCTGAGCCCGAGCCGGGCGCTCGGCCAGAACTTCCTGGTCGATCCCAATCTGGTCGATCGCATCGCACGAGTTGCTGCGGTCGGGCCTGGCGACCGGGTGATCGAAGTCGGCGGAGGCCTGGGTTGTCTCACGCTGGCGCTGGCAAAAACCGGGGCTTTTGTGACCACGCTCGAAATCGACCGCTACCTGATACCGGTCCTCGAGGAGGTCACCAGAGACACCGGCGTCACCGTGATCCACGAGGACGCGACCACGGTCGATTGGCATGCGCTGCTCGGCCCCGATGCCCCCAACACCGCAGCCGCGCTTCTCAGTGCCAGCAAAGAAAGTGAGCGTGTCGGCGGTGAAGGGGCCGATGGCGCTGAGCGGCCCTGGGTGATGGTGGCCAACCTGCCTTACAACGTGGGTACCGATATCGTGCTCGATGTCCTCGACTCGGTGCCCGAAGTCGGCAAGCTGGTGGTGATGGTGCAGCAGGAAGTAGCCGACCGACTCACCGCTGAGCCCGGCACCCGAGCCGCTGGAATACCGTCGGTAAAGGCCTCCTACTGGGCCACGGCCCGCACCGTGATGTCGGTAGGGCCCGACGTCTTTCTTCCCCGTCCAAAGGTCTCCTCCGCGGTCGTCGAACTGGTCCGACGACCGGAGCCCACCGTCGAGGTGGACCCGATCGCCATGTTCAAGCTCGTGCGGATCGCATTCGGCCAACGTCGCAAGATGCTGCGACGCTCGCTGGCCGAGAGCGTCAGCGCCGAAGTCTTCGACGCAGCCGACGTGCCCGGCGAGCGGCGCCCCGAACAACTCGACCTCCAGGAGTGGGCTCGACTCACAAACGCCGTCGCAGCCAATCGCACCTAGAGGTAAAACCCGTGGACGGCAACCGCCCCGCAGAACGCTGCGGAGCGGCTCTGCCGCCAAATCTCACCGCGTGTCGTTGCGCGAAACCCGTGCGTGGTGCCGACACCACGCGCGGACGCCACGGGCGAGGTTACGCTCGGGCGATGAGTGCCGAGACTGAGACTGTGGTGGCGCCGGCCAAGTTGACGCTTTCGCTGCGGATGACCGGGCTTCGTGATGACGGCTACCACCTGATCGAAGCCGAGATGGTCACCCTGTCGCTCGCCGACCGGCTGGAAATCGACGAGGCCCCCGATGGCGAAACCACGATCGAACTGATCACCACCGGACACACCGATGCGGCACCGATACCGCTCGGCGATGACAACCTGGTTGCCAAGGCGCTTCGACTGGCCAACCGAAGTGCCCGGGTTCGACTCCACAAAGCAATCCCGGCGGGAGCGGGGCTCGGCGGCGGATCCGCAGATGCGGCAGCCGTGCTTCGAT
>Ga0114957_1005010_pt1 | contig 11136 bp, 15 predicted proteins | sample BantaG_FD_87175 | JGI IMG/M metagenome (GOLD analysis project Ga0114957, IMG submission 87175) | Marine algal microbial communities from Bantry Bay, Ireland - BantryBay_4 metaG | ecosystem: Host-associated > Algae > Red algae > Unclassified | place: Bantry Bay, Ireland | collected 2014-11-21 | reverse complement strand
TGGACAGGTCATTCCCTTGCTGGCCCGGATCGGGATATTTTGGGGACGGCCCGTGGGGGGGGGTGTGCTGTACACAGCTGAGGGGCCACGCCCCTTCCAACTGTCAGACCCCCGACCGCCACAACAATGGCATTACCAATGTTTTGGAGCTCGACGGCCGCCTTTTCCAGCACGAGCAGGTGTACACAACGAGCACCCGCAACGCGGCCACCCTGTGCCCTGATGCAGCTATTTTTGTTTCGCTGATTCAACAAACGACAAAATACTGGCTCAAGACTGAAGCAGTTTTGGATGCAACGCTCGTCACGTCGGGCGGCGGATCATTGCTGAAGAAGGTTGCAGCTCGTGGCGGTCAGGGCAATTCAACTGCCCGCGCGCTGGCGGCTGTTCAGACAACCTGCTCTTTGCTCCAACCCGACACCCCGGGTGTGACGACGCGGGATAGCGAGCTCGAGAACGAGCACAAGAAGTGCCGCACGACGCTTCTCAGATGGGACTCGGAAGACAGTTGCGCCGATCGTGATGAAGCTCCCGGCGACATCGTTATGCAGGAGCCAGACCGCATACGGTCCACAAGCGGGCCTTTTTACGCCAACGGGGCGCTCTCTTACTGGGCAGAGCGCCGAAACGAGTACCCGCTGCTTCATTTAGTCCCATACTGTAAGACCCGCCAAGGCCTTACACATACTCTCCGCTGGGTGCATCGGGGTCATCCGCTACATCGGAGCGAGATTGCTCCGTTGCTGGGCCAGTCCCCTGCAAGGAACGGTAGACGCTGCTGCCCAAGCACTTGGAGATGCAATGCTTGGTGCGTTCCAATGCGCAGCTCCTTCCATCGGACCTTTACCTCACTTCGCACATGTCGCAAGCCGCGCGCACTGGAGCTCGTTAGGACAGGTAGCCCATGCTCTCTGAACCTCTGTCCGGCGATATGAGTGCTGTCATATCCTCGGAGAGCGAGAGTGATACGTTCCTTGACGAGTCTGAGCTTGATGAGAGAGGCTATTTCTGCATGGTGTCATGTGCAGCTCGGGCATTGGTTAGGTTCTGTAGAACGGTTCCTGTTTTTCTGAGGATTTGCATCTGACAAGGCCGTCCGTATTGTTCCATATGAAGGAATTCTTCCTTCATACGATCAATACCGCGTCATAGAAGGCTGCACCAATACTCTCTGTAAACGTCTCACAGCGTCGCCGACGTGATGTCGACGCTCTCGGCAGGCCGAACGACAGCTTGAGATGTGGACAACACAGCTGTCAGACGGGTGACAGAGCCTCACGTACGGGCTTGAGGCTGTCGGCCATACGCCCTCTTTTCTGTTGGGAGGCATTGAAAGCGTAATGATGAAGGAAGCACAAAACGACAGCGGTAGCTTTATTCTGCGGCCGCACAGAGCGGTCCCAATTCCCCCCAAAGACGACAACGAGCATCCCGTTGGGGGCATCGGACGCACACGCGGCGCAATCGACGCGGAGGTCGGCGAAGGCGACGCCCTACTCCTCGCGGCCCCCGTCGACGGAGAGGGCGGTGATGGTAATGGTTTGGGGCACGCCGGCGGGCAGGCTGCTGTCGGCATCGTGGCTGTAGGCGCCGCCCGTGGCGACCGTCGCGCCCGACATGGGCGTGCGGCCACCAAAGGCGAGGTTGGTGTACGCCTTCCCGCCGGTCATGATGAGCGTGCGGCCGCCACCGATGGCAAGAAAGGCGGCCCCCTTGCCCCGGATGCACGCGAGCGGGCCGCACCGCGCGTTCCCCTGCCGCGTCCAGGCGAAGGTTGGCGGGCGCCACGCGCCACTCCCCACGGCCCCAATTGACAGAGAAGGCCGTGATGGCCACGGTGCGGGGCGTACTCCCGGGCGCTTGCGCCGCGTCGTTGAGGGTGTACACGCCGGTGGTCGCCGGAGTAACGTCGGGCGCTTGCTGCCGCCCGACTGCCGGCAGCGCGGCCGACGAGCGGGCACCGTGGGGGGAAAACGGACCCGCCACGGCGAAGGCCGTAGCTAGCGGTGGCGGCGACGGCGGCGGCGGCGGCGGCGGCGGCGGTAGTGACGGCGGGCAGCGCGGCCGCAGCGCCCCGCCGCCCACGAGGCGGCGGTGGTGGCAGCAGCGGGCGAGGGAGGGCGGGGGCGCGGCTACCCATGGCCGCTGCTTCGATGTCAACGTCGGCTTGGGAAAGGCGAGGTGGGGAGGGGGTGCCCATCCGTCCACGGTCTTTGATTCGCGCTTTAACCGGCGTCCCAGCCAGTTGTCATCGACGATCGGAGCCAGCGGCCAAAAAATTGCCAAAAACTGCAGCAGCATCTGCCACGTCTGGAAGGACGTCTCCTATGGTGCCAGCCGCCACAGTTATACTAGAACGCGTAGTGACGAAATACTAACAAAAGATTGCGAAGCGCGATGCACCGAGTGGGGGGCTCGAACCCCCGACCACCAGATTAAGAGTCTGGCGCTCTACCGACTGAGCTAACCCGGCCACGTTACTGTCTGCACTACAATGGTAACTATGACGTGTGGATATTGAGGCCGTCGCCCGCGTCTCATCGCCATCTTTCGGTATGCCCTGAGCTCCAGCAACGTAGATCAGGCCTTCACCGCTAAAATCGGCGTCCAGAGCCACGACCGACTCCAAAACAGCCTGCACATGTGATAACACACGCTTGCTACCGGGGCGGGCATCTGGCAGACACGCCGGCCAGCAATGCAGTTCCCGATGTCAAACTATTGGTCACTCACTCAAAGCAGCGCTGCTCTCTGTAAACTGAAGTCCTGGGGTAATTCTGAGACTCAGCGAAAAGTTGCCGGCCTTCGTGGGCTAGCAACCCGTGATTATTATTCAACGGACGTGCGTCAGCCGCTGCAAGCCACGGCCGGTAGGGAGCCCATTCATCTGCAGAGAGGCGCTACCTGACTTTGCAGAGATCTGCGGTGAGGACGTAACTGTGATGCAAGTGAAGCTTAGAATACAGATTGGCGAGGAGGAGTGCGGAGCTCGAGAGGAAATCCAGCGCGAGGCAGCAGGATATGCGCATGAAGGCACACCCCCACAGTGGGAAGTGATTTGCAATGTTTCTATTGGCTGGGAAGTGGTCACTTCCCAGGGTACCCCTTCTTGACGGAATGCCTTGTAACTCCCATTCCCAGAAGTCGAAGTACATTCTAGATAGAAAAGTCTATGGTGTTAGTTGATGCAAGTAGTGATTCTTTATCAAATGTCAGGATTTGGGCCGGTCTCATCGTGCCATGTTTGCAGGGCTGCTCGTGGCCGTGGCGCGCTGTAGCGGGCATGCATGTGGCGCTTCGGGTAGGACAGGAACTCCCGCGACTAAAAATGTTTTGTAGCTTGGAATTCGCGCGACTGACTGGTGTCACGTCACAGAGCCCAACCAAAGAATTGATCAGTTCCCCAATTTACATTGCAATGTGGCGAGTGAGGTTGGCGGCGGTGGAACACGCAGTCCCCGGATCTTGATCAGCTAAATCATAGCAGCACAAGAGGGGTTAAGGGGAAGCTCAATGGGGGCCGGCGTTGCGAGTATGCCGCGGGTGGGCGGGGGCATGGTGCTAGTGCGTCCGGACCATGCGGGCCAGATCGGCGGGCGGCACAGCAAGCACTGAAGGCGTGGTGGGAAGCACGCAAGGAGTCACCGTCATGAAATGACAGATCTGATCGGAAAATGACAAACCGCGGAACCCCCTGGAAAGGGTCTCTGAGGCCGGTGATCGCAGTCTGGAGGCTGTTGAGGCAGATTGGCACGGAGTCGTACAAGCGCCAGCGGCCAGATCGTTCAAGACGACCTCAGAGGCTATAAATCTGCCATTGACTAGACCATGTCACCATCAAGAGCTCCAGGCGGTGGCTCTTCTCAGTTCTTATTTCCGGGGGAGCCGCAGTCCATCAAAGAGAACCGAGAAACAGGGTGCCGCAGTGCACCCTCTGGGGGGGGGGGAAAAAGCGTTTTCTTTGACGGGTTCTTGCGCAGCCGGAAGTAGAGACTGGGAAAGGCCACTGCCTGGAGCTCTTGCTGGTGACATGGTCTAGACAATGGCAGATTTATAGCCTCTGAGGTCGTCTTGAACGATCCGGCCGCTGGCGGTTGTACGACACCGTGCCAATCTGCCTCAACAGCCTGCAGACTGCGATCACCGGCCTCAGAGACTCTTTCCAGGGGGGTCCGCGGTTTGTCATTTTCCGATCAGATCCGTCATTTTATGACGGTGACTCAAGGGGCGGCAAACCTTCGACGAGGCTACGGTCTGCTCTTGGCGCGGCAAACGAAACAGTCGAAGGACGATATGTGACGTTGAAATCTGGATTCGCAAGTAGTATCACGACTGTGGTAGACTTGGAGACTTCCGATGGAGTTAAAACACGCAGCATCCCAGGGTCCGCTCGGATCTGCCACGTGGACTTCCCAGGATACAACGGTACATCACACCGAGATGGACAACGAGGGCAGCGCGTGTTTAAGTCACGAATCCTCACACGTGCGCCCCTGCCAGCATATGGCGATTCAAAAGAGTGTTATTCGAGACATGATAGGAATATTTTTGCCATGCGATGGAATCGCAGACGTTCTTCCGCGTGCATTGAGGGACTAGTGGAAAACGCTTCGTAGGAAAACCGATATCTGATTGCAGGTGACCATTGCTGCACAGACAAGATGCTGCGACTGATCTCGGTCGTTATCAGCGCCACTGGGAAATGAAAATCAGCCATAGTTTGTAATATTGTCCCAAGAGCACAATGTGCTGCTTCAGGTGGGAGCTGCGTCGGCGCTTTTCACACTTGAAAGCAACCTTGTTGACAAACGTCTCCTCTAAGGAAAACAGCTCTGAGGCCCGCGATTGCGCCAAGAAATGCTTCCCATTAGATTTATGTTGCTATCTGAGTGGCTCCTCCAAATGACGGCACTGGTCGCTGCATTGTAGCTGTTCTTCCCCGTAGCATTTTCGACTTTGGATTACTATCAAGACTCTCGCAGCACCAAGAAGAGGCACCCAGCATGCTCCATGATGAATGCATTTAGTTTCATGGGGTTCTTTGCCTTTGGCCCACCGACTGAGTCATTCAGTATCTACCTAGGAAAGTATGCGCACATCCCACATCCGCCTTGTTCCTCTTTTCCCCACAACATGAAGAGCTCTTCGCACCCCCTAAGAGCGAAGCCAGGACATCCTGTGACCTGCCCCCCGCCCCCCCCATCCTCAGGCGAGCCAAATCGAGCTCAACTTCACGACGACAGAACGGAAACCATCTTGCTGTCCTCCGAGAACTAGCGGTCGCAGAGGTCCAGCATGTAGAGTGCACGACATTGAACTAATAAAACACTGGATTGAAAGACGCGCACGCCGCCCAAATTTCGTTGGCTTAGTCCTTTTATTTGACTTTTTGCAAGCCGATATGGTGTTTCGGCTCGAGGGTCGTACAGGGCATGCGTCCGAAGTAGAGATAAGCGAACATCTTGTGACGAGTTCTTGGTCCCGCACGGCTCCGAGGGGCGCTTTGGGGACAAACAAAGGCTTTCCCAGGAACATTTGGCACTTCCTGAGATCTGCTATGATGGTCAAGTGCGATTCCATTCCGTATGGCCAGGTCGACCGGGCGTTTAAGGATTAATTTTAGACTCGGGCGATTCCATTGGTCCACGTACGCTGGACGATGATTGCGACAACTCTGCCACCGCCCAATTTCGAAGGTCAGCAATGCACAGCTTACTGTTTCCATGAAATTCGAACACTATGGCCGTGACAAACTAGAAGGACCTGACATTGGTATCCGCGTGGCTCCGCAGGCATACTGGAAGGCCAGAATTCATTGTGGGTGGATTGAAAAGTGAAATCACATCGGGACATATCCCGGGGTCACTGTTGGAGCTGTGGAAAGCAGCCATCCGCCTTCAAATACGAGTCCCTTGTCGTCGCATTCGAGCTTACCTTCTCATTTTCAGCGGCATGTTTCGGCTTTGCAGCTCAGCCAAACTCTGAGATAGCGCAGATTCCACTTTAGATCACCGGTCTCTATCGCTGGATTAGCTCCATACCATCGCTTGGTGTGAGTCTCCCGCCATCAGTCTGACAGCTCAACGCCTTGATCCGCTGAAAGCTGGCGGTATCGAATCCTCTGAGCCACGATATACACCACTGGGATAGCGCTTTGGAACGTCTGAAGCCATTTTCCTTATTTTTACTGGTGTGGACATGGCCGGTCGCGTTCTGAGATACGATGAGATCCTGTCTTCGTGGAGCGGGCACAATTCGCTGACTCTGTCTCGCTGATTCGTGACTTCGGGCTGCAGCTCAGGATTGAACGTGAAATGTCTATGACCGGTGAATAGGGGCAGGCGTAGGTCCATGTCGTGCACCATGCGCTTCCCGCGTGAAATATGGGGTCGAAATGCTCGGACTGTGATCGCACGTATTCTGATCGACCAGAACAATGTGTATCTGAGATGCTGGCTGGCTTTATCCGGCCACTATGTCTCTCAGCACTCACTCTGTCATATTGCCGGCGCGCACGCCGCGTTGCTGACCAATCGGCATGGGAGCCCATGACGAGAGGGGGAAGCCTGACACCGCATTCTCAGTGATGTATAGGACGAGAGGCAGTGCGCCACTCATGAACACTCAAGTTAGACGAAATCCAGATTGGCCCCGATGGCGCGACTTGTTTCGGCATTACTTGCGGTTCACCCCACAACCTACTACATTACCCGTAATCTCGCCTTTGTCTGGACTAAAACGGACGACGTCTGGAAGGTCATGTTTTTCTTCTATGGTCTGCCACGTGAGGATCAATTGGTCCCAAGAAAATGAAATAATCCCATCCAGGGAATCGGCGCTTGCGCCCCTCCAGCAGGGGCGTCGTGTGCAACCCAACACGAGCGGACCCCCATTCCGAAAGAGGGTGAAAAATCTTCAACGATACAAGACATGAAGCTTGGTCGTGTAAAATCTTGTTGCAAGTAATTAGCACGTCGTCTATTGCAATCCAATCTGGCGACGTGTGCAATATTGTTTTTCCGGCGTTTCGCTCCGTCAGCCAAATGCGCATCGCCCGGTAGACCCTGCGATGCTCCAGTACCCCCCGCTCTACTATCGATAGCACCTTGCATGCTTCCTCACACCCGATTGTGGCCGATGGACGGACACGTTACCCAATAGTTACATGTCGCACATCTCCTGACAAAGTACTTTTCAGCCCCTGGTAGCCCCCCTGATCTGTCTTTTCCTTATCGTTTCAGCTATGGTTGTTTCTTTGATTCTTCAATGGCTCGGTCGATTGACCCCGCCCCTCTTCCGTACATCCATAAAAAGCACTTTGGGCCCGGGGCTCGCCGTCGTGGGCGCCCCTGGTTCGTTATCGGATGTCTTATAAAAAATGGTCCATTATGCTCGCCTCTTAGGCGATGGGATTCGCGTTCTCGTGTGTCTACGGTTGATCGTGTTCCACTGGTTCAGTAGCCAACGTCATCTGTCCCGTATTTCCCAACGGGATGAGACTTGTTTTCAAGGACACGCGTGAAGCGGTGTGAGACGAAGTGAGCTTCTTCTGAATCACCCGGGCCAGTGTGCCCGCGCTGTGATGGTGGTCCAGTTGACAATAACTCTGCATATTTTGAAGGATGCTGTGGGAACTTACTGTCCCTTTCGTCACAGTGGATGGACGCAGCTTGACGGCAAGACTACCTTTATGTACGTGTACTGCCCATGGATATGCAGTCCTTCGCACCGAGCGTCCGACCCAATACAAGACATTTCCAATCCTACTATAGAGAAGTCATTGGCATTTCTGTGCTGTCGATGCCATGGTACTTCCCTACGCTCTGACAGCGCAGCAGAGGGCTGTCTCGCCGGCATATTGGATCACTCCGCTGAGCTATCTGCTCGCGAGGTTTAAGTGTTTCTGCGTAAGATACAGAGCAGGCGGCTACACGGTGTAGTTCGGGAAATCTCTCTGGAGGAGTGTTCCCACTGCTGTTTGGGGCACCGAGCTTTTTCTATTCCACCGACCTGATCGGATCATGCGCCGCGATTGTACATCTCTCACAAGGAGGGCGGCACGGCTCCTTCCATTTTCACCCTGTCCCCAGACGCCATGCCTCGACTCTGGCCGGTAGCCGTGGCCAATGCCCAAGCCGTTTCCCCCCCCCCGCCAAAGAGTCAAGGTTCGCCAAAGCATCAAGGTTTGCGGTGCGTGTCGCTCCTCGACAGACAAGCGCCGTCTCGCGGCGACGGCACCGCCCTCACCGTCCGCCCCACCCACGACAGCCGCCAAGGAATGACCTCGAATGTTCCCTACCCAGTGGTACCGTCCGTGCACGTGGCTCCCGTATCTACGGCGGCGAGGGTGGCGGCGCCAGCAGCTTCCAACTATGAGCGCCCCGCTGGAGTCTCCGGTGGTGGCGGATTTCCCTCCGTGCCTGTGGTTTGTAGCGACGTGTGGATGGCTCAGTTGGCGGCGTTAGTGCAGTGTGTGGGCGGCGTCGGCGGTTTCGGTTTTTGGCGGTAGACAGTGGATTAAGGACGGTGCTGAAGAATGGCGTCTCGTCCATTGCGCTTCGCGAGAGATGTATTAATTGCCACGGACGCGAAACGAGTTCAAAACTCTTAAGAACAGACATTTGAAGTCCGTTTACATCTCAAAGTACCTGTTCTCTGGGGCTCTCTGGTGCCTCCGTCGCCCCAGTCATATATCCACGTAGATTTACCCAGGATGAATATAACCGAATATTGTCAGTACTAACTGCGGCAGGTGACGATAGAATCCTCTTTTACTTGAATGTTTTTAGTTCGCCCCAGGGCTGGACGCCTCTCCGCCAGAGCAGTCCAGCTTACCCGGTTTTCTCACCATCCGACCAGATGCGGGTCTTTTGCGCGTGAAGTACAAAACTCGTCACAGTTTGCCGACTTTCCGATCCTCGGAAAAGACATGCAGTTACTACACACGAGTTGGGAAGCTGACGGTACAGGCTGACTGTGCACCTGCCCAGGTTGAACGTTTTGCTTGCGTCACCACGAGCGCACGGCGCCTCGAAAACAGCTGCTGCTGGTTCGGCCATGCTTCCCGACAGTTCCTCTCACCCTCACGAGTACGGAGGCGCGCGTACTGCCCCTGTGGGCGCCGTTGACATTGTCGTAACGACGACAGGCGCTGGATTTGCCGGCGCTGGCATCTTGAGTGCAGGAAATACGGGGACGGGCGTCATCGGGGAAAGCATCACCGGCGTGGGTGACATGGTGGCGGGCAGCGGGGCGGCGGGCAACGAAGAGGCGGGACATATCGGCGGCGGTCGCGGCTAATGTCACCGCACTTCGCCTCGTGGCGCGGCCATGAAGGTGCATCGGCCAGAACGGACGGCCCGCTTGATAGACGCGCACTGCCTCTCATGCCTTTGCGTGCTGAGATTCAGCTCTGTTCTTAGTTGCAGGTTTGTGTGATGCGTCAAGTGCTGCGGCACATCCGATAAGCTTACCTCTGTGACAGTGTGATCTGTATGACAAACGTACGCGGACGAGCTGCTTACGTTCGTCACATTGATCACAATGCAAGCCCACTGCTGCGACAATGAAGGAAAAAATAGAAGTACGTGCTGTCGATCAAATTTGGTTTCGATGTGGGAGCGTCGCCCAAACTTGCGGTCTGTCGACGCCACGGCGAACGCGACACGCACCCCAACGACAACGACCTGAGGTGCCTCTCTCGCCCAGCTTGGCGCCAGGTTTGCGCCGACACACCTGGGGAGAAGCACAGCTCGGGAGAACGTCACGGAAGGGAATGTGGTGGGGGGCGTATGGCGCTGACAGTCAGGGTGGCGGGGTATTCGCGACAGAAGGGGTCGACAGCGGCCGCTGCAGCTGGTCGGCTGGTCTTGCCGAAGTGAGGACCGGATATGCAGCGTGGATTGCAGGCGCGCGTTCGTTTCTTCCTTCGCCCGTGTAGCGTTGTGGGACATGTTACGGTAAGTTGTGCAAAGCGGGGCGGGGCACGACAGTAGCCGCTTACCATCCACAACCGTTATCTTGATGAACCTCCACAATGGTGCAGACGCCCTCTCCTTGCGAATGAGGGAAGGCACCATGGTGACAGCGAGGAGTGGGAGACAGAGATGGGTGTATGGAAGCACCGAAAGAACAGTCGACGAAGGGTCCGTGTGTCATGGACATTGACGTCGGGCTGCGACGACGGTTGTGTCGACGGTGGCCGCGGCAGCGGCGCGGCGAGATGCAAATCTGCACCTGTGAAGCGCCGCTGGGACGCTCGAGCCACTCCGAAGGAGACACGTTTGTAAGACAGAGTAAGAATTTCACGTTACGTGAAATTCATGGAGGAAAGGGTCTGTGCGAGGGGCCTTGAAATTTCATTGAAATGTCAGGACGTGGCGTAAGAATGCACATCTCTACTGAGGACACGAATGCAGACTGCCACCTCTGAAACGCAGAGCAAGTCCCTTGATCTAAGTATATGTGCGCATCACTACACTTTGAGAGCACCCTGTCCTAAAGGCCAGGGAACTATCTCCGCTCGGCGCGTCTCTCAAATTTGCGGGATCGGCAATATCGTCACACGCCACACCTCTTGATGGGAAGTGAAACCGGCGCAAGGTCCAGATCGGGTTTCGCGAGTTGATAGGGATGGCGCAGAAGCCGACGATGAAACGTCGACAAAACCTCCATGGCGAGGTGCGGTCGAGGGCTTCTTTGCGCACGGCCCTGCGCTCGCACGACAAAGCGCACAGGGGTACCCCCCATCGCCACTGGCCGCCACCAAGGTCCCCGCACCCCCCGACACTCCCCGTGCCCCGCCAAGGCCGGTCTGCCCCCGCACCCAGCCCCCCTCCCGCCGCCGCAGCGGCACGGCCCGACACTGAGCGGCGCGGCGATGCGCCGCCCCGCACCCCGTCGAGCGCCGCCGACGCCCGCCGCCGGCGCTGCCGTCTCTGGCGCTCAAGCGGGTGCCCGCGGTGGCGGCGGGCGCTCCGCCGCCGCCGCCGCCGCCGCCGTCATGGGTGCCCGACGACCTCTGCCGCCGCCGCCGCCGCCGCCGTCGCCGCCGCCGCCGCCGGCCACCGCCGCCGCCGCCGACGCCACCAGCGCCGCGACGGTGGAGGCTGGGCGGGGGCCGTCGCCCCCCCCCCC
>Ga0114957_1005009_pt1 | contig 11136 bp, 4 predicted proteins | sample BantaG_FD_87175 | JGI IMG/M metagenome (GOLD analysis project Ga0114957, IMG submission 87175) | Marine algal microbial communities from Bantry Bay, Ireland - BantryBay_4 metaG | ecosystem: Host-associated > Algae > Red algae > Unclassified | place: Bantry Bay, Ireland | collected 2014-11-21 | reverse complement strand
GGGCGGCGACGCGCGGGTGGCGGCGCTGCCCCTGCGGCGGGCCGCGGTCGGTGGCCGCCGGGTGGTGGCCGTGAGGGGCGCCGGCAGGGGCCGGCGGTCGGTCGCGCCGCGCCGCGGTGGTGGGGGCGGTCCCCGCACCGCGGGGGGGGGGCGGCGGGGGTCGGCGTGCGCGCACCGGTGCGCGCGGCGGGGTTGCTTTGTGCTTTCCATGTGCTTGGCACGCGCGCGGGTGTGGTTGTACAGTCGATTGGGTGTGGGCGCACGGTATGGCTGTGGGTTGTTGCGCCTCTGCCGGCCGACGCGCCGGCGCAGGGACGGGGGTTGACCGCCGCGGCAGCTCGCGTCGGTGAGCCGATGGGGTTGGTTTCCACCTGCGTGTCGCTGGAGGGTGCATCTGCGCGCTGCCTGTGCGGACCGCAGCCCACGTCTGGGCGCAGGGTGCAGCAAACGCCAGGGTTTAGAGGCCAAGCGGGAGGCAAAGCATCAACACATTTTTAACGCAGAGAGCACGCAGTGCGTGGAGCAAGTAGCTTGCAGCTGGTCCGGCAAAACAAGGCAAGCCATGAATACAAAAACAATCAAGGCAGAGGCATGAAGAACGAGAGGGAATCAAGACGACCCCATCTTAACCGGCAAAGGCGGACAGGTGGCCTCGGCGCGGCCCGACGCCGCCCGTATCCTGGTGCAGCTCCACCACCTCCTCCAACGTCAGGGCGTAGTTGTAGATGGAGAGTCCCTTGACGGCCCCGACCACCCCCACAGCCACCAGGAGCCCGCGGCTGACGTCCAACTCGGTGACGACCGGGCGGCTGCCGACAAGAACGCCGTCGAGGTAGAGACACACGGTGCCGCTGTCGTACGTTTGCACATAGTGGCGCCACTCGCCCTCTGGCTGGGGCACGTGCAGCACGCCACTACGGCCGTCGTCGACACCCCACCGGTTGTTCATCTTGGGGCCGACCTTCCGCGTCCGCATGTGGAGACACAGGTCCTTGTTGGCGTGGCAGTCCAGGCGGAAAATGTCCGCCTGCTGGTACGTGTCGACATCAAAGCGCAGCCACACAGACACCGACAGGCAGTTCTCCTCGGAAAGACGGGTTACAGAAGGCGGCACGACGATGCGGGTGTTCTTGTCGAGAATGAGGCAGGTGCCCATGTCGTCGTCCTCAGCCACCTCCACTCCCGTGCCGCCGACCAGCATGGCGGGGTCGCCGCCGCCCAGCTCGGGCGTGCCCGTCGCCCCGTCCAGAAGCTCCGTCAGGGGGTAGGCCGCCAGCCGACGGAGGCCACCCGAGTAGAGGAAGAGCTGGCGGAGGGTGGCAGCGTTGAGGCGGCCGTTAAAAACGCGCACGTCGTCCCACGCCACGCCCGTCTTGCATCCGAGCTGCACAGCCAGAGGGGTGTCGGGCTCGGGGAGAGCGCCAATCAAGCCAGGAAAGCCGATCAGACGCTTGGCATTGATGAAAGCAGCCACCCCCCAGCCCTGCTCCCAAACCACGGAGAGGTGAAACCAAACGTCCAGGGGCAGCTTGGGAGACCGCAGGTCCATCGGCTTGAATCGAGCCTGTCCCTCGAGCCGCACACCAAGTCGAAGTGCCCCGTGGTGCACCGACACCTCACACCACGGGGAGCGCAGGAGGGGGATGACCGCCCGCCAGCCATTCGGGCTTGCAGTCGGGACGTACACCCACGCCGAGAAGGTCACCGCCGTCTCGACCGCGGCGAGCGTATCGCTGCTCAGCGGCAGCGTCACGTCGCCACCCTCCTCAGGCACTGTCCAGCCGCGCTGGGACATGACGGCGGGCTTGGGGAAAACCGACACGGCTACGTCTGCCGTTTCGTCGTCGTCCGTCACGTTCTTGCCCGTTACGTCTTCAAGGCTGCCCGTCTGGGGTGCCCCGTCAACACCATCGGACGGGCCACCGCCCGACCCAGGCGCTCCGTGCCCGTGATTATCGGCCTCGACGTCGCCGTCGCCTTCGGGCGCGTCGGCCTGCTCACAGTCATGGTCGGCGCCTGTCGCGGTGTGAGCGCGCAACAGGATGTGGCCGAGCAGCTTATCCTCGGCCGTCGACTCGACCGGAACGGCGTTGAGGGCTGCCACCTTGGTGGCGTCGGCCCCGTCAGCCGCCGCTGGCACCACTCCCGCCAGGCGCTCGATCACAATGCCGCAGTGCTCCGAGTCGTCGTTGCCGTCGTCCACGATTTGGATGGCGTCGCGCTGACCGCCACACTCGATCCACGCAGCACCCTCGGGACCCAGCGGCGTGCAAGTCGGCACCCCAAACGCGCCCAGCGGCACAATGGCCACTGACGACATGGTAGACGTGGCCGACAGAGACGGTACAACCAGGCGCTTCGCCTGCACCCCTCCGGCAGTCAGGTACCGCTCCAGCCGCACCGGCCAGGTGACTTCCGGCTGGGGCTTGGGCAGGGTGGACCGGTCGGGAAAAATCGGGCACACGGCCATCCGCCGTGGTCCGTCCTCTACGATGGCAAAGGTGTCCCGTAGGTCCACGAGCCGCGCGGTCGGGCTGGCCAGCGGTAACACGAAGTCGATGGCGTGGCGCTCGCCCTTGGCATGTGCCGCCAGCTCCACGTCGTCAACAACCACCACGTAAGGGACGTGGCCCTTGACAGCTGCAACGATGCGGTTGACCCCGGTCACTTCGTCGCGCCACGCGTCGGTGCCGGCGGTCGTCGACTCGTCCGCCACCGCCATGTACGAATCAATCTTGGCAAGTGCCGAGTCGGTGCCCATCAGCGGCGACAGCAACCATTGCTGCTCGTCGTCGCCGCCGCCACGCCCGCCGTACGTCACGCCGTCGATCACCACCGAGCTGATGTCGCGCAGCACATCGGCCAGCGCGAGCATGTCGGTGCAGCTCCCGGCCTCGTCCGCTGCGCAGGTGCCCTCGCCATCGGTAGCGGCCAGATCCCCGTCACGGTCGGCCTCGCCTGCCACGGGCAGCAGCTCGGTGGCGGGCGGGTCGGCCTCGGCAACGCCCTCCTCCCGCCCAGCGTGGCTCGACCGGGTGCGCCCATCTGGACCGAGCATCAGCGTGTACTTGTCGACGGTGCCACCGACGCGCACAGTGCACTCCGTGGTGGCAATGGGCCCGCCAGCCGCCGCCTCCTCCTCATCGACCGGCAGCCGCGTCATTTGCGTGACCGGCGCCGGGTCCCCATACCGCTGCGCCATCAACAACACCTTGATGCGGCACGCGCCAACCGTGCGCACGTGCACCGCCACCCGGCGCGCGACGTGACCGCCGAAGCGGAAGTGCTGGAGCACGGGCAGCACTGGCGGTGGGGTCACCTCCGCGTCGGGGCCGGCCTCTAACACCCGCACGCGCAGCACGCGGGCGCCGGGCAACAGTGGCGGGTCGGGGCCCTCGTGCGCGTACACGTCCGCCTGTGCGTCGCCGCCCTCGTAGAGCAGCATGTCCACTGACCCGCCCTGCCCGTCGTCGCCCGCACCAATGCGCTCGTAACGCACAAAAAGCGGCGGCTCGCGGTGGGTTGCCTGGCACGTGGAGTCCACTTGCATCAACCACTCATACTGCGTCGAATGGATGGCCGCACTGCCAACTGCGTCGTCGCCGCCATTCTCCTCGTCAAAGTCTGACTCGCCGCTGGCGTCAATGTCGTCCATAATGAGCGCGTACGGCGTGTCGCCGCGGGCCAAGCCTGACGTGCGGAAGAAGTAGCGCATCGGCAAGTGGCGGAAGGCCTCGGCGTGGCCGCCTTGGAAGGCTCCTTTGGTGCTAATGCGCCAGTTGGGGAGCTCGGACCAGGGGAGGCTCATCCACGGCAGCGGGCTTGGCGTCAGGCGGCTCCAATTAGGCGTCCGCATGACCGGTTCGCCGCGGCCAGGCACGCACAATGCCCAGCGGTACGCGTCGGCCAAGTCGCAGGCAATCACCGCAAACACCGCATGCTCCCGACGCTCTGCCTCCAGCGTTCGCCCCGACACAGTGCCCGTCACGCCGTCACGGTGGGTGCTGGCACCCTGGCCGAGGCCGTTGATCAGCGGCAGGTTATGTAGGCCTGTGATGAAGTTGATCCACCGGGTGCCCCAGACGCGGCCGAGCCCACAAAACACAAAATCCCCACGCGACGGATGCGTGTGCCCGCCAGGCGTGTGGCGGGGCTCGACGTAGAGCATGCTGGTGGTCGACGACCACTCGTTGCGCGTCACAAACAGCCCCCGCTGGTCGCAGAAGTACGTGCGTGGCTGGCCCCGCTCGCGCAGTGCCGCCAGGCCCTCCTCGTAGTCCGCATGGACAAAGGCCGAGGCGCCAAACGCCCGGTACAGGCGCTCGAGGTTGACATAGGCGTTCCGCGCGAAAATTTCACGCCGGTACGACTCGAGCTCTCGCTCCCCGTCGCCCGCCGGCTCGCCGCGGTACTCCTTAACGGGGCGGTAGGCCATCCCCGTCCCACAGCGGAAGACAATGTCAATGGCGGCGTCGGTCGGGTAGGCCATCTTGAACATCTCCGCGTCGGGCGACCACGTCGACATGGGCCCAATGCCCGTCTCGTAGATGAAGGCTCGACCGCTCGGGAGGAGGATGTTCAAGTGGAAGAGCGCGGCAAAGTTGTAAGCTGAGGAGGTGGCAAAGAGCTCGACGCCGCGCTTGGCCAGAGGCACGTTGTAGTAGGCGCAAAAGTTGGACTTGGCCAGCCCTTCAAAGGGCGCTCCGACCGGCGAGTGCGCCACGTGGACCCACTTCTTCCACCCCTCGACCAGCCGCAGGTAGGTGTCGTGGTCGTAGCCTTCCTCGCCCTCGATGGACAGCGTCAACGGCAAGAGGTTCGTATGAACGTTTAGCCAGTTGGAGCTGATGGCAGGGAAGGCCGGCAGCGCCTGTGTGCCCGCCGTGGCAAAGTGGCGGTCATGGGTGATGGCCGCGATGGCCTGCCGCATGACGTCGCGCTGCTCGTCCGTCGCGAAATTGTGGATGAAGTCATAGACGAGGCCAAGCGTCTCAGAGTGCACCTTCTGGTAGAGCGGTTGCCAGTCGGTGGGCAGACCCGGCAAAATATCCAGGTAGTGGGCGGCCATAGTGGCCCCGACCGTAGCCATCCGCTGCCCTCCCTCCTCATCCTCGTCAATCAATGCGCGGAAGGCCTCGAGCGGCGCCGTGTTGAACAGCTCAAACGGCGCACCGTCGTCGTACGTGCCGTCGAGGAAGTTGGCCAGGGGGCCTTGTGCCAGGTTGAAGCGAAGGCCTTGGTAGCCCTCCGAGGCCGCCTCGTCTTGCGCCGCCTTCCACGCGTCCGCGTCGTTGGTCCACCACTTGGCGCGCAGTTGAATGGCACGCCACGCGGTGCGACCGGCGGGCGTGTCCTTCAGTGACGCCCGGATCGCCGGCAGGTCGTCGGGGCTAAAGTAGACGCGGGGGTGCACGCCGGGCGGTGGGGGCGGGGAGAACCGTTCCGCCGCGTACGCGGCTCGCGCCGCTTCGGGCAGGGGCGGGTTGCACTCCTCAGGCCACCGCTCAATGGGGGGGAAGAGCGACGCCAGTTCCCCAATGGTGTAGCCGGTACGTTCAGAGCACTGCGCCATCGTCTCGCCGTGGATGTTGGGCGCCGATGCCTCCTCAATGGGGCCGTCGCCCGCGAGACCATCTGCCATCAGCGCCTTAGCGTTGGAGCCGTCGATATCCAAAGTCGGCACCTCCGCGTCCACCTCAACCTCGAAGGTGAACTCGGGGACGTCCGCCATGGCGGCACCGAGCGGATAGCTGCAAAATGAAGGGGGGGAACAGTCGGTCGCCAATACGGGTGAGAGGAAGGCGACGGCGGCGCCGGCCACGGCGGGAGTGCAGCCGGCGGCTCACGAGGCAGCGGCTCTCCTCGAACCGCGACCTCCTTCTCCACAACAAGCGCGTCGCGTGGAACCGCCCGTCTACACCAGCCAGCGCTCAAATAGTCGACCAGCAGGGCTCACTGATCATCCGCGCGGCTCTGCCCGTGCGCCCATCACGCTGACACGCGCACTGTGGGATGACCCCACTCGGGGTGGGCAGAGCAGCCGGCGCCGCGTGCACCCTCGGGCACAGGACCGCTACCCCCCCCTTCCACACACACGCGGGCATCAATTGCCCGGTCGTCGTGTGCGCGCCACGGCCATCGCCGCTACTCTCCTCAGCGTGGACGAGACAGTGGCCAATGCGACGAGCAAGCGAACGGCCAACCGACACTCCCCCCCCGACAATGCCCGTCAATGAGGTAAATTGAGGAAGGACCGCCGCCGGTCAACACAGAGGAGACACAGACTGCAGTGCCGCAGCCATAATACCGGGACAGAGACACCTGCAGCTGGATCCGGAGTCGGGCAGGGCGCTGCACAATACCACGAAAGGGGAAGAGGTGGGCAGCGCCACGGAGGCGAAGCGATGAACTGTCTCGTCCGCAAATCAGGGCGTGACAAAGCAGGGTGGTCCAATTGATCTGGCTTCTTCGCACATCATGTCTGTACAGTATCTCTTAGACTAGGCATAGGCAGTGCTACTATCTCAATGGTGATGAAACTCGATAGATTGTGGACCGGTGAGCCACTTGCACGAGAGCGAACGTTGAAAAAGCCTCTGATGTGCTCTGTCCTGCTTCTTTTGACGGACGTGTCCGCTTTGAAGGCCATCGAGGCGGACTAGCTAGACGTTTTGAGCACCATGACACTTCGCATACATACGCTGGCATGAGGCGCTGCCATGGTTTGGTGTAGCGAAGGGAGGCAACTGCAGCTCGCGTATACAGGAGCTCCACACGGGCTGGACGCGTTTGACCATAGGAAGCATGACGGAACCTACTTTCCTGCGCATCCTGCATATCCAACACGTTGGGGAGATGCTCTGAAAGTCAGTCAGCTGACAGACCATTTGTGAGGACTCACTTTGCAGCTGCGCTTCATCTCTACGTGGCATGCAACCTTTGTTGCGCTCCCATTGGCTGCCTGGCTGGATCAGGCCTCAAAAACTGCCGTGGAATGTATGGTCTGCTCGAGACACCAAGATGGTTATGCACACGATGCAACAGCCCTTGCGGGCCGCGCTACCGAGAACTGTTGCTTTTGTGGCTCCTTTGCATGCGCGTGCCGGCTGACCTACGCTCGTATCTGCAGTATCTCCACCGGTTGATGTGGTGGGCGTGAATCGGCGTCTGCCCCCTTTCTGCTTGGTCGCAGGGCGCTTCCAGCAAGGCTATATGACGCGGCGTGACAACCTGCTGGACCACGCCCAGCATTTTGACTACGCGTGTCCGAACAACCCTTCCCCGGAATTGCTGAGCCGCAACCGCCCCTGCCTCAGACCAACTTCACCATCCCCACCCGCATCCTCTGCTGCCTGTTGCCGCCACTCTGCCATTTCCACGCCCGCTGCCGCTCCCTCCCCTTCCATCACCATGGCGGCCTTTGTTCCCGCGGTCGCGCCGCTGCAGACGTCCCCTTACGCCCCCGCCGCGGCCTGTGTCCGCCCCGGGCGTCTCCCGCTCGCCGCCACTCGAGCCGCGCCCGTCCGCGCCGCCGTTCCTGCCGGCGGCGTGACGATGCGGGCGTCGCGCGACTCGGCTGCCGCCGACTTGGCTGCCGCCATTGACGCATCCTCCTCCAAACACCTGCTCGCGCTCGCCAACGACACGGCGGCGGGGGCGCCGATTGCAGAGGCCGCGGCCGCCCTCGAAGCGGCCGCCGGCTCCCGTGGCTCGAGGACCGCCAAGTCCTCGAGCCTCCACGGCGTTTGGTCGCTCGCCTACACGGACGCGCGCTCCATCGTCAAGAACAAGGGCCTGACGGGGTCGGGTAAGAGCCTCCCCGCCGCCAAGCTCGCCGCCCTCCGCGAGGGCTACGACGCTGACGGCGTCGCGTGGGCAGAAGAGAAGCTGTCGGGGATGGGGGGGCTCAAGCTCCGCAACCGCCTCATTGGCACTTGGGCGGCCGGCAAGGCGCGAGGGGGCAACCACGTGGAGCTTGCGTTCAACGAGGTGGAGACCCATCCGGGTGGACGCACCATGGCGTCTGAGGCCAAGGAGGTTATTGAGGTCACCTATGTCGACGACGACTGGAAGATTTCGCGGTCGCCAGAGACCCGCGAGCTCTTTGTCTTCCGACGGGAGGAGGCGGTCGGGCCGGCTGCCCCCGAAGAGGATGACGCTGAGGGCGCAGACGAGCAGAGCTCGGGCAACCCGCTCTCCCGGCTGTTCAAGAAGACTGAAGTTGCCACTAAGGAGGCGGTGGAGGAGGTGGAGGAGGAGACCAGCTCGGGCAACCCGCTTTCGCGCTTCTTCAAGAAGTAAGCCGGCGCGCCGACCTCGCGCAGCGTGGGTTGACTCGTCGCCGCCGCCGTGCTCGAGTCACTCTTTGCATATACAAGCTGTTCCTGGATGACGTCTATGTATGGTCTGTGTTAAGGAGTTGCAATATGACCCAGTTTTTATTTGTCATCGCCCCACCGCCTACCTACGTGGCTAGCCGATGTCGAGTGCCTCTCCAGAACAAAGCAGACGACTCGGTCCGCGTGCGAAACAGGCGCGGCTGTTGTGGAAAGGAGTCTTGATCCCACCTTGTCAGAGTTCGACACGTGGCTGCTGACGTGACCCCAACCGTCTACTTTCGCAACTCCACAGTTGCTGGCCTGTGCTCCGCGCCTGCAGTTCCCCTCGCTCACTCGTATACAGAGAGGTTCTTGACCATCTTCGTGCCCCTTTTATCCTCTCACATTGTTGCCACTATGGCGCCGCCGCCACCCCCCGCGGCTGATGCCGCTCCGGCGGCGGCCGGCGGCGGCAGTGGCGAGCCGTCACCGACCAGCGTCTTTCAGCTGATGCTGCTGGTCGGGCGCCTCAAGGTACGCGGATGCAGAGGGCGCCGCCCGTCAGCAAGGAAGGGGTGAGACGAATGTTGGTGGGCACTGGTCGGTGGGGAGGTGGGAATGGCGTGGATTTTTTTCCTTTCTGTAGGGGCAACGGCAGGCCTATGCATCCGTCGAGGGGGCGGGGGCAGGTGCTGTTGACTGTACTGGCCATGGAGACTGGTTTTTTTCTTGTGTTTTCCGCCGTGGAGCACGCTTGTCCATGCTCGACTAACGCCTCACTGGCTGCTCTTTGTTTTTGAGCCCCGGTCGACCCGCTACATGGATGGCTCGCTTGCACCGCGTGTTTCTGCACCCACCCCTTTGTATGCGACTGCTTTGCTTACCATGCGGCCAGACGACCAAGCGGGCGGGTTGGGTCCTCTCTGGCATCCCCGCCCCCGAGTCCGTCTCGGACCACATGTACCGGATGGCCATGGCCGCGTTTGCGCTGCCGCCCGCCGTCTCGGCGCACGCCATCAAGCTCGCGCTCGTGCACGACCTCGCCGAGGCGCTCGTCGGGGACATCACCCCCCACGATGGGGTGAGCGGGGACGAAAAGGAGCGCCGGGAGCGGGCCGCAATGGCCACCGTGCGTGACGAGGTGCTGCAGGGGGAGGGGGCGCTCGGCAAGCACCTCGTCGACCTGTGGGAGGAGTACGAAGCAGGAGAGACCGAGGCGGCGCGGTTAGTCAAGGACGTTGACAAGTATGAGATGATTGTGCAGGCGTACGAGTACGAGGGGTGTACGTTGTTGTGGGTGTCTGCCTGGGCGTGCGCTGGCCATCGTCAGTGTCTTGGTGGCCCGTCTGTTGTCGCCGACGACGGTGGTTCCCGGGTCGGCCCGTGTGGGATCGCCCCGTGCCCGTGTGCGCTACGCTCCGCGAGTCGCCTTTGCCAACCCGCCGCGCGGCGGGCGCTTGCTGGCTTCCACGCACTCACCCCCGTGGCCCCACGCTTGCTGCTGATGCCTGCTTCTCGTGCCATGCCGCTGTCCGCCTCGCTACTGCTTTCGCTATCTCGTTACTGCTGTCGCTGGCGGGGCGGCCACAGCCACTGGCACGGACCTGTCGCCCTTCTTTGACTCGACGGCCGGCAAATTCCGCACCCCAACGGTCCAGGCGTGGGTCGAGCCCCTCTACGCCGCGCGCGCGGCGCGGCGAGCGGCGGCGGCGGGCGGGGGGGACGCCGCGCCGCCGCCGCCGTCGGAAGCGGGCAAGTGAGTCGTCGTGTTTTTCTGGTTCACCGCTTGTTTGTTGTTGGTCTGGGCTCTTTAGGTGCTGTCGGCGGCTGGGAGGCGGGCGACGCGCTCCACGCCGCCATGGACGGTCGGGGGGAGTGGCGCAGCTTTGCCCTTGGCGCCGTCGCTCGTCGACCGCACGACGTGTCGTCCCGTACGAGGCCGGCGGGGTCAGGCGCGCCTGTCCCCTGAATGTCGGGTGTCCTTTCGCATGGGCCCGGGCCACTCGACTGGTTTCCGCACTACGGGCGCCCCTGCACCACTTCCCCACCCGCGCTGCCACCACAAACAATATGGGCTGGTCCTTGTACACACAACAACTATCGGATCGCACAAGCAAAAGCCCGGGGCGGCGCGGCAGACACACATACAACAGCCGCGGGGGAGTGCCCCGAAAACACCCCACCGCAGCGCGCCCGTACCGCAAGCGGGCCCCCTCTCAACAAAACACAAACAAACACACACACACACACACATAAACATATAGACAGCCGCGCCGGCCCGCACCCGTTGCCCCGTCTCTAGGAGGTGGGGACGTCCGCCGCCGCAGGCGCATCGGCAGACTTGACACACAAAAACAAACGCGCCGCCACGCGCCGCCCGCGACGCCCGCGGCATCCGACGCGGTCCAGCGCGGGCGCCACCGGGTCGTACGCCCACCGGGGGGGATGCAGCGGGGCCCCACTCCCCGTAGCCCCCCCCCGGCGTGCGTGCCGCCCCCGTCGGCGGCGCGTGTTCCCCGTCTTGGGCCCGCCGCCTCACCGCGTCACCGTCTTATCGTCTCTTGGCCGGGTGCGGGCGGCCGCCGGTCGGCGGCCGCGCCGCCCTTCGTCGCCCGCTTGCAAACACTACAAGAGTGGCGGTCCGCCGACTGCGGCACCCGCCGCTCGTCCGTCGCGACCCTGCCCGTCGCCTCCTCCCCCCCACTGGTGGGACGGCGCCCCCCCCCTCGGCTGGGGACCCCCCGTCGCCACCGCCCCCCCCCCCCCCCCCCCCCCCCCCCCCCCCCCCCCCCCCCCCCCCCCCCCCCCCCCCCCCCGC